>Ga0209755_10006595_pt1 | contig 12789 bp, 11 predicted proteins | sample TergutCo191P1_FD_187301 | JGI IMG/M metagenome (GOLD analysis project Ga0209755, IMG submission 187301) | Cornitermes sp. P1 segment gut microbial communities from Petit-Saut dam, French Guiana - Co191P1 (SPAdes) (version 2) | ecosystem: Host-associated > Arthropoda: Insects > Digestive system... | reverse complement strand
TAAAAGAAGCGGAAGCCAAGAAGAAAGAGATTCTTCTTGAAGCGAAAGAACAGGTAATCCGTGAAAGGAACCAGCAGGAAAGAGAGACCCGGGAACGCAGGGCTGAACTGCAGCGGTATGAACGCCGTGTTGTAGTCAAAGAAGAAGCGATAGATAAAAAAACCGCTCAAATTGAGCGGACAGAGCAGGTTTTTGCAGAGAAAGAAAAGTCTTTTCAAACACGCGAAGATGCGCTTTCCAAAGAGGAACAGCGCTATCGGGCGGAGCTTGAGCGAATTTCGGGGCTAAGCACCGATGAAGCCAAGGCTTTGATAATACAAGACCTTGAAAATGAGGCAAAACACGACGCTCAATCGCTTATTAACAAAATCGAGCAAGAGGCCAATCTCGCGGCGGAAAAAAGAGCCCGCGACATCCTTGTAACAACGATTCAGCGATTGGCAACAGAAGTAACAGGCGATGTTACGGTAACTACGGTTACCCTTCCCAATGACGAAATGAAGGGGCGGATTATCGGCCGCGAAGGCAGAAATATCCGCACTCTGGAAACATTGACAGGCGCAGACATAATCATCGACGATACGCCCGAAGCGGTCGTCATCTCATGTTTTGATCCTGTGCGCAGGGAAATCGCGAAAATCGCGCTTGAACGGTTAATTCTGGACGGGCGGATTCATCCTGCGCGTATAGAAGAAATCGTCATCAAGGTAAGCAAGGACATTTCGCAGAAAATTTTTGAAGAAGGCGAAAAGGTTCTCTTTGACCTTGGCATCCACAATATCAAACAGGATGCCGTGCGCGCGCTTGGGCGGCTTTATTTCCGCACGAGTTACGGTCAGAACGTGCTTCATCATTCAAGGGAAGTTGCGGTTATCGCCGGCATGCTTGCCGCAGAGATCGGCTGCAACCGCGATCTTGCAAAACGCGCCGCCCTGTTACACGACATCGGCAAAGGCGTTGAATCCGATTCCGATCTTAACCACGCCGAAATCGGCATGGACATGGCGCGAAAAATGGGCGAGGACCCGCGTATTATCAACGCCATTGGCAGTCACCACAACGACATCGAACCAACATGCATCGAGGCTGTCATTGTGCAAATCGCCGACGCAATTTCCGCGGCACGCCCGGGCGCGCGCAAGGAAACCCTTGATAATTACATGAAACGCCTGGAGAACCTTGAAAGTATCGCAACAGGCTTTAGCGGCGTTGATAAATCATTCGCCATTCAGGCAGGGCGCGAACTTCGCATTTTGGTCAACAATGAAGCGCTCAATGACGACCAAACCCGCGAGCTTGCAAAAGAAATTGCAAAGAAGATCGAAAACGATCTTCGCTATCCGGGACGCATCAAGGTTACGATGATCAGGGAAACGAGGATTACGGAATATGCAAGATAGGTTGACGTTTTCTAAATATACATCTTCAGCTTTTCCAGCACTGTCTCCATATCTACAGGCTTGCCGATATGGTCGTCCATGCCTGCGGCAATGCAGCTTGCGATGTCTTCCTTAAAGACATTCGCAGTCATTGCTATTATGGGGATATGTTCCCGCGAAGAATTGGTCTCGTATTCGCGGATGCGGCGCGTTGTTTCAAGGCCGTCCATCTCGGGCATTTGCATGTCCATGAATATAATGTCGTAATTGGAATCGGGCACCGTTACCATGTCAAGCGCAATTCTGCCGTTTTCCGCAGATTCAATAAATAGTCCCGTCTCTTCCAGAAGCGAAATTAATATTTCGCGGTTAATGTCGATATCCTCAACGATAAGCAGTTTCTTTTCCGCGAATAAATCGCTGATGTCGTTCATAGAGAAATTTTTGTCCATATAAGGATGATCGATGATTGAATCGCGCAACAGTTTGACTGTAAAAATGAATTTTGCTCCTTTGCCAATCTGCGATTCAATCCACATTACGCCGCTCATCAGTTCTATAATGTGTTTTGTTATGGGAAGCCCAAGTCCCGTCCCTCCGAATTTGCGCGTAGTGCCGCTTTCCGCCTGTTCAAAAGCGTTAAAAATCCTTAATTGCTGTTCAGGCGATATTCCTATTCCGCTGTCTGATACTTCAAAATGCAAAATGGTATATTGATCAAGCTGACTGTTGAGTTTTACATTGACGCTGATTTCACCGTTCTCCGGTGTGAACTTTGCCGCGTTGGAAAGCAGGTTCGTAAGCACCTGAGTGAGCCGCTGGTCGTCGCCGATGTAATAAGAAGGAACATCTTCATCAACAGTTATCGATAAATTTTGCCTGTTTTCGTCTATGCGGAAACGCACTAACGATTCGGCTTTTTCCAAAACGTCTTTTAAATCAAACGGCACTTCCGAAAGATCGAATTTATCAGCTTCAATTTTTGACATGTCCAGTATGTCGTTGATTATTCCAAGCAAATGTTTGGACGATTCTTCCACTTTGGTAAGCGCGTATAATTGCCTTTCGCTGTCATTCGATTTTTTTGCGATTTCTACCATGCCGATAATCGCGTTCATGGGGGTGCGCATTTCGTGGCTCATGTTGGAAAGAAACCGGGTCTTGGCGCGGCTTGCCTGTTCCGCGTTCTCTTTGCGAATACCCATTGCTTCCCTTTCAAAAAATCCCGACAAGGTGTTCGCAAAAAGCGTAGCTAGACTTATTTCGCTGTCGCTCCATTCTCTGGCCGATCCTTCCTTGGAAAAATCAATCGCGCCGATTATTTCTCCTTTAATAAAAACAGGCGTTGTAATGTAATTGGCAAAACTTACCCTGTACGGCTCCATTGCCTTTTTAATGACAGGATCATTGGAAGACAAATACGAATCTTTTCCGCTTCCCGGCACAAGACTTTTTACAATCGAAAGCATCGATCCTTTAAGAGGCAGAATGCTTCCAATGCGCGACGAAAGCCCGAGTTTCGGATTGATCCATTCGTTTCTGCATTCCATGATGCATGTTTCTTCGTTGAACCGGAAGAAAAGCATCTGCGAAACTTCCATGAACTCGCCTATCATCTGAAGCGTCTTTGTGATCAACAAATCGGTATCGGAATCCGCCAAAAAGCTGCGTGAAATATCCGCCATCAATTTTTGCTGATTCTGCTGTTTTTCCGCAAGGCTGGAATATTTTCGCATGATTCTGTTGGTAACAATTAAAAAAGAAGCCGATACAACAAGCCCGATAATAACAGAAGAAATAATCCATCTGTTCATCATGCGCTGAGCGTCTATCGTGGGGCGAATGTCTACGCCTGTAAACAGCATGCCGATTACATCGTCCCCAACAACAAGAGGCGCGTAACAAACGCCGTAGATGCTGCCGTACAATTCCAAAGTTCCAAGATATTCTTCCGCTCTTCCAAGAACTTTTTCCGCAATAAAATCATGCTTAATGGCACCGGAAATCCTGTTGCCGTTTTCATCAACAAGAGTGCTGCTTATGCGTTCGTCGTCCAAAAATATCGCGGCTTCGCATCCGTTTCTTTCCTTAAAAACATCAACATATTCGTGTCTTTCCAAATCGTAAAAACAATTTACAATGCCGATTAATGTGTCTCCGTCAAAAATCGGGGCGCTTGCATAAACGGAAAGACGGCTTCCGATTGTATCGATTTCTTCGATCATGGTTGCCGTTTTTCCGGTTTTTAATACGGAAGTAATGCCTTTGAACCTTGAGATGTTGTCTCCCCTTGTATCGTTAAGCGATCTTGCAAGCGCGACTCCCTGCGCGTCGCAAATGCTTAAAAAATCGATTCCCTGAACAAAATTTGCAAGATATTTTGCAAGCGAGGCATAATCCCTGTTTTTTACTTTTTCGGCAACCGCTTCGTCCCCCGCAATTACTTCGGCTCTTAAAATAACCCTTTCCTCAAGCTCCGAAAGATAATTGATAAAACTCCGATTCGCCGATTGAACCCGATTCAGCGTCAATTCCGAAACAATGCTGTTGGTTTGATACTGCACTATATGGATCACAGCGGCGATCGTCAAGATAAATATCAAAACTAGAATGAGATAGAGATTGATTTTCGGTTTTCCTGTGGACATATATTAAATATAAGAGTTTTTCTATCGAAAACCTATAAGATTTTTTCATTGAAAAATAATACAAAAAGCTTGACATCCGGTTATTAAGTGTCATAATTTATAGATGAATATTACAACCATACCTAAAATCATTCAAATGAATGTAAAAAATTACCCAAACAATATTGCACAGCTAAGTAAGGATAAGGATGATGTTTTTCATCCCACAACCTATACTGAAATGTACAATGAAATTCTCTGCTATGCCGCAGGGCTTAAGGAAGAGGGCATCAAGCGCGGAGAGCATATCGGATTCGTTTCGGATAATAGAAAAGAATGGCTAATCACGAGCATGGCTCTTCATTGTCTTGGAGCCGCCGATGTTCCGCGCGGATGCGATTCGATGGCGGAAGAATTGGCGTATATTATTTCGTTTGCGGACTGTAAAACCGCAGTACTGGAAAACGAAGCGCAGTTGGCAAAACTACTGCCGGTGCGGGATAAAATGCCCATGATCTCAACCTTCATTCTAATTGAAAATGATTTTGACAAAGGAAAATATTCCTCCTCTCTTTCGGGAATCAATATTCTTGGCTACAAGGATATAATGGAAAAAGGAAAAGCCATTGTTGCCAAAGACAGCGTAAAAGACATCGAGGCGGAAATTGATATGGGCAAGGAAGACGACCTTGCAACGATAATTTTTACATCGGGAACGACAGGCGAGCCAAAGGGTGTTATGCTTTCCCATAAGAGTATTTTAAACATGGCGGAAAATGCTCCAAGGGCTATCGGCAATAAGGCGGGCGATATATGGATAACCGTTTTGCCGGTCTGGCATTCTTTTGAACGCGCTGTTCAATATATCGCGCTTCATCCCGGCGGAGGACTGGCGTATTCCAAACCTGTCGGCAAAATCATGCTCGCGGATTTACAAAAAGTGCATCCGAATTTCATGTCGGCAGTTCCGCGTCTTTGGGAAGCGCTTCGCGCAGGCGTTTACCGCAACGCAGCCGCAAGCGGAAAAACAGGCGCGCTTAACCTGTTTGTAAAAATTTCCGCCGTTCACGAAAAATTGAAAAACATGCTTCTGGGTCTAATGCCACAGTTCAAGCGCCGCTTCGTTCCCCTCGACATGCTTATCGCTGTAATCCCGTTCCTGCTTTTAAGTCCCATTCGCGCGCTTGCAAATGCGCTTGTCTTTAAAAAAATCAAGGCAATGCTCGGCGGAAAATTCAAACTGGGCATTTCGGGCGGCGCGGCTCTTCCCGACGCAGTAGACAAATTCTTTGCGGCAGCAGGAGTAAAACTTCTGGAGGGCTACGGTCTTACGGAAACCGCGCCTGTTCTTGCAGTGCGTTACGCACATCACAATGTCCCGGAAACAATCGGCCCCGAGTTTTACAATATGGAAGTGCAAATCCGCGACCCCGAAACCGGCAAGGAAATGAAGCCGGGACAAAAGGGGGTTCTGTTTGCACGCGGCGTTCAGGTTATGCAGGGCTACTACAAAAAACCCGAGGAAACCAAAAAAGTAATCGACAGCGAAGGCTGGTTTAACACAGGCGACATCGGTTTAAAAACCTACAAGGGTGAGATTAAACTGACAGGCCGCTACAAGGACACAATTGTTTTGTTGGGCGGCGAAAATGTCGAGCCTGTCCCGATAGAAAATAAAATCCGCGATTCGATTTATATTGACCACGCAGTGGTACTGGGTCAGGATCAAAAATATCTTGCGGCGCTTATAGTCGTCAACATGGAAAATATTGAAGCGTTCGCAAAAGAGCACTCCATTTCCTACATGGACAATGACGCGCTTGTTAAAGTTCACGAAATAAGGGAACTTATTCAGTCCGAAATAACGGAACGCGTAAACAGAAAGACAGGCTTTCGCGGCTTTGAGATGATTTTTAGATCGGTTCCGCTTGCAAAACAATTCGAGGTTGGCAAGGAACTTTCCGGCAAGCATGATTTAAAACGCCACACGATTGTGGAAATATACAAGAAGGAAATCGCAGAGCTGTTCGCGGAATAATTGCGGCGCTGCGGCGATCGTTTAAAATATCAAGTTTACCAGTGCGCCTGTCACAATTGCGAAGACTACGGCAAACGCAAGGTACAGCAAGAAATGCTTTATCCCAAGCACGATTTTTAACGCGCCAAGGTTTGTGATTTTTGCGGCGGGTCCTGTGATCATGAACGCCGCCGCTCCGCCCATGCTCATTCCGCTGTGAAGCCACGATTGCAAAAGCGGAATTGTTCCGCCGCCGCAGACGTAAAGCGGCACCCCGACAGTTGCCGCCATGAGCAAACCAAATCCGCGGTTGCCGCTTCCAAAGAGACGCGCAAATGCTTCTTGAGGCACATATCTTTGAAAAAGAGCGGAGAGCAGGATGCCGATTAAGAAATAAAGACCTGTGGCTTTTATGTTCCTGCCGAAACTGCGAAAGAGAAGAAGAAGGAAGTGGTCTCTTTGACCGGCACCATGCATATCACAGCGATTGTCACCATTATAAAACCCCGAAAAATTAAAAAACCGCTTTCCCTTGAACAAAAATCGAATCGCCAATCCCGCAGCTATGCCGCACAAAAAGCAGCTGACCAAACGTATCACTAAAGCTGGCGTACCCAGTGCCGCCGTATAAAAAAGCAGCTGCGGGTTTAGCAGGATGGAGCTCATCATGAAAGCGGCAAGCCAGTCTTCCCCAATTCTCTTTTCGTTGCTGTTGGAATTGATTGCAGCAAAGGATGCAACGATTGGGATTGTGCCGTACATGCACAACGGGGAAGCAATTCCAAGCAACGCCGCAGGAACAAGTCCGAAGATACCAAGTTTCTTTTCGCGAAGGGACGTGAACAGTGCGTGTATTTTATCTTTTGCAAAAACAGAGACGATTGAACCAAGCGCCATCCCAAGTAGCCAGTACCAGAAAATTTGTTCAAACTGAATCGAGAAATAATACCAAATGTAAATTGCTTCGCGCCGGATTATTTCAAACATCGTTTGGTTATAATCTGATTAATCTGTATTCTCTTGAGCCAAGCCCGATGTCCTGCGCGCGCGCCAATGTTAAAAGTCCGTTTCTGGATTCTATGCGTTCCCTTAAATCTGCGCTGTCCTGCGCGGCATAAACCAAATCGACACAGGCCTGATCTAGCGCGACTGGATCAAGCGAAGCGAGTATGCCGATGTCCGCCATTGTCGGCGCGGTTGGTCTTCCGTTGCAGTCGCAGTCAACCGAAAGATGATTCATCACGTTTATGTAAATCATTCTGCCGGGGTTTGCATCAGCGATTGTTTTGGCGGCTTCCGCCATCGATTCAAGAAAATCGTCCTGCGCGCCTCCCCATGGTCTTGTGCGGCTTTTGCCTCCCGAATGTATCCACGCCTTGCCTGCACTGGATGCGTATCCAATGGACATGTTTTTTACCGCGCCGCCGAAGCCGCCCATCTGGTGTCCCTTAAAATGCGATAATACAATATGAAAATTAAATTCGCCAAATCGCGCGCCCACAATGTTCTCCGATAAATGCCTGCCGCCTGTAACAGGAAGGCTTAAGTCCGCCCTTTCATCAAGAATCACAACAGGAGCGACTGCGGCAAACCCGTGATCGCGCGCAACCTGATAATGCGCGGCGGCGCTTGCGCGTCTTCCGCCGTAAGCCGTGTTAGACTCGACAAAGGTTCCGTTTACGCGCCGCACCAAATCGCCAATAAGAGCAGGTGATAAAAAATGAGTGTTGCCCGGCTCTCCCGTGTGTATCTTAACTGCAACATTGCCGTTCGCCTGAAGACCAAGCGCATTATAAACCGCCATAAGTCCTTCGGGCGTAATGCTCGCGGTCATGTAAACAACAGACTTGCCGTCATCAATGGGAACCTGTGTTTCTGTTTGTGTAACTGTCTGCGCCTGTACCTGCCTTGGAGAACATCCAAGAATACTTAAAACCGCGAAACATATAAAAAGAAATGTAAATAACTGTTTCATAATTTCTTCACTATCCTCATTACAATGTGCGCCGAATTTTTCGAAGCTATCGGCAGGAACTCGTCAAAGCTCATGGGCGATTCTGTTCCCGCAATGTCGGAGAGTGCGCGTATGACAAGCACAGGCGCAGAGAAAAGAGCGCAACAGTGGGCGATTGCCGCGCCTTCCATCTCGACGGCGATAATGCCGGGAAAAGTTTTGCGCACGTTTTCGATACGGGCAGGTTCGTGCATGAATACATCGCCAGAACCTATCAAGCCGCGGCGATGGGCAAAGTTTGCCGGTAATATTTTTTCTTTGACAAGTTCGTCAACGGCAGTTTCCGCAAGCTTGATAAATTTTTCATCGACAGGAAAAATCTGCGGCTGCCCCGGAAGCTGTCCCGGCTTGTAGTTAAAAGCGGTAACATCAACATCGTGATAAACAAGCCCTGTGGAAATTACGGCATCGCCGAATTTAATTTCCTGGTTGTCCTGTTTGCTGCTTATTCCGCCCGCAGAGCCCGTATTGATAACGCAGCTTGGTTTAAACTTTTCGATAAGAAGCGCACAGCCAACAGCAGCGTTTACTTTACCGATTCCGCAGCGAAGGAGCGTCGCGTCCTTGCCTTCGAGCTTGCCTGTGTAAAATTCAAATCCGCCGATTTTTTGCGTTTCGAATTTTCCCATCACTTCGCAGAGCAGGCTTAATTCTTTTTCCATTGCGCCGATAATTCCAATCATAACATCTCCACTATTGGTATATAAGGTTGAGACTGCGTCTTGTCCGCAGTTTCTTTCTTGGTTGGATCCCATGTAGTACAGCGATTTCGTCCTTTCCTTTTTGAAATATACAATGCTTCATCAGCTCTTCTGATAATGTTGCTGACATCGGTCGGCGTTTTATGATCAAATGTATAAATGCCAACGCTGATAGTAACCTGTGGAAGCGGATCGCTCCACGGCACTTTCATTTCGGCGGCTTCAATTCTTAAACGTTCCGCGATATTCCATGCCGTTGAATCGTCGGTATTCGGCAAAAGAACCGTAAACTCTTCGCCGCCAAAACGGGAGGGTATGTCGTCTTCGCGCACATTTTTTTTAATAACATGAGCAAGCATCTCCAAAACTTTATCTCCGGCAAGATGTCCGTATGTATCGTTAAAAGTTTTAAACTTGTCCACGTCTATTACAATAATCGAAGACGGATGCGTGCTTCGCCTTGTACGGTAAGCCTCTTCGTTAAGACGCGTAATAAAAAAGCCGTGATTGTAAAGACCGGTTTTAACGTCGCGCAAAGAATGATCGTAGTGCAGCAGATTCTTTATCGCCTGCGAAACAAAACACATAAGCTGCTGAAAGAAAAAGAGCTCTTCCCTGCTGTATCCTTCCTTGTAAGTTTTGGGACCGATCAAAATAATGCCGTACAAGCCAAAAGGTCCCAGAATCGGAACTGCAATTTCCGTGTTCAACTCAAGGTACGGCTTTACCGCCTCGTCATTTCCCAACTGAAAAGCCAAAAGCTCAAAATTTATCGGCTTGGGATACTTTTTAAAAAACGCCTCAAACGGCGTGATGCAATCGACATGAAGATCGATATCAACAGGCTTATAATTTTTGTATGCCCTAATTGTAATGTCTTCCCTGTTTTGAATCGGCTTCCACAGGAACGCAATAAACGAAGGCAAAAATTGATCGGAAATCTGATGTACCGTCGCGCTCATTATATCGTCTATACTGTCACGGTTAAAAATTTCCAGCCCCCTTACAAGGAGACTTTTAAAATCGCGAATCTCGCGGTTGAGCGATTTTAAGTGATCGATTACCCCGATATCGGTTAGAAGCTCGTAGTACTCCTTTATAATGGGTCTTTCAAGAAAGTTTACATCGTCTGTTTGCGCATCATTAAGATATTCTTCCATTGCGCCTCATGTTATAGAAAAGTATTCGCTGAAAGGACGGCGCCACTCAGTGTTACTGTCTTTTGATTCCCATTCATAAATTCTTTTGATGGTAAAATCCCTCATGTCCGGCGGATTATTGTAATGGACAACGCCGAAGCGTCCTCCGCCTATATAACAGATAGAATCGTTAGTTTCCAGATTTTCCATTTCGTTCAGTCTTGCAAGAACGCAGTCAAAATGCACAGGACGTCCCGATTCCTTGTCGCTCATGGCGGAGGCGATATCCGTAATTTGCTTTCCGCACCAGGGGCAGTCGGGAGTGGTGACCGGATTTTCAGGCTGTTCGGGCGCAGTCCATTGGGGACGCTCGTACATGCTCTGGCGGTTCTTCTCGAACTTTTGCTCGGCAAAGAACTTTTCCCCGTTGCTTATGGGTGTGTGTTTTTTGGTAAATTTTTGACGGTTCTTTTTATGATTTCCGCCCTTTCCGCCGCTGCTCATCGCGTCCGCCTTTGGAATTAATGCCCATCAACTCGTTGCTCATAATAAGAGCCAGTCTCTGGATTGCCGCATGGAGATAGTTATCGTCATTAATGCACTGCCGAAGCGTTTCCAGCTTTTGTGCATTCATTTCCGATAAACCTGCATGTTCTATCATCATACACTCTCCATGAAGGCTGACGCAAGGTGTTTAATAGCATTATTTCCAACGAAAACAACGTCAAAGCGAATCGCCATATTACTATATTTTCGATTTTCCAAGAGGAAATACTTAGCAGTTTTGATGATTTTTTGTTGTTTTCCTGCGTTCAGGCTGTATTGAAGGTTCTCAATGCCAAAGGTTGACCATGTTTTTACCTCGACAAAAACGACAGTTTCGTTATCCAGCGCGATTAAATCGATTTCCCCGAATTTTTTACGGTAATTTCTGGCTATTATTGTCATTCCGGCAGTCTCAAGAGCGCTTGCTGCCTGCTCTTCCCCTTTTTTTCCCCGGGAAGCGTTATCCATTTGCTTTCATGTATTCTGCAGGGTCAATCGCTTCTTTTATGAATCTGGTCCTGTCTTCCAGCAGATTGAGGGTAGTCACTGTCGTAACGCTTAAAACATTGCCTTTTTCATCAGTCAGCATTTGAACCACAGGCCTCATCGGCGCATTAGAATGAACATTTACAACCCTTGCAATGGAGCTGTCGTTAAGACGCACAATTGAACCGATGGGATAAATGCCCATCACCTTGGTAAACGCGATGATTACCGCAGGATCAAAACGGCGGCCATTATCGGCCATAAGGTTTTTAATTGCCTGATACCCGGTCATCGAATTGCGGTAGGATTTTTTGCAAATCATCGCTTCAAACGCGTCGGCAACAGAAACAATTCTTGCGCCTACGTCGATGGCGTTTCCGGTTAATCCGTCGGGGTATCCTTTGCCGTCCCAGCGTTCATGATGATGGAGAGCTATCGAGTTGACCTCGCTTGGACCAAACAGCTCTTTTGTGACAATCTTTGAAGTATGCAAAGGATGGCTTTTTATCTGTTCAAGCTCGGCTTCGGAAAGCCCGCCTTTTTTCTCTGTAATACCCTTGCTCAATCTGAGCATTCCTACGTCATGAAGAAGAGCCCCGGAAACAACATTATGCATCTTTTGCGCAGGCAGTTGAAGTTCCTGCGCTGTCAACGCAGAAAGAATTGCCGCATTTACGGAGCTTTTTGCCAAATCAAGACCGGTTACTTCGCCGCCAAGGATGAAGCCTACAAATTTATCCGGGAAATCGCGCAAATCCTGAATTACAAGATCGGTTATGCCGTCAATTACCCGCATTTCCGTATCTCTGCCGGCTTTAAGGCTGTTAAAGATACTGTTTAACTTTTCGATATTGCTCTTATACGCTCTGTAAGGACCGGAATTGTGCCTGACATCGCTGATTGAAAACTTTAAGGCGTTTTTCTTTGTCGGCAAGACATGTTCTTCGGGGATTTCTGCCGCTTCTGCCGCCTCTTCTTCCATAGCCTTTGCCAATTCGGCTTCCAAAGCCCTTAAAGCTTCGGCGGCTCCAATATTTTCGCCCGCTTTTTCGATCTCGGCTTTAACGTCTATAAGAGAGCCGCTTGTCTTTACATATTCAACGCCAAGGGTCACTAAAACGTCGATATCTTTTTGGCGTAACGGAACCATTGCCGACACCAGCATGTTTTTTCCCTCTGTAAATACAGGTTCGGAGAATACCTGCCCGGGTCTTAGATCACTGGTATTTATTGCATTCATCCCTTTGAGTATCGGCAAATATTGAAAAAAATCTTACTTTTATTCCTGATCGGCCGCAACGGCAGTTCCGGTTGTGGGAACAACAGCGCCTTTTGCCTTTTTCTTGATGATAAGCTCTTTGATTTTGGCGCCTTTTCCGATCTTTTCGCGGATATAGTAGAGTTTTGCGCGTCTTACCTTACCGGGGCGGACAACCTCAACTTTAACGATACGCGGCGAATGAATCGGGAAAACCCTTTCCACGCCTACGCCGTAGGAAATCTTTCGTACGGTAAAGGTCTTTCCAACCTTGGAATTTTTCATGGCTATTACGAGACCCTCATAGATCTGTACGCGCTCGGTCTTTCCTTCAACGATCTTAAAGTGAACCTTAACAGTATCGCCGACCTTGAACTGGTCGAGTTCTGATTTCATTTGAGCGGCTTCAATTGCCTGAATTTCGTTCATCGTTCTCTCCTATTAACCGGTCAATAATACCGTTTATTTCATTGTTAAAAAGCCCCAATTCTCTGCCCTGCCGAATCAAATCCGGTCTTTGCCGCAGGGTTTTTTCCACCCTTTTTTCGAGCCGCCAAAGACGAATATTTTCATGATGCCCCGACAGAAGAACCTCAGGGACTTTCATATTATCATAAATCTC
>Ga0209755_10006594_pt1 | contig 12790 bp, 6 predicted proteins | sample TergutCo191P1_FD_187301 | JGI IMG/M metagenome (GOLD analysis project Ga0209755, IMG submission 187301) | Cornitermes sp. P1 segment gut microbial communities from Petit-Saut dam, French Guiana - Co191P1 (SPAdes) (version 2) | ecosystem: Host-associated > Arthropoda: Insects > Digestive system >... | reverse complement strand
GCATCTATAATTAGGGAGACCAAGGATCTCAGAGGGCCGTAGAGCCAATAACTAAGAATTAATTTGTTCCTATGTCTTTCAGTATAATTGCGATCTTCAGGGACCTATCACCTATCTTGTTAAAACATACAGCAATAAAATAGTTTTTTAATAATTGTGCATATCAAATGTGCAGTTTTTAGTATTTTAGTATTCTCAGTATTTCAACTAAAAACTGTACATTTGATACATACGATTATTATTAAGCAATTTTATTGCTGTATGTTTTAACAAGATTGGTGTAAGCTCCCTAAGGATGGCAGTTATGCTGAAACATGTATGAGGAACTTAATATATTCCATATCTGTGCATTAAAGTATAATTCAATTCATATAACACGAACAACAAATGCACATGTGTAAAATGTGTTTATCACCAACATGTTTAAATCGTCATCACAACCATCTTCAGAGTAACTTACAACAATATTAGGAATGCAAACAATCTGTCAAAATGTACAAGTGAACCACTCAGTGTTACAAAAATGTCCTGAACTTGTTACACAGTCACTGAACATCAGCATATTTGTGATTTAGCAGACTTTAATAACAGATAACATCAAATACAATCGAGTGGATCAGTTAGATGTTTGGACAGATTACTTGCATTCCTATTATTCTTGTGAGTTACCCCAAAGATGGTTGCAGTGGTGACTGAAACATGTTGATGATGAATAGTATGTGATATACACATAATATATCCATGCATTTTTGGCTATATTATGTAAACTGAAATATGTAGGAGCAAATTAATAATTTATACAATATATAGAATAGTGCATTTGTTGGTACTGATAAAATTTGTAACCCAGTTTTATAATGATGGTTTGGGGTTCTGTTTATGTGAATGGTAGTAGTGAAATCTTGTGGCACTGTAATGAGTTCCATTACAATGAAAGTGCTCTGGATCTAACATGGCATCAGCTACACTAATTTCAAACCTTGTTTACAATTAATATTTTTCCTCTGAACATATCCCTCTTTTTATGGTATCTCCTTTTACACATGCTAGAAGTGTATGTTTTGGGTGTATTTTACAAATTAACTAAAAATGGATATATATGGAGGGCATTTCTCTGGATGAAAATAATTTTTCTGTAGTAGGTAGAAAATGAATCAGCAATTCAAGATCTTGCAGTATATTTGTCACATAAATGGAATTATTTCCATTCAGGTTCATGAAAGTTTGACACTCAGGTCTATATGCCCATTAAATGTTGACTTCATATATTATGGCATAGTAAAACAAGAACGCATTGCTTGTTGGAGGATACAGCAGAGCTAAATAATGTTATGGAAAACAGTATTTTACACTTCTTGTACTACACAATTCAAACTCATGTTTTGCACTGCAAGGAATCTGCTGATGTCAGTTGTAGCCAAACATTTTTGACATATTTGTTTCTTAGGTTTACTGTCATCAGGTACAGACAGTTCATAGCCATATGTTTTGGGTTTTATCTATCAATGTATGTTCAGAACCGTTGGTGATAGGTGGGAGCGGTTGTACGGGGAGAGATTTCAATGGCAAAGTGTTTGGGAACGGATAATGGATGCTAGCAGTCCAGTGCAAAAGCAGTTGCACATGAGAGTGGTGTGAGGGAGTACAGAGAAGTGACTGTGTCAGTTTCCTAGAAATTGGTTTAGTGTTTACTGGATACAGCACGTTTTGTTATATCAAGAATAAAATGAGTAAGTTGAACAAGTCTAAAAGGAAATAACAAAACTATATGTGATTCGGTGAACCGCACCCATTTCCCAAAAGAGGATCACCTACCAGACTGAGCATGTTGGGACAACCAAGTTAAAAAGGGTGATCATGTAGACAGTGTCATCACACAAACGTGCACACACACACACACACACACACACACACACACACACAAACGTGCACACACACACACATACCCTCAATGTAAAAACTAGGAAATTTACATTTATAACATGTAACATGTCCCAAGTTAATTTCCACAATGATGTATGAGTGGCAGCATATTAGCCACACTGCACAAATCAGATTGTTGCTGTTATGGTATCATTTTCGATAGTATGTCCTGTAAATCTATATGCAAAACGGGAATGACTTGTGGCAGTACTACATTCATCTGTCATGTACCTGAAATAGTTCCAGTTATCAATGACAAATGTTTTGTAATTTTTATGTAGTACTGTAGATATGAAGCAAAATTTTTGAGAAATTTAATGAAAGTTATTTCAGTGAACACACTGCCAAAGGATGCTAAACCACATATTTTTCTACCACTTGTTTCTTAATTTTGATATAAGATTTACTTCTCAGATGTAAAAAATAGTGGTTACATAATGGAAAGTTTTGTGTGGTTTTTAAATCATCACCACACACCTCTGTTTATACCAAATTTATTGTGAAAAAGTTTCTGAAATGTAATATTCAACTAATTCTTTTCAAACATATTTTCTTATAGGCTGCACTAATAGCCTCAGGTGCATCAGCAGTTGGTGTAGCTTCTGACTTGGCTGGCTCAATTCGAGTCCCAGCAATGTACAATGGAATCTTTGGTCATAAACCAACTCCAGGTACGCAGGTCCATCAGTATAAGCACAGATTTATCATTACCAGTAAGTTTTAACAAATATTACTAAAATATCTAAATACAAGTAATATTTCATGCATGTATATAGACAGGAGTCAGCAAATATTGACTCATTTCACTGGTCATAAAAGTTCTACGTTCCAGATATTTCGCCACTTACGAACCATACGCGCGCGCGCACACACACACACACACACACACACACACATGCCACAATTCTTATACATGAGCCAGCTTATCATCACTTAACATACATGGCATATGAAACACTGTACTTAGGTTATAATGTATGGATATATGCTATGAGTTAGTGATCAAAAGCTGTGAAGAAATCAGAAAAAGAGACTGGGAAGGAATACTGAAAAATACATCAAAAGATTTTTCTGCTTCCCATGGACAGACAGATTTGTGGGTTTGTTAAGCCTTAATGTAGGTCACAGACCGTATATCTTACATTCATAAGTTTACTGAATTTAATCTATTGTCAAAGATTATTACAATATTAGAGGTTTTGAAACATATGTTTTATATGTCTTAGAATTGCCTGAATCTGATCAGATGCAGAAGACTGGAAGATTTCTACATATCTGTTCTTAAACTCATCTATCAACAATATGCTCAGGCATTGACTTTATATCAAAGGGTAAATGTTGTGCATTTGTGAAATGCTAATAAGAATTTATTATTTCTCTCTGAATATAGGTTATGTGTCTATTGAAGGTCACTTCCCATATGCAAAAGATAGCAACTTCCATCAATATCTTGCAATTGGACCAATTGCTAGATATGCTGAAGATCTTAAACTTATGCTGTCTGTTATGGCAGGAGACAAGGCTTCCAAACTAAAACTGTATGACACGGTAATTATAATGTTAAAATGTCTAGAATTAAAGTTACTGATTAGGAGTACTGCCAAAGTTAAGAGAGGCATAAAAGTTTCATTGTCTCAGAAATGTGTCTTAATACCTGAACTATTCATATATCAACACAACAAACACTGGTTTTCTTAAATGATAATTGTTTCTTTTCCAGGTCAATTTTTTGCATTTTTAACCAATATTCATTTCCTGTATTCATGTGCAAAACATTATAATTAATGTTTTCTAACAAGAATTTTACTGCAAAGTGAGCAAAAATAAGCAATTTTTTTAATGAAGGCAGTGTCGAAGGATCTACAATACCACATTTACCTCAATGAAAATAACAAAATTATTATCCTGTAATATTTCTTCATCATGGTTTGTTTGAAGATGGAAGACTTTTGCATGTGTTATGGAAAAATTGAGTTGCATACATGTTACTTAAACAGTATTAAGTGACAGCAAAATATGAAGAATATGGAGAAATTGCAGAAAGACCTGGTAGGAGGCATTAACTGAGCAAGGTCATAAAATGTTTGAAATTTAAACTCAGAGGAAAAACTCTTCTCAAGACTGAAAAATATATCATAACAGGCCATAAGCTCCTTTCTGAGAACACTGATCTTAATATCTTTTGAGTAAACAACATTTAAGAACAGACAGGTAAATAGGAATTTTACTTCATCTCCCAACTGTCTCTAGTCACTTCCCAGTAACTTTGTAACAAACAACAAGTTTGTTAGACATGACGTATGTCTGCAAGCTGAAAGAAAATATTACTAGCACCTTCCTTAAAAATGGTAAGTAAAAACTTCTTATTAACTGCAATACAATGGACTAAAATGCATTGATCCTGACACACAAAAAACTGGAATAACAGATGTGTTGTGCTGTCATTGCACAAAATGTCCTGAGTGAGGAGGGGAAGTAAACTGTCAGATAAAATAATTTCCCTGTACTACCTCCCAAAGATAAGTAATGTGTATGAAGAGAATGTGAACCACAGCTTCCTCCAATCCCAACATTCTCATTTGTCATAGAATCATGGCTAAATGTCTATCACCCACAGCTATGTTCTAAAGCAATACTTTCCCTCTCCAGCTGCACTGGGTATTAGTATAAGATGACATGTACGCAGTGCACATACTTGTCATGTACTGTAATGGTCACACATACTTGTCAAACTGTGTTCTGTGTAGTACAATGTCTGGACAAGATTAAATTTTAAAAATTCCTCCTTTTCACTAAAATTATAATATAAATACATATGATATAGTCATACACAACTTTAAATTTATATGATTATATAGGTTTTAATTCAGCTACGTGTTTTGGCCTAATTACAAGGCCATATTCAGGCTGATCTTTGAGTAGGTGTAGTGTACAATTGCATATGCTTTCAGTCTACGAGATCTTGTATTACAAGATTGGTTAAAATAATTATGTATATCATATAAAAAACTTTAGGATTAAAATTAAAATGTGTTAATTATGCAATAGGCATTAAAAGGTATTAAAAACAGACAGAGTAAAATTGACGGGGTGGTTATGCAATGGTTGGGATTCTTCCTTATTAAAATATGATGGTGAGGTTTTTCTTGATGAATTGTCCTCTGGATGATTTCTTATTAAGAGGTGTTGGAGAAGTTCCTCTTGAAAGACAAAATATCTTCCATATGGTCACTATTAAATTGCTGTAGAATTGGTTTTGTTTGATTGGAAGTAGTTTGTATTCATACATGTCTGTACATTAATGTTCTTAAATGAAGAGAAAGGTAGTGGGTTATGTTCAAATAGAATATCACTATGCATCTAGATGAAGGTAAAATTCCTCTTGTAAGATATAGAGTATGCCTAGGGTGAAAGTATTCTGATCGTAGTGGGTTGCAGCACATTTTAGAACACTGGTTAGTCACTGTGTATCCTATTTATATTATAATTTTGGCATTTCAACACAGCAGAGGTGTCTCACTTGAAAATTACCTCCTTTTCACTGTTTAATTCAAGCATTTATTATTTACATTAATTATTTTTTAAACACAACAGTTCTGGCCTGTTACTTGATTTTATATCATTTAAGTACTTTAGTGTGGCATTTCCTACAGCAATTGATATTAAGTATAACTTTTAGGTAGATCTTCACAGCTTGAAGGTGTTTTATATGACTGAACCTGGCTTCTCTCTAGTCATGTTATCTGCAGAGAAAGAGATTAAAGATGCTATTCACAGAGTGGCAGAACACCTTAACAGAAAGTATGGCATGACAGCAACAGAGGTAAGATTCCTCAGTACCTAAATAACTACATGTAATCACATAACTGAAAACTGTGGTACTTGGTAACCATATGACTTTTGTACTGTAGCATGCAGTATTGCGATTTAGTACCTATTCAGACATGAGTTAATAAAAACAAAATTTCATAAGTGTTTGTATTGAGCAGAACAGACAAATTTTTACATAGTTGGCTACAGTTATTTTATGATGATGTTTACAAAAGTCATTAATGAAAGAAAGAATGAAGACCAAAGGAAACTTATAACAGGCCTTGGATTTTCCCATGAACGGTATTGCTGTGATGTCAGAACACATATAAATAGTTAAAAAGTTAAGATTAATTTCAAGTTCACTCACTGTGTCCTTATGTACTTAATAATAATATTAAAGGTAAAGGTAAAGTAGTCCCATTACAGGCCTGGAGTGTCCCAGAGGGTTCCAGGAAATTAAGGTTCCCAGATTTCATGACAACGGCACAGGATGGTGGTAAGGTTGTCAGCTTTATGCTTCGGCCGCCTTTACGCCCAGGAAATGCTCCTGGTACTCTTTTCTGTTAGAGGCTGAGTCGACCCCAGGGCAATATTGTGATCAGAAGGATTTTATGTCAATGACAAATTCCAAAGACACAAGCTGGGATCGAACCAGCAACCTTCTGATTTGTAGTGCAGTACCTTAACTGCTGTGCCACCACGGTACCCCAGTAACAGTATTACATAAACAAATATCATCATAGAACATATTGGGTTTTTAAAATGTATTAATAGATCTTTAACATGTTGCATTTAGTACTTCATCAGAGAGATATTTGCAGTTCACAATATACATTAACGAGGCATACACAGGCCTTGAAAATATATCCTGTCAACCGGTGAAACATGGCAAAAGGGAATGTATAAGAGTTTTCTTAATTTATACCCTTCACTATATAATGAATGAAGAATGTTTGATGGACTTTACAAACAACTTACATGGAATATATGATACATGAGAGACTTAGGCACTAATGACAAAATTGTGTTAAAGTGGATATAAAAAGATGTGGGTTGTGTGAAGTTGGACTTGATTCATCTGGCTTATGATAGGCACCAGTGGTGGGTCCCTGTGAAAAGGGTAAGCTTCACATTCCACACAAAACAAGCAGCTTATTGATTATCCAAAGGATGCTCCGGAGGTATACTACTGCATACAATTACATATTTATTTCAGGGACACATTCTTTCTTCACCTATGGAAAAATAAATTGAATTCAGGGAAACTCATTACAAACTGTTGATTTTTCAGGTATCAGTAAAATTTTCTACATATTATAAAACGGTACTAGATGAACACAAACACTAGCTATTTATAGTTCAAAATCAGAATGTTTAGATATAGATAAATTTTCAGTCTTCTATGTGCACAGGCAAATATCAAAGAAATGGAAGATTCAATAGAGACAAGCATTGCTGTGTTTTTTGGATTACAAGGAATACCAAATGTATTAGAGGATCCTCAAAACCCAAAGGTAAGGTATTAAGAACCTGCAACTAAGGTTTTTTGTACTCAGTGAAAGATACTGTCCGCCACTGCCCACCCTTTCAAATAAACTTACATATATATCTATGAATTTCTTTCATTAATTATGGTAATTGCACATACAATGTAACGAGATTGCAAACAGGTGACAGTTAAGTAAAGGTATTCTAATTATGATTTATTTATACTTATTTAATTAAATATTAATAATTCCCAATACTACATGTTACACATAAAAATATATTATGTATGCAATATATATTTCATCATTTGACTTCCCAAATTTTAATTATATTGCCCTTGATACACTGTATTTGGGTCAAATATCCCCACTTTCTCCACACTTGTTATGGGTCTGATAATTATTAAAATGTTACTCTTCATTGGCCACATACACTTAACTTAACTTATAGACTGTTGCTCTCCCTTAAGACATGAGGTTGTGGTTATTGGTTATTAATAACATGTGGGGTGCCACAGGGCTCAATTTTAGGCCCTTTGCTATTCCTGTTATATATTAACGACTACCTATGGCTGTTAAACATAAAGCTCTTCCTATGTTATTTGCCGACGATACTAGTATCTTAATAACAACCCCCAGCAGTAACCAGTTACAGAGCGATCTTAATGCAGTTTTCAACTAAATAAGTGGTTCAAATCAAATTTGCTATTCTTTAATTTAGACAAAATCCACTTCATTCAATTTAATAACGCAAGTAAATGCACCTTAGTTACAGAAATTAAATATGAAGACGAACAAATAAGTATAGCAAAGGAAACAAAATTTCTAGGGCTATATATTAATAATAATCTTTCTTGGAAAACACACATTGAAGGTATTAATAAACTAAGCTCAGCTTGTTATGTTATGAGGTTAGTTAAACCATATGTAACAGCAAAAACTTTGAAAATGATTTACTATTCCTCCTTTCACTTCATAATGACCTGTGGTTTAATATTCTGGACGAACTCCCCAGACAGTATTAAGATTTTCAGGTTGCAAAAGAAGATTATCAGAATCATGATGGGCTGCAGAAGTAGAGACTCAGGCAGAAAATTGTTTAACTTGGAAATCCAACCCCTCCCTTCTCAATATATTCTTTCCCTTCTATTGTTCATGATAAGAAACAAGAACCAGTTCCAGGTAAATTCTGAGGTACATCAAATTAACACTAGACAGCATGCGAACTTACACCAACCCTCTGTAAATGCAACAAAATACCAGAAGGTAGTACACTGTATAGGTGTTAAGGTGTTTAACTTTCTGCCCTTTTACATAAAAGCAGAGGTTGATAATCCAAAAATTTTTAAGCAGTGTTACAAAAATACTTGAAAATTCTTTTTATTCTCTAGATGAATATTTTGAACTCCACAGCTAAACTTTGACATATGATCTCAACTGACACATGAGGGCTTTGGGACACACGTTCCTTCTCTTTAATTACAAGACTGTATTATAAATATGTTTGTATATATCCAACCACTATCTGTAACGAAGGATAATTTCCTACTCAAAGAGTACCTCTAATTGCTTCTAACTTATCCCACTAACTTTATTTTTATTTGTATCTTATTATTATTATTTTTATTTTGCTTTAATTTTTATTTTTATCCTTATTATATTTCATTACACTAAACAATTTGTACTGTCCTATTTTATTATATTCATTATACTAAATAACCAAGTGATTGTTGTACACACTTGTATTGATGTCACCCCTTAATCCCAACAAATATGATGATTTCCACATCCATATGGATTATGTAATCTACAGAAGGAAAATAAATGATATGATATAATATGATTGATGTCACAGAGGAAATTGCAGCAGCTGCAGGCAGCAAGTTTCCCCAACAATAATAGTTGGACTAGATGATAAAAGTAAAGGCACAAGTTTAGGGATTATAAATAAATACAAGGAGATCTGACAACGTTGCTCCTTTGCAAAGGAATAAATTATCATGGGATGAAGTAGGACTCTGTGAATTCTCAGATCTTGATACTTGTCTGTGGGCAGCTGTATTCTGCAATCGCACCTTCACATCCTTAGTGAATAAGTAAATTATATCTGATATTTCTTAACAAAGGATGATTTTCTGAGGCACAAAATCTTTTACAACCTGCTAAACAGGCTTCATGTCTCATCAAAGCCAAGGAATTTTCATGAATACCTTAAAGGCCATTAGTTTCTAAATGACTCTGCTTCATGGTATTCATTAACTTTTTATTACAAGACATTGTCATTTTGTGTGTTTCTGTTTCAGAAGTCACATAGCTTGTTCCTGGAAATACTGAAGTCACTAATTGGAGTTTCAAAGTATTCATTTTCTCTTTTAATGTTTTATTTTCTGAAAGTCACAAATGTGTTCATTCCAAAATGGAAGTATAAATATTATTACAATCTCAATGAAGCTCTGAAGAAAAAATTTACAGTAAGTATTTTTTATGGGCTTCTATTATATGTAAATCTTCTCATTATGATTTATTCTAACTGCAGTTTTATTCCAGGATATTCTTGGGGAAAATGGCATATTCTTATACCCAACACATCCAACTGCTGCCCATTACCACAATCAATTGTATATAAAAACTGCTGGAGTCATGTATACAATGGTATTTAATGTGCTGGGATTGCCATCAACAAATATTCCCCTTGGGTTTAACAAGAAAGGCATGCCTATAGGAATTCAAGTAAGTTCTCTGTGATTATATCAAAGACTAAGTCTATAATGCCTGCAGCTGAAGACAGGTGAGTTTTACCAAATAAATAACATTTCTTGGCTAAACCATACAGAAAATATTTTTGAATACACTTTACCTTTCAGTACTGAATGTGTGTAAATAATTATCAGTGTTGTCTAAATGAGATATGAACAACTAAGTTCCAGGAATAACCGCTGGAAATGCAGATCGTAACACTTTATCCAGTTTCTCCTCTGTTCAGGTGACTGTGTGATTTTAATAGCCTTCCCATCTGTGCAAGAACTATTGTTACACTTCTGTCAGGAGCAGACATAACTGATTCACAATTTTGTACAGTCTCGAACACCCTCCCAAATCTTTCGTTTCCTTTTCATTTTGGGAAAATGAAAAGAGTTCTTGGCATAGAATTCGTTTCATATGGTGGACAGGGAAGAATGTAATGAATCAACTACCATTTTTCCTGAACACAAAATAACAGAAATAAAGAGAACAAGTTCCTCTATAAGAAATGGTAATTAGCAACCAAAGCTGCTTTTTATTGAAGTTTTACTATTTTTAAAAGAGACAAAATACTTGAATATTTATGAATAGCATAGCATTGCTTTTCCAAATGCAGGTGTTAGCATTCTGTACACCACCTTGACTGTGTTTCTAAGTGTCACACTTGCACCTTCACGTCATATGCCTGATGAACGTGGTCACACTACATGGCGATTCTTTAGAGATGAAGTGGCAGCTTCCCATCAGAAAGATGATATCAGCAGGCATTCCCAACTACGCTAACACCTGGCTTATCCTGGTAATGCATGATCTGGAAGACTGGAAGTTTACAGATACCCATTACATTTTACTATTCCTTTTACTGACAGCAGCCAGCACTGATTCTGAGAGTTAAAAAGGCAAAATCTGATCATGAATGAATTCTTACATAAACCAACAAACAGTTAATGTAGCAAAAGCAAAACATAAGTCTTGGTGTCTTGTTTTTTTTTAGATCATGTATACACAATGTTACACATGTAGTGATGGAAAGGGAATAGAAAGTGCAGTGGGGAGTACAGGAGAAAATATCCCATGACAAATTAGTGGTTAGGTGGTTACACTAATATGCACATAATTCATAACGTACTAATATCCCGAAAACTGATATGTGGCAAACTTCTGGTCTAAGACATGCTGGATAAAGTGGCTTATACTTATCTTATTTGCCTGTCATCCAAATTAAATACTATATTCAGCTATAGTAAGTTCAGTCACTGAATATTTCGATTTTAATTCATAAATTGTTTTATTGATGACTAAAAAAATGTTTATGTCAATCATTTTTTACTGAAATAATGTACAAGTGTCCAGTATCATCATTTAGCTAAGACATAACAGTTTTTTTTAAATGATCACTCAGCTGTTTACAGATTTATAAAATGTCTATGACAATTGTTGGAGGAAACACTGTACAGAATTTAGGTGTACTAAAATATGGAGAAAGCAACTTCTCTGCTGACTTACTCTGTGCAGCAAGTTTTGTGCCACCAACACAGGAAGCATTTCATTATATGCACCTGACCCTGAGACACATTAAAAAAATTCACATTAACACTATCCAATTCTTTAACATGCTTTCTGGCAATACTCCAAATTTTAATTCTAATTAGGCTTCCTCCCTAAAAGAAATAGTTGCACTTATTTGTTTCATAGATGACAACATATTCAGGAAGCTGCATTATCCTGGATATAAAACATTCAAACAATACTAGAAAAGGAGTAGAAACTTTTCCCTATGCATTTTAGATTTACCAGCAATAATCTGTCTCACATCACAGGTCAATCAATCCATGTGTTTAATCTTATTTCATAGATGTGATAAAACTGTAATATTGAAGTTACATAATTGGAGTGGGGGGAGGGTGGTGGTGGTTGGAACAAAGTGGCTTGCACACATCCCTGGTGCAGCTTGCACAAGTTGCTTCTAGTAAAATTTATAGGCAGGTAGTTTACATACACACAAGGCTGACCATGTAAGTGTTAGAGATTTTCTGAACAAAGGAGACTCATAACTAATTGAAACCAAACCACCATAGTTGTACAGAAATAGGAAGCCAATCAAGTAAGGTAAAAGTGTTTTATTTTTGTAATTCTTTCATGTCTATTTCCCAAATGCCCTACTACACTGATTCTGCTGCAGGTTGTCTAGCTGGCCACACCTGTTATAATATATTTCTTATATGACATGTATCAGTGCTTATCTTTCCGTCACTCATTCTCTCTCTCTCTCTCACACACACACACACACATACATGTGCACGCGCATGTACATACACCTCTTCATACACACAGCACACTTCTCCACCCTCTGCCTACATACACATAGATGCAACTTCACAGCACTGACACATCACATCCATGCATTTACAGGTTGTAGCAGCCCCACATCAAGATCGCCTGTGTCTTGCTGTTGCAGAAGCTCTGGAGAAAGATCTGGGTGGCTGGATACCTCCACCGGCATAGCCTTCTGGAAAATACAACTACATAAATGAAAAAATGACTGCAGTTAGTTGATTTTGTCCAGACATGAAGTTAATTACACATATGAGTTATGTTCTTCATGTAGAAAAAGAGTTTTTTACACACATCGTGTTTAAAGGGGATGTCATTTGCTTACATAAGATAACGTTGCGGGATGTCATAATTTGTATTTAAATTATGGCTATGGTGTTAGGTACTCTTGTGTAAATTCATTTAGTGTCACGGCTATCCGTTGCTGTAATAAACTAATGTTAAGAGATTTTGTTGCAAAATACTTGAGGCCACAGACCTATTAACATTTC
>Ga0209755_10006593_pt1 | contig 12792 bp, 9 predicted proteins | sample TergutCo191P1_FD_187301 | JGI IMG/M metagenome (GOLD analysis project Ga0209755, IMG submission 187301) | Cornitermes sp. P1 segment gut microbial communities from Petit-Saut dam, French Guiana - Co191P1 (SPAdes) (version 2) | ecosystem: Host-associated > Arthropoda: Insects > Digestive system >... | reverse complement strand
CAGTTATGTGAAAGAGATGAAAGAAGCGGTAAGGGGTTATAGCTTTTAAACAGACAACTGCGCATTGAAAAATCAAAAAGCTAATTATATACTGAAGGTATGAGGTTTATATGAGAATGTTCTGTCCTAATTGCAACACTCAGATCGAAAATGAAAATATTAATGTTTCTGAAAATATCTGTGTATGCAAATCATGCAATCAATTATTTAAATTATCAGAAATGTTAGATATGGATAAATTAGATGAAACGGAAAATTTACTGCGTAATCATCCAAAGGGAATTAATGTAAAAAAAGAAAGCGGCAGGGAAGTTATAACAATATCCGCAAAATCAAGAGGCGCTGTTATTTTATTAATTTTCGCTTTAATCATTTCCGCTTTTATCGGTTTTATAGCATCTCTGGTTCTGTCACAAAAAATATTTATCTTTATTCTATTTTTAGCGCCGTTTACAATTGCGATTACCGCATTATGGGTTCAGGCATTTTTCCTGATGTTTGGAAAATTTGAACTTGTAATTAATCAAAAAGAGCCTGATTATCTGTTTAAAGGAATTGGATCAGCCGGAAAAAAATATTTTATTGACTGGTCTTCAATAAAAAGTATTTCTGATATTATAATTAATAATAATGAGAATTATACTCACAGAGGCAGACGCTCAGGAGCGAGAACTACAACAAGCTATATACAAATCGAAGGACAAAAATCACTTAAAATACCGGTAAACGAATTAAAAAGAGATTATATAGATTTCCTTGTCAATGTTTTAAAATATTACAAAGAGAGAAAGCAGAGGTATCAGCAGTTTATATAAAGTCTGTATAATGGTTATTTAAGGTATTTAACTTTAAAAAAATTAAGATTTGGGGGAAACCAAACCGGATCAACCGCGATTCCGTCATACAACTCAAAATCATCCATCATTCCGCTTCCGTTTTGCGTTTCATTATTGATATCAAGATCGTATTCAATAATCATGCGTGAATTAACATTTCCTTTTTTATATTCGCTATTAATTTTTTTAATATCATCTTTATTTAGAAATTTTTCTATAAAAATATAATAATGATCCAATTTTTCGTCATCTTCTCCGTGTGTTACAGTCAGCGGTTCATTCATTGTTGACAGTAATACATTTCCTTTTTCTTCTGAATAAACCAGTTTAAATCCTGTATCCGCGCTGCCATTTTCATCTGATTCTTCGTTAAGATATATATAAATATTTATATCATCTCTTTTTAATTGTATTTCATAATCGCCGATTGAAACGGAACCATCGTTGAATTCAAATCTGCTGATGTGATAATCGCCCATATATTGGACAGGGATGCAAAAAAAAGATTCATTTTCGCTGTTTATCATAAATATTGATAAAGTATTTTTAAATGAAAAATTATACGTTTGCGCGTTTACGCAATTTGTAAAGATAACTAAAGTAAATACTGTTAAAAACAACAGGCAAATAAATTTTATTCTTTTCATAATAATATATTATATCAAGTTTTATATTTTGTCAAATTTACGAAAAACCAATAGAGATAATTTATTATTTCTGATACATTTAAACAATGAAAACTTTGGAACTATTGACTCCTGCCGGTTCTCCTGAAGCCCTTGACGCGGCAATCGGGGAAGGCGCAGATGCTGTTTATATTGGTTTAAAAAATTTTAACGCGAGGCTTAGAAGCACTAATTTTACTTACGGACAATTTGAAAGCGCTCTGCGTACATTGCGCCGTTTGGGTAAAAAAGTTTATGTTACTGTAAATACCGTCTTTGAACAGCGCGAAGCGGATCGTATGTACCAATTTTTGAAATACCTTGCCGATCAGGGGCCTGACGCGCTTATCGTTCAGGATTTCGGCGTTATCGCGATGGTACGTTCCGAATTTCCGTCACTGAAACTTCATGCGTCCACTCAGATGAACATCGCCTCTGCCAGAGCCGCGAATACTCTTTCGCGTCACGGCTTTTCGCGTGTTGTGCTGGCGCGGGAGCTTTCTCTTGATGAACTGCGAAGCGTCAAATCAGAAACAAACCTTGAACTTGAAGTGTTTGTTCACGGCGCACTTTGCGTCAGTGCTTCGGGGCTTTGTCTTTTTTCAAGTTATCTCGGCGGTAAATCCGCTAACAGGGGGATGTGCACTCAAGCCTGCAGAAGATTGTATCATCGGGCAGAAGGTAAAAGCGGCTATTATTTCAGTCCCGGCGACTTACAGCTTCTTGAGCGCGTACCGGATTTGTACTCAGCAGGGATTAAATCGCTTAAAATTGAAGGAAGAATGAAGAGCGCGTCGTATGTAGGAGCTGTTGTTTCCGCGTACAGGCTTGTAGTTGACGCTTGTATGCATGGTGATACCGAGGAGATACAGCGAAGTATAGAGCAGGGTAGAAATATTTTGCGTAACGATTTCGCAAGGGCTAAGACAGTTTATTTGTTTGATAGAGCGGAGAAAGAGAAAGTTCAAATTGATTGGTTAAATCCTGAGCAGGATGGAGGAACCGGGATAAATTTAGGGACGATTTTAAAAGTTAAAGGGGTGGGCAGCGAAAAACGCATTCTTGTTTTGCCGCCGAAGGGTATTACGCTTTCCGCTGGTGACTCAATAAGAATTCATAGTGCGGATGATACAGGAAGGGTTTCGCACAAGCTGGTATTTGCCGAAAAAGCGGCACGCGGAAGCGGAATAACCGCTGACAGTTTTTGGGTTTCCGCTTCACAAGGCATGTTAGGCGATCATGTCTACCTGATACAAACGAAAGAAATGCGAAAACGTTATGCGCCAGTTATTACAAATGTTTACGGCGGAAAAGGACCGGGCAGGGAAAAAGCGCCCATTGTTCAGATTACGCTCTCCGGCAAAGAAGAAGCGAAAGGAAAACATTCAGGCGGCGGAGTATCCGGTATTAAAAAAGATAATACCGCGGCTAAGTTTTCTAAGCATGGCTTTCCAGAGGGACTTTATGTCGCTGTGTCCTGTCCAGAACATTTATATGTTGTCCAATCTTCACGGCCGCAGATGGCAATGCTTTCTCTTTCGCGGAAAAATACAAAATATTTGTTATCTGAAAATAAACAGCCGCTTCCATTTAAGCCGTCAGAAATTATTTTAACATTGGATCCTTTTTTTCCGCAGAATGACGCCGGTTATGAAAACGGTCAAATAGCAAATGAAATCGGGCTTTTATATGAAAAAGGTTATCATCAATATATGGTAAATAATCCGGGACATTTCTCAATTTTCAGGGATTTAGACAAGGCAAAATTGATTGCAGGACCGTGGCTTTATATTTTTAATTCATGGGCGCTTTCTTTTGCCGCTTCCTCATTTACAGCAGGAAATCAAGGGGTTGACGGTTTTGTCTCGCCGCTTGAAAATAACAGGCAAAATTTGGAAAGGACATTAGGCATACCAAGCCACGGTGATGATAAAACGGAAAAAAAACGAAAAGAAAAAAAACTGCGCATGAATTCACTGGGATTGCTGCAATCTAAATTTTTTATCACTGTGTTCGCATGGCCTCCATTATTTAATATAAGAGAAAATGTTAAATCTGTTTTGGACTTTACATCATTTGCTGATAATAAGGATGAAGCCTTTACGCTCATAACAAGCGATGAAGGTTCGCGGGTAGTTCCTAAAAAATATTTTTCAATTATTGACAAGATTCCGTTTTTAAAAGAAGCAGGGTTCGGGCGTTTCATTATCGATTTATCAGGTATTACCGAAGGTAAACAAACTTTGAAAAAATCAGAATACCGTGATTTAATGCGGGCGATAAATGAAAACGCCCCCCTGCCCGTTTCCGGTCGTTTTAACTGGAAAGACGGTTTTATGTCAAACTAGAAAACAACACGCTCAAGCTCCTTATCTGCGTAATTTGGTTTTTTTAGGGTTTCTTCCGGAAAATCATCTTCCTCAAATGAAATATCCAAAGCGGCTCTTGTTTCTTTTTTTGCTTCAGGGCGAAATTCAACATGTTCCGCCACAATTGATACTCTTGAACGGAGATTGCCTTCGGGATCATTCCACCTGTTTTGTTTTAAACGGCCGACAATGCGCAAGCCTCTGCCTTTCCTTCCTTTCGCATAACAGGCTTCGGCGAGTTTACCCCATGTTTCGACATCGAAGAAATTTGTTTCCTTCTCAAAACTTGAAGACTGATCATCAAGTTTATAATAACGATTTGACGCAAACCTCATTGAACAGATTTGAGTTCCTTTTTGAGTAGATTTTATCATCGGATCTCTCACTAAATTTCCTTCAATCAATATTGAATTTAAATTATTCATATATGCCTCCTAATATAATAATTAAACCATTACCGGAGCAATTTCTTTTTCCAGAACTTTTATACTGTCGAGTTCCGCGGGTGTTAAATTTAACTCACAATCATATAATACCTCAGGCTCCGCCGCAATTGATTCTTTCGCCGGCTTTGTAGATTCTGCTTGAGTCTCCTTTTTAAATTCCGGACGGAATTCTACATGTTCCGCGACAATCGAAACGCGGGAATGTGTTTTTCCGTCGGAACCATTCCAGCGATCTTCTTTGAGTCTGCCGACTACGCGCACTCCTCTGCCTTTGCGCCCTTTTGTGTAACAGGCTTCGGCAAGCCGCGACCATGATTCTACATCGAAAAAAGAAACTTCTTTTTCGAAGCCGTCAGCTTTGTTGTCCTGCTTGAAAAAGCGATTTGACGCCAGCCGCATTGAGCAGACCTGCGTCCCTTTGGTTGTTGATCGAAGCAGCGGATCCTTTACAAGATTGCCTTCGATTAAAATGGAATTGAGGTTGTTCATAAACCCCTCCTGCGAGCGCCGCTTTTGCTGTCTGGAACAGCAGTTGTTTTTAGAACAGCAGCTATTTTTGAACAGCAGGCAGCGCAAAATATTGGCAGCAGACTACCGCCGGCTATGAAATTTTCAATAGAAAAATTTCATAGTTACATATATATGGCGCGCAGATGCGTGGCGCTTGCTCGAAAATGAAAAAAAATGAAAATATTTTTAAAATTTTTTAATAAAATACTGTACGTATGTATAGTAAAACGCGGTGTTAATGAATGAAATCAAAAAATATGATATTATGATTTATGTTTTCAAAACTAAAATCATTATTATCTATAAAAATTATTGAACAAATTCCGCCCGAATTACAGGAAGAATTCGGAGTTATTCAATTAAGCAACAGTATCCGCAGGATCAGAATTTTGACTGTTATCGCGCTTGCGGCAAAATTGTTAAATGTTATTTTTAAATATTTTACTAATGAAAATTTACAGGAAGGCAGATTCCTTGATTTATTTGATTACAGCGAATTAGCTATCATCTTACTATTCAATCTTGCGATCATTTTTTTTCGTAAAAGTAAAAAACAATTTTTATGGATTGTCTGTTATTTATTGATTGCCGGATTTTACATATTGTGGGAATTTACAATTAATTCAGCCGGAACAGTTGAACAAATACCGTTCATGTTTTTTGTAACGATATTTTTATTTTCATTTTTACCTGATTTTAAACCGAAAATATTTATTACATTCGCTTTCTTTTATTTTCTGGCGACAGTAATTATTTTAATGCGGAAATATCAGAGCATTAACGAATATTACGGCATACAATCACATATAATAAATATTTTTTTGATAATTATCGTTACAAAAATTATTCTTTATAACAGCAATGTCAGAACATTTGTAAATGCTCATCAAATAAATCAATTAAATGAAAATCTAATAAGCGCAAATAAAGAAATCGAAAATCAAAAAGAAGAACTTCGTGAATATAATAATAACCTTGAAGAAATGGTGAAGGAAAAAACAGAAAAAATTGTTGAACTTAAAAACGCGATATTGGAAACAATAGCGGAGCTTGTGGAGCAGCGCGATAACATGACAGGAGGGCATATCTCCCGCACAAGCCGGTATCTGGATATATTTGTTGACGCGCTGCTTGAAAGCGGATTATACGCGGATCAGACCGCCGAATGGAAAAACAAAAAAAGTGAGATCGTTTTATCAGCCCAGCTTCATGATGTCGGAAAAATCGCGATAGAGGACAACATTCTAAAAAAACCCGGCAAATTAACCGAAGAAGAATTTAATAAAATGAAAAAACATACGATTTTCGGCGGAGAAATAATCAAAAAGATTCAATTAAAGAAAAGTGAGAGAGATTTTCTTGATTACGCGGGCATATTCGCGGTTAATCATCATGAAAAGTGGGACGGCTCGGGTTATCCGTACGGAATGACCGGTAACGAAATTCCATTGCCTGCCCGCCTTATGGCAATCATTGACGTCTATGACGCTTTAACTTCTGAGAGACCGTACAAAAAAGCGTTTACGCATGGCGAAGCTGTAAATATTATTATTGAGGGCAGAGGAACTCATTTTGATCCGGCATTAACAGACTTGTTTTTATCAATATCGAATCGCTTAAATACCTGAAAGCTTTGCTGATTTGTCTATTTTATTAATTTTTCGTCATTTGTTCGTGTTAAATAAATCTGCTAAGGTTAAATTTTACATGAGGCATTGCGCCGTCTTCTCCTACTACCTAAAATGTTGTACTATATAGAGTCTGTTCATAAACTAACCGTGTTTATAGACAGACTCTAATTAAGGAGAATATTTTTATGAAGAAGTTTCTGTTTGTATTGGCTGTCATTGCCTGTGTGTGCTTTGCAGCCTGCGAGGGATCAAATACTGACAAGCCCGTAGAGAAGACATATACAATTTCCTTTAACCCCAACGGAGGCACCGGCGGACCGACTTCGGTTAAAGCATCTTTTAACATACTTGTTCCTGTACTTACCGCAAGCGCCCCTGTTAAGGATGGCTTTTATTTCAGCGGCTATTATGACACAGAAGCAGGTCCGGATGATGAGGGAGAAATGTATTATGCCGGAGATTTAACCCCGGTAAAAATACTGGATATTAAGTCGGACATTGAATTATTCGCCTACTGGACAACGATACCTACGGTGACAATTATTTTTAACAGTAACGGCGGAAATGGCACAATTGCGCCTCAATCTGTCTATGAAAAAACATCAGTAATATTAACAGCGAATTCATTTACAAAAACCGGCTACACATTTGCAGGCTGGGCTCTGAGCGAAACCGGGAATGTAGAATATGCAGACGGCGCGGCCGTTACAGTAGATACATCAAATCTGCTCTTGTTTGCAGTCTGGACAGCCAATACCTATACAATTAGCTTTGACGCGAACGAAGGCACAGGCGGACAAACCGCAAGCATAACAGCAACCTATGATGCGCCCATGCCGCCGCTTACCGCCGCTGCTCCCACAAGAGGCGGCGGTTTTGAATTTGACGGATACTTTGACGCGCAAAGCGGCGGAGTTATGTATTATAAGGTCGATTTATCTTCCGCGCGGAATTGGGACAAAACAGAAAACACAACGTTATTCGCAAGCTGGTCGGCGCCGGCTGCAATAACCGCAGACAACAGCTCAATTGTCTCGCTGGTGCAGTCAACAACTGTTACAGACCCAGCACAATATACTTATGCGACTATAAAAGCCCAGGTAGATGAGGCAATTGCTCTTGCAGGCGGACTTACGGGCATCGTCAAAACAGGCGATACGGTTGTGTTAAAACCAAATATTATTACAACTATATACGGCTGGTCATGGACGAGTATGAATAATACAAATCCTACTGGGACAAAAATCTCCGCAGGCGCTGTAGATGCCGCAACAGCAGCCGCGCCTAATGGCATTACTACAGACTGGCGCATTGTCCAGGCTGTTGCGGAGAATGTAAGGGCAATTATCGGACCGACCGGAAAAATACTTGTTATGGAAGGTTCAGGTAAAGGCACAGAAACGCATGGCACCAATACTCAGTATGCAAATGTGGGTTATACAACGGTAAACCTTACCGCAGTTGATGAGATTATTGCGATTGATCTTATTGGCGGCACAGGCGCTAATGGAACAACTTATTGGTCTTCAGTTCCGGCTGCAACGCCCTCTGATCTTCTTAAAATAAAACTTGACAATCATGTCTTTACATCCCGTTGGCCAGCCACAGGCACTGCTTATTATAACGGCGATGGTGAATATTATGTTGTTAAGCGAATGTATGAGGCAGATGCTTTTATCAATATACCGATACTTAAACTTCATACCACCGCTGGTACAACCGGTAATATTAAAAATATCTCGATTGGCGCTGCTCCGCCCAGGGTGTATGGAAATTCTGCGACTGATATAGGGCGTAACAACAGAATACCTCATTCAGAGGCAAATGGCTTGCATAAATGGGTTGCGGATTATTACGCGGCTATGCCTGCTGATTTTGTAATTATGGACGCGCTGCAGGGTTGTGATGAAGGTCCTCTTCCTCCTGTAAGCGGAACAACTAACCTTAAAAAAATGTGCAGTATATTGGCTTCAAAAGACGGTCTTGCGATTGATACTGTTCTTGCAAATGTAATAAAAGTTGATTATACCAAAGTCGGTCATTTGGTTTATTTAACTGCAAGAGGCGAAGTTGGTACAAAGCCTGGCAAGAGGCTGCCTGTACGCGGCAATCCTGAAGATATTACTGTTGTTGGGAATAAAAAAGTACACGATTTAAGAGACGGTGTCACATTTAGCGGAAATGTAACAACAGGACTTAACGGCAATATTGGCAATACCAGATTAGATGCTACCCAGTTAGCAAAACCCACTGTTGATATTCATTCAGCGCAATTTATCGGACAGAACCTTGCTTTAAATCTTGATGTTTCGGCAGACACAGTTAAAGTTGATATATATATCGACAATGTGTACATCAGAAGCGTAAATAGCGGCCTTAATAAGATTCTTATTGACGCTTCAAAAATTGCCGCTGGCTCTCGCGCTATTAAAGTAGAAGCATATACTAATTATATGGCTTATGAGACAGCAACTATAACAGCAGTAAAATAGTTTACTGTTAATAGTTTCTGGTGTTGCGGCAGAAATTTTACTTTTTCATTGATCTTCAAATGAGGCTATAAATTTGGATAAGGAATGGGTTTTAAGAGTTATTTCATTTTTCTTCTGGACTTGCTGGGAAATGTTACGCCAATTCCTCCCGTATTTTCTGGCAGGGATATTGCTGGGCGAGCTAATCAAGTTTCTTTCATGGACAAAAATTATTTACAAATGGGTATCGAAAGCTCCTGTTTTAGCAGTAATTTCCGCTTCTATAATCGGCATATTATCGCCGTTGTGTACTTACGGGACAATTCCTGTTGTAATCGAACTGTATAAGAGCAAGGTGCGGGTAGCGCCGCTTATTGCGTTCTGCGCCTCATCGGCATTAATGAACCCGCAGCTCTTTGTTATGACAGCGGGAGGCATTGGACCGGAAATGGCGATTGTGCGCACCATTGCCGTATTTGTATTCAGTTTTGCGGTCGGTATGCTGTCTTTGGTTATTCCCGATAAATTCATGATCAGAAAATCTATAAAGGTTTATGAAGACGGCGGAGAACAAATAGAAAACAGGGAAAAGAAAATTTTTGACTTAAAGCAGTATTTAATTAATTGCTGTAAAAATTTACTGTACGTATTGCCGTTTTTATTGATTGGCGTAGCATTAGGCGCGGCAGCAACCACTTTTGTTCCGCAGCGGTATTTTTACGAAGCCCTTTATATGGGACGTATACAATCCATACTTGCCGGGGCTATTATTGGCATACCAATGAACGCCTGCGGCGGCGGTGCCATACCATTTATAGCAAATTTGCTTGATTTGGGGTTAGGAAAGGGCACAGCCCTGGCGTATTTTCTGGTTGGTCCTGCTTTGCGTCCTGCGCCGCTCGCCGCAATGGCGGCGCTGTTTACACCGTTGTTTTTAACGGTGTATTGTGTGTTTCTGCTAATTTCAGCAGTGCTTATGGGGTATATTTATATCTAAACATATACAATTTTTCTTCAGCATACTATAATCCTTAACATTAGGAGCATAAGGATGAGTTTTTTTCAGTCATGGGATTTTCAATGGTATATACATCAGATACCGGTATTTTTACTGACATTTTGGAAATATTTTTACGGACTTTTACCGTATCTTGTAGCCGGAGTATTGATCAGCGAACTTCTTAAATTAACTTCATGGACAAAAATCATTCATAAATGGGTGTCAAAGTCGCCGTTCATAGCGGTTGTGGCAAGCTCAATAGTAGGGATTATTTCACCTCTATGTACCTACGGTTCTGTACCTATTGTAATGGAATTATACAAAAGCGGAGTGCATATCGCGCCGCTTGTTTCGTTTTTAGCTGCTTCTTCCATGATGAGCCCCCAGCTTTTTATAATGATTTCAGGAGGAATTTCTGGTATAGGCTTGCAATTAGCGGTAGTTTTGACGGTTTGTATCTTTATTGTATGTGTTGTATTGGGATTTTTAATATATTTAGTCCCTGTAAAGTTCATTATCAGAAAAAATATCACAATTAATGATGACGGCGGATGTTATATATTGAATAGAGAAAAGAAATTATTTATTTTTAAGCAATTTTTGATTAATTGCCTAAAAAGCATAAAAAGTATCGGGATTTATTTGCTTATTGGTATATTTTTGGCAGTAGTTATTGAGCTTTTCATACCAAAATTCTGGATTCTCGACCTGCTGGGAGAAGGAAAAAGAGTTCGTTCGATTATGGTAGGAGCTCTTTTGGGAGTGCCTTTATTTGCCTGCGGCGGAGGCGCAGTGCCGCTTGTGAACAGGCTGGTACAAAACGGAATGGGAAAAGGCACAGGGCTTGCGTTCTTTATTGTCGGTTCCGCAACGCGTCCTGCCCCTATTGCGGCTATGGCAACCATGTTTACCCCTTTATTTTTGGTAGTGTACTGTGTGTTTTTAATTCTTTCATCAGTTCTAATGGGAATATTGTATTTTTAAAAAAAAATGATATAATGGTAATGGCTGGTTATAGTAAATAATCTGCCGATTTCTGATTTAGTCGGCATTATTAGAATAATTTTGGAGGGTTTTTATGGGAAGTATCAGAAAATTTTTAGTGATTTTAGTCGTTTTCGCATTAATTGGGTTTACAATTAGTAATTGTGAAGTTGAAAATAAGGATAATGCCGAAACTGTTAAAGCCCCGGCGGCAAATCCCGCGGCGGGCACATACACTTCTGCTCAAAATGTGACTCTTAGCAGTGAAACTGAGGATGCGATCATTTACTACACCGTTGACGGCAGCGCTCCGACATCAGGCAGTACTCGATATATCAGTCCAATTGCAATAAGCCACTCTTTAACGCTAAAGGCAATTGCTGCGAAAAAAGGCATGAATAACAGCCCGGTATTTTCCGCGGAATATGTAATCAACATACCGATTGATACTGTTATCCAGCCCGTAGCAACCCCCGGAGCGGGAACCTACACAACAGTGCAAAGTGTAACCCTGAGCACAACAACTACAGGCGCAAGCATTTACTACACCATTAATGGCGCCGATCCGACAGCAAGCAGCACCCCTTTTACGACAGGTTCTCCAATTACAATAAACCAGTCATTAACCCTCAAGGCAATAGCGGTTAAAGAGGGCATGACAAACAGCAGTATTCTAACTGCGGATTATGTTATCAATTTGGCGTCGATGCCGGAACTGAAAGAGAATCATCTTGTTTCGATTGTACAGTCAACAAAGCCAAGCGTGTACGATCTGTCAGAAGCCGATGTAGAAGCCTTGGTAAGGGAAGCGGTTACTCTTGCCGGCGGGCTTGATGACCTAATTAAAAATAAAGGCGCTATAACAGTCGCCCTTAAGCCCAATATTGTACTTGCAAGGGATAACACCGGAGCCAACTGGTCCGGACAGGATTTTTCTCCAGAGGCAAGCGGAATTGCTACAGACTGGCGCGTTACAAGAGCCGTAGCCAAAATTGTTAAGGAACTAAACCCCTTATGCACGATTATGGTCATTGAGGGCTCAGAGGCGAGCAGTACTACCACTACTGCGAATTACAATAAATTAAAATACACCGCGGCAGATATGCCCGAAGTAAACTCGTTCATTGCTATTGAATCGGATTCCGGCTCATGGCGCGGCAACACAGTTACTTTGGCTAATGTGCACAATGGTACAGCCGATCTGGTAAGCTCAAGACCCGGTCTCTTAAAAATATCTCATCCTACCGGGCTGTTGCATAAGACTTATTACTTTAACAAAAAATTCTACGAGGCGGATGTTGTAATATGCCTTCCTGTTCTTAAAAACCATTGGGATGCCGCTGTTACAGGCACAATTAAAAATATCTCAATAGGAGCGACACCGGGAAATATTTACGGTCAGGGGTCAGGCAATAATAACCGCAACAGCATGATAGATCATGGTACAACCAACTTTCATAAATGGATAGCAGACTACTATACGCTGCGCCCCGCTGATTTTACCATAATGGACGGATTACAGGCGTCTGAGTTCGGTCCCAGCGTAGCTCAGGCGATTTACGGAACTGACGCAAATCAACTGCAAAAAGCTCAGCTTAATATGCGTACAATAATCGCGGCAAAAGACGGACTTGCCCATGACATTGTTCTTTCAAACCTTGTAAATTTTGATCCTTTAACAGTTGGTTATCTGACCGACCTGATGGATGCAAGCGAAGCAGGCAGGTATTACACTAAAAACATAGTTGTAGTCGGAAAGAAAGTGGATGATCTGAGAGACCATGTACTGAACTTTACCAGGGCAAGCACCACTTATAAAGGTGAATTCAGGGGACGTGAACCAACTATTGTTGCGGGTAACACAGACTATAATTATATAT
>Ga0209755_10006592_pt1 | contig 12793 bp, 7 predicted proteins | sample TergutCo191P1_FD_187301 | JGI IMG/M metagenome (GOLD analysis project Ga0209755, IMG submission 187301) | Cornitermes sp. P1 segment gut microbial communities from Petit-Saut dam, French Guiana - Co191P1 (SPAdes) (version 2) | ecosystem: Host-associated > Arthropoda: Insects > Digestive system >... | reverse complement strand
CTTAAGTTACTATACTAGACCTGCAAAGTTTCTGCTAGTAAGAAGTGGAATTTTTCGGTAATGTGTTTTGATTACTCTTTAGTACTTGGTTACTCCATGGGTGAAAGGAGGAAGCTTGTAATAGGTGTACAGTCCCTCCACACCTTTTATTTAAAATCCACTGAGACTTTCAGTGCAAGAATGGATTCTACAATGCCAAAAGTGTTGGTGGTCCTGACATTTTTACTGTATTGACCACTTGAAGTATAATCTGCAGCAGTGTTTTCATCAGGTTTTGCTTTGCAGTATTATCTGCATGAATGTTGTCATCAGGATTTGCTTTCACCGTCAGATGATGTGTCATTTTAGTCAGTCCATATTTAGCTCTGTTATGTTTCGTTGTAGGCTTAGTCACAGCAACTAGGCTGCAGGCTGGGCGGTTGGGGTTTTGAATCCTGGTAGGAGCAAGATGGTTTTCTCCAAAATGCCCAGGCTGGCTCTGAGGCTTACCCAGCCTTCTGTGCAGTGGGTATGGGGTTTCTTTCCTGGGTGTAAGGTGGCCAGGGTATGAAGTTAACTACTCACCTCCATCTAATGCCGAGGTTAAGATTGGGTGGAATAGTTCTGTGTCCCCTGTATGCCTTGGCATGGACAATGGAAACTTTTACTTAGATGTTTGTTTGTTGAAATGTGTACCATACTAATGGAAAAAGAAGTGTTATTTGGGTGTGGTATATAGTTATTTAAGTGTAATGAGTTTTTAACAATGTTAGATGGTCTGCACATGCTTTCTTTTTAAACTTCATTATGTTTGTGTGGCATCTATTGCAACACAGTTAACCAGATTTGGGAATCGCATTTGTATGGAAATTTGTTTAATACCAGCAGTGTTGCATGCTGTTATGAGAACACAGTCATGTACTGTAATGCAACATGTTCCATCTTGTAGGGGATATTTGTGTACTCAGAAAGGCCCTTTAAATTGCAGTGCATCTTACATATAAGGCAGAAACACTGGAAATGAAATATTTCTGTGTATATTTTTTGTTTTGTTTATTGCAGAAGTTAGAATTCCTTTTATTAGTTAGTAAATAATGTGGTTATAATTAATTTTAAATAACAGTTTCAGTTGCCAAACACAATATTGAAGAAATATCTTAGGGAAAAGGGAATCTATTTTTTTGTCAGCAACCAGTGTGCATCTTTTGTGAAGTTGGCTGTTACAGTATAAAACAGCGTGACTTCACCAGCGATAGCAAACATTCCAATGATAATCAGCCGCAAGTCACAGTAATATAATTTTATTCTGCCTAAGTGCAATTTTATTCTTAAAGGTCAAAAACTGTGACATGTTATGGTTAGCTAAACTAGCATCATCAGGCTGAATGTAAAGAAACTAGAAAAGGGAATTTTATTGTTGCAATTATTCTTTTTTATTTTCATTGTATTCAGCCTGTGATGGCTACTCTAGCTAACTGACACATGTAACTCTTTTTGACCTTTAAAGGTAACACTGTTTAGATTTAATGCTATTATTATTATGAAATTGTAGACAAAAGGGAATGAACCATATTTAAGAACATGTTTAATGGCCACAGTTGCTTCTGTAATATTGCCATTTATTTTTTGAATACTGTTGTATAATTGTGGTTGGTAAATGTAATCTTTCTGGAATCCACAGAAGTAAAGTCTAATGGGCATGAGGACAGATGAACAAGAAAGTGATAACATTTTAGCAGTTTACCCCATCTTTAGATTTAAGGACAGCATATTCAGAAATCTTCCACGTTTGCATGGATGTGAGGTGGTGCACCATCTTGCTGGAAAATGACATTTATGTAATGAATATCCTTGGGGTAATTTGTGATAGCAAAATGTTTTTTAGCATGTCTAGATATATAGTATCAGTGATGGTTCCCCGTTCCCTCAAATAGAATGGGCCATAAATTCTGTACAAGGTGTACAGAATACTGATATGGGGCTGCCCCGTGTTTCGGTATGTCCTGGAATCACTTCTCAGAATTCTCACACTTTTTGTGTTCATTTTTTCAAATATATGATAGTGCACTTATCACTAAAAATGAAATGTTTTAGTAGCCCCTTTTCTTTAACCCTTTGATGCCGGAATTAAACCCTCCCGAACAATGCTGCCTGCCAGAATTTTTTGCTGGAGATTTTAAATTTTAATTCTTACTCTTAGAGAAAAAAGTGTATCTCGTAGACTTTTCCTTCAAATTTAATTAAATAAAATTTTGCTGTTTGCTTATGAATTGGTTAATCCAGAAAGAAAATGTTCACCTATTTTTATAATAAATTTAAACCTTTGAATCACATGCATTATACAAAATGTGGTGTAAATAGTTCATTACTCACATAATTCTAGTTGCTGTAGAAGGTCTGTGGCACCTTGGATCACTGTTTTATCATGACACATTATTCACAACGAGGGTCATTTATGAATTTACTTCTCTGTGATATTCCGCAAAATAAGGCACCATGCACAGGCCCATGTCACATCTGGCGCACTTACAGACTGTTCGCTTTCTTTGGCCACGAGAGGAACACAGACGGCAGGGGAGATGTGTGGAAGATTTTGCTGGCCAGTGTTTGTTATGACGACTCTCGAGTCGCAACACATTTGTTGCAGCTGCACTTGGTCTTCCAACCAGTCAGGGGGTGGGGTGATCTTGACTCTTTCCAGCTTTCTCAATCAAATTTCTCGCCAGAAGGAGCCTGAAATCTTGGTGGGTATATTTAGCCCCACATGAAGATAACCATATCCAACTCTTGAGTAGTGTTAGGTCCAGAAGGTGGAAAAATAACTTTGTGGTTCACTTGAAGGTACATCGACTCATGGAATAGCTGTTAGCCATACAGTCAGAATTGTCAATGTAACCCATGTGCTGGTTGTATTGTTCCACGATGTAAGGTTTCGTGGGGCAGTTGCTGTCATCACAAAAATTTCCTTCTGCTGATGGTGGGTCCATGTTAGTCAGCATGTAAACTTCTCGTATGTCCTTCCAAACATGTGGTCAAACCTCCCCAAGTCCTCACCCTTACATCACCCCTTTTCACTTTCAGTTGTTTTGGTCCAAAGTCACTGTGCATATCTCTTCTGTTGGGCCACACTGTCCCACAAGAATTTATTTTATGTCTGTCCAAATCATCAAAAAGTCTTGGGGACAAAAAGAAATTGTCCATAAATATTTTGTGTCCTAAGCCTTCAACTCTGCTAGTCAAATGTTTAACAGTTGTGTGTGTTGCAGTCGTGTCGTCAGTGGCGCAGTGCGAGTCTAGCCAAGTACAGTCTCATGTCATACATATACACTGATTCAACGCAGAGTTTGTAAATTTTGATACCGAAATGTTTTCTTTTCTTTGGAATGTATTGCCTGAAGATAACCCTTCTCTTGAATTTTACAATTACCTCATCCACTGCCAAATGCTCCAAGGGGTTGTAGAATTTAGCATAATCCTTATTCATCTTGTCATAGACAGTCCTTATTTTCCATGGTCGGTCATATTCTTCGCCTTCGTCAAGTCTCTGTGAATTGTCTGCAAAATGCAGAAAACGCAGTATGTGTAAAAATCTGTCTCGTGCCATTGTCTTACCATGAAACGGATTATGTAGCTGTCTAAGTCTCACCCAGTAGTCATGTAGTGTGTCTTTCAATTCGTGTCCCATCTGCAGAGCTAAGGCAATGAAAGTCGTCATATCTGGCAATGTAATGTCAGGCAGTCGGTGGCTAGGTCCAGCTTGTCTGTCTAAGTGTTGCTGGTAGTACACGTTGGTCTGTTCAACCAGCAGATGAAAAATTTCTGTGAAAAACAACAACAACAACAACACAGACAGTGGTGAGCTGTCTTGATGTGTGGAGCCTCACCTTTTTTCACAACTTTTGCTGGACCGACAAAAGGATAAATATTTGTGTTCCTTCCTTGAGGTGGTCCCCAAGTTGGTAATCCACCACTCGATTTCTGCTGAGGCTTGCTGTTGGTGGTGGTGGTGGTCCTCTTCCTGTTCAAAATAGTTTTCAAAATTGCCAGCCTCAGAACCTGATTCAGAGTCGGTGTCAGCAACCAGAATTTCACTCATACCTTCCTCGTCAAGTGTTCTTTTTTCCCGGCCATTGCAATAGACACGTACAAAGGTCTGCTTTGTTTACTCTCCTCTAGGACTGGCTCAGTTCAGGAACCTAATGCAGCTTACATATGAGCGTCTTCTACAGTGACATCAAAACAAATCTAAAACTATGATGTAACTGTGTATGAATTTCCAGCTATTCGAGGGTGCCAAAGACAATGTTACTAGATTGGCGGCAGTTTGTCACATGTTACTACCCCACAACCCCTACAGATTACCCCAGGACTATAAGAGGCATGTCTGTGGGCCTTTCTGTAGCTGTAAACATTGGGTTTTGTGGATATCTTCGATATTTGAGCATTAGTTTTGTCTGAATTATGTGGGTACAGTATGTCACTGATAACCTTTCTGGTCAGCAACTACAATTTGCTTCATAGGCCAGTGTTGATATTTCAACCCACAGTGAACTCCAAAGCAAGGGACAGTGGAAGCAAGCGTGTCAGAACCGTATTAGTCAGCTAGAAAAAAGCCGCAGTTACGGGGAAGTGGTGACATAAATATTGGTGTTTGGGAGGGGTTTAGAAGTTGGAGGGGTACATTCTGGCCCTTGAATGAAAGCCTGACCTTCAAGAGTCCAGATGCATAGCGATCCACAGTAGGTAACTAAATAGGAGTGAATAAAATTCCTCCAAACTTCGGTACACTGTTTGCGGCCACTTTAGTGGTCGGTCGGCTATTTAAAGGGCTCACCGGCTATTTAAAGGGCACACTGCGCGGCCATTTTAGTGGCTGCTCGGCATTAAAGGGTTAATCTAAGTTGCATGTTATGCCAGAGTGCCATACGTGTGACCTTGTCATCAACCGTGATTGCTTTACATGTGCAGTTTGTGGTGCTGTAGGAGCAGCCTCTTATGCCACACTCTTCACACTGTCGTCTGGGGTACACAGATTTCTTGGTTTGGTATCACTGGTCTTTGAACAAAACTGTGCTCACTCAGCAAATCTGTTGCTTATCATTGGCATGTTACTTTTTTTGTACCATAGCTGATAAAATTTGCAGTCGCAGTCAGGTTGTTAGGCAATTAGGAGGAATGTCTGCTAAGAGGTTTTCTGCTCAAACTTGTCCAAAACATTTGCTGGGTGTGAGGCTGTTCTTTCAAACTCAACTGTAATTCATCACTTCCGTTTTCACTGCAGGACTGTCATGTGAGTAGGGTTGGGCACTGAAAACAGAGGAAACTTGAGGTTTATGTCTCTCTCTCTTTTTTATTTTTTTTCTCTTTCCCTATTTTTTCCAATGCATTGTGACAATGGGTAATGCAGTGTGTGGGGGATGCAAAATCCTTTTTGTGGACTTCAAATGGTAAAACATTTCAGGTGCAGAACATGGAGCCTTCGTTGAAACAAAAGTGTAATCTCAGCCAGAAGGTGTAACATTGTCTTTGGACTGTGAGGAAAACATTATGAAATTTCACTATGTGTATTGAAGTGTAACATTCAGAATATATTGAAGGATATTTGCAGAATGTCAGTAAATAACTTGATAATGACATTCTTGAGTGACTGGAAATACCATGTGTATAATTCAGTATGGGGGTTTCTGTATGAAGTTTCACTGGTAAATTGGTAGTATGTGATGTTCCATATAGATTGATTTTTTTCACATATGTTTTTGAGTGTGTATTAAGAATGTGTGCACACCTACAGAAATTTTTGAAATTTCATTTTGTCAGTTTTCCTCAAAATTGTTGCAGTTATGTTCATTAATGTGTGCTAGATTGGCACCAATAACAAGAAATGTTAATAGTTGTCTATCTGCAGTGTAATATCTGTGATTGGCAAGAGAGCTATTTAATATCATTCTTCTGCACTGGTTCTGTGGTTCTTTCTGTCCTGGGTGGATATCTGGACTTAGTTGACACTAGATGGAAGAAATTTTTTGTGATAGGCAATAGATACGTTTTCAGAGAAATATCAGTATGACTAAGAATTTAAGTTAGCTTTGCATGGTTGTGTAGTGCTTAATTTTGCTGTACAACAAAGTATCCGATGAATAGTTAACAGTTAAAAGTGTATGATAGCTGACAAAATTGCAGCTAAACATAAGTATGTTATGTCCGTACCTGTCATTAAGTGTTGACTTGTTTGTTCCCTGCATTGCAGCTACAGCTCCAGAGACATATGGAGGGGGTTATAGTAGTGGAACAGGATACAACACAACATCCGGCTATGATGACAGGGGATATTCAACATCTACAAGTACTTATGGTAGGAATACTATGTATGCAGTATTTTATGTTGATTGGGGGTGACTTTTGTACAGTTAGTAATAATATGTTACACCTTATAGAAGCCCCTGTTGTAAGGTTGAGAAAGATTGAGATAGTAGCACATTCTGTTATTTAAGGTGTTCACAGTTATTAAAATTAAGAGTGGGGTCTTGTGGATTGTAACACTAGTTTGGTAGGTGGTTATTGCTGTTTTTGAAATGTCTGTTGTCCATGTTTTTATCAGTAAACCCAGTTATATGTTCCTTTCCAATAAAGTGGCCCATGGATTGTATTGTTGCTGTTTTACTGTATGAGACCTGACAGATGTGACCAGCTTTATCATTGGTGTGACTGAATCATTGACTGAGATGGCAGGTCATGTAGCATGCATGCAAGACAGGAGAAGTATGTGACACAGTCAGGTGCAGGTGGCAAACACTGTGTTGTTTTACGTAGATTGTATAATGCATTCTGAACAATATCATTTGCAGATTTATTATAGTGAATTGTAACCAAATTGGACAAATTTGGAACATGTGGATAGAAATTCCCTTACGCGTGTGAGTAAAGTACGGATTTTACTGTGCTGATTTTATAACATACACAGAAATTTTTGTTGACCTTTTCCAAGTTTTGCATGGTGGTACTTGTAACATATGTAGTTGTTGTCATTCCCCCCCTCAAACAAACACATACACACACACACGTGTGTGCGCGCACATTTATCGTTTCATTCTTCCCAAATTGAATTGTGGCTTCACAGTTCTGTTTCATTACAGCTGCACATGACATGAAATGTGTAATGTTAGTCTGGTTATTATTTATCTTCACCTCTGATGCTTTTGCCTTCCTGTAAACTCCCTGACATCACTCGTCATTGGTACTGTTGAATATTTTTATTTGGTTTTTCACCTCTTCAATAATCCCATAATGGCTTGACATTGTGGTGCATGAGAAAAGACATGGGAGAAAGTTTGACACTTAAAAAATTTTTTACACAGAAGTGTGCCTAATTGAAATTAAGACATGATTTGCATGGCTGATTTGTGTGTGTGATGCCTGGTGACTGTGGTTGCTGTGATTATAACTCGCGTAGGGTTTAATGATGCCACCCGTTGGCCATGGAACTACAGATGATCACACTAATTTGTGAGTGCTAAGGTAAATTGCTTTGATTTCTTGTTGAGATCTTGACCACCAGAAGACCACCACCTAATAACTATTAGACAAGAATAAATTTAAATTAATGAAGTGGTAGTAGTAGTAGTAGTAATAGTAATAGTAATGACTGTAGGGGATACAATGAATTTCCTCCCCCTGCCTGAGCCTGATCCTGACAGTCTGGGATAGATGGTTTCCCAGGACATAGATAATGAGGGGTGTGTTTAAGATGATGATAATAGGTTGTGGTGGTGATTGTGGATCTTAATATTATTTGTTGAGTTCAGCACTTAAATGTGTATTGTATGCCACATTTTCTTTGAGGTACACGCAGGAACCAAGTGAGAGAAAACAAGAAACTGAACAGAGCTTGCAGATTTTGTAAGACCAACCATACTTTATTTCAGGGTACACAATTAAGTGTCTAGCTTCTTGTCTGCTTTTTAAAATTAGTCATCCATTTGTTACTAATTGTAGGAGATCAAAAGTATGGCACTGAAGTGGCTTCCAATGACTGAGTGTCCATTCCCAGTTTTGTGAAAATTTTTTAACATGTGTGCACACATGCAGCATGGCAGTTTTATGAGACTGCTTTCTTTCCTTCACAAAGGGAATTAGGCAGATACAAATATTTATTTTTTAGTTTTTTTGCATTTTACAGAATTAATGAATCAAAATTTGTGTTATTAGTTTACTTGTGATATTGACAGTATAGTAATGAATAATAGAGTGGTTTCATGGATAACTACTTTGTTCTATTTTTATTTGCAGAAACGCCAGGTTATGGTGGAGGTTATGGGAAGCCAGAGTATGGTGAGTATAATGTTGAATTTATTTCTGAGCAAGGTAAAAGTGTGTATATAAACCACTTTATCCCATACTTGAAAGAGAGATGTAGTTACAGTGCTGGACAGTTCTTGCCTTGATGCTATGAAGGAAAGTGCCATAAAATGTGGAACTAATGCATGTACATGGTGCCTGTTTTATACACTTTTCTACTAGTATGGTGGTTTATATAATGCATTAAGGAATGTGGAAGTTATGTGAAGGAATGCTAACTGTTCCACGTTTTGATCGTCCCCAATTCTGTAGTACTAATAGGGAGTAATGATGAGAGCTTTTTACAGAACATCTTTAAAAATGGAACTGGATAGCTGTTTTGGGCTTTAGCAAAAAAAAAAAACCCCCACTACATTGCCATTTTTGGCAGTCTCAGCATTGAATAATGACAGTGGTCTTCACATACCATTGCCAAGTAAAGCTGTCATATCATTTTAGTGGTCACAGTATTGAATAGTGGTGTAATTTTTATAGAACAGTGTTAACCCTTTAAAGATGAGGCCTGTCTGTTTTGTCTAAGGACTTGGTGCCCAAAATATCGGTAAGAAATTACCACTACTGGCTACATAACAAGCCAGAAGAGTGCAGTTCTCACTCTCCACCTCAGTTACACAAAACTGATCTGTTAATGTTGTATGAGGCAAAAGTCTTCATTTTTTCTGAGGTACATACACAACACACAAATGCAATGTGAGCACCATACTTAGAGTTTATGAATGTTAAACCTGGTGGTACTAATGTAACTACTAGGCTTTAAGAGGTTAAGGAAAACTTTTTCATTAATATGTGAACAGGTGTGCTAGTGGAATATTTAATATTTGTGTAACATTGCTATGGAAAGCTGTTTTAATATTTCACTAATTGTGATTCAGTCCTTACAAAATATTCTGAATACATGTGTTCATGGCCAGTTAGTTTCAGTATTGAATTATTATAATGGCTTTATATAAAGAGCATTGCTAACAAAGAAGATTCTCTTAATTTGTAGTTGTTTCATCAGTGAATGGGAAAGTCATTACAGAACAATCCTAGGGAATGTTGTTATGTTAGCATATTGGTGATTAGATTGAACGATGATGGAGTCATCACAGAATGTTAACAAGAAAAACCTCTTACACCTCTGATCTTTTGAAGACTGGTAACTGAATTTTACGTTTTAAGGTCAAAGAGGAATAATGATAGATGGAGATAATGAATACTGAGAAACACGGCAATATATGCCAAGCATTTTTGCACATTGATAACAAGTACCATGTATGTTGGAGATGGGATGTAATGTAAGAGCATTAAGCATGAGTTTTTGTCTTAGTAAAAGAAATTCCAGTTTGGAAGGCTTTAGAAATATTGATGTGACTAGTAACAGTGCCTTCTGTGAGTGAGCAAGGCACATCAATGTTGCACCTATATTATTTTCATGATGGCATTTTATTTATTGCAATTTGAAATGTACAAGTGCATAACTCCATGCAGTTTCCTAAGAGCGTAATTGTTGGCAAGCACAATATTTTGAATTTGTGTACACGTATGCACAAATATTAGATTCATATAGTGAAACAAAAATTATGGTTGTAATGGATATATCAGACAAAATGTGGCAAAGAAGTGACAGTACTTGGTTTACTACTAACGCATTGCCTGATTGCATGTGAGATAAAATGTGTATCTGAAAATGGAAATATTAGAAAGAAGAAACGTATGAATTTTCATCTCCCTTGTCCTGTACAAATAGGATACTTAAAGTTTGGCTGCAGTAGATATTCTGAGCATTGAACTGTGAACCTTTTCACCACTTGATTTTGTTTCCAGGTATTTGGGTAACTTACTGAATCAACAAGAGGAAGGTAAAATTTTAATAAATTCTTCCATTATGTAAGAAATAACTTTGTGAAATACTGATTTAAGAAAATAGGAAATCTTTATTGCTATGGCACAACCATTTCAGATTTATTTTTAAACTGGGAAAGTATTTAAGTTTTCTTTAAAGTGAAGAGTCCCAGTGTAATAAAATTGGTTATTTTCAATGTAAAATTACATTTTTAGTTGCCAACCTTGTGAAGTAATCTTACAGACTCGAGGATTCTGTGAAAATTGTATTGAATGACTTTTTATTTTAAAATTAGTAAATATTGGTAAAAAATATTTTGATCGACATACTGAATTCTTAATGTATGTACTGCGGTAGATCAGTAAGGTTGGGTTGGTATCTTAAGACTAAGATGCTTTTCATTTGTATCCACTGTGAGATGGCACTAGCTTATTGTACTCTTACATATATTGAACTGGTTGTAGCTTATTTCTTTGTCATTAATCATGGTAACTGGGTTTGGAATGGATGCAAGTCTATAGCTTTGAGTTTGTCACATTATTTAGAGCTGTTACCACTATGTGTTTGAATGGTACAAAAACATCTGTAAAGGTTATTTCTTGCTGTTAGTCATTTTACTGTGAGTGCTGTGCTAGCATGCTTGCTCTTTGAGATAATTGGGTTGATATTATCAGTAAACATACGTGACTGGTATGGAGCTTATTAGATGTAAGGAATGAGTTTAGGCGTCATATCACATTTAACCCTTATCCTGCTAACCTGGAGAATATGGTGAACCCCTAATGATGCCAGCAAATGGCAAATGAAATGTAACTTGGTGTTTAAAGGGTTAAAGATGTTTGAGGAAAAATTGTTGTATAATTATGTTTAATATTTGAGGTTTTCTTTTGGGCATCTGGGTTGTGGCATTTAGTAGAAGGTGAAAGCATTTCAGAGGAATGTGCTTCCTTTTTTGTGGGTGATGCATTCAGTTGGCATATTGCGTGGAAGAAGTTGGCTACTCAGACCAACATGTCTGGGTTCCTGAGGACAGATTCCAGTGAAATGGGATCCTTTGTCTCCATGTAATTCATCCCGTTCTGTTTTATACAAAACCAATAAGTTCATGTGTTGAACACATTATATAGGGTGAGTCAGAAACACCTGATGGTTTTTGAAATGCAATAACATTTGAAGGCAAAGTGGCAACATTTTATTAGAATTGGTAGATACTTGTCATGTCCATGGGAATTTATGTTAATCATTACTGTTTGAATATAACATTCTGTGGGTGACTGCTGTGTTGTTAAGAACACTACTGTAGTTGCAGTGGAAACATAATCATGTTTCCGAGTTATTTTGATTCAGTATAGACATGAACAGGTGTACTATGAACTTCATTAAACTGGACTAGTCCTTCAGGTCCAACAAAATGTGTTTTAATGTCTCTCGTACTTGTGTTGTATGTGTGTTTGTATGTGGTGAATCAGTAATGGCCACTGTGTATTTTCTTACTGTACATGTTGCTGTAGATGTCATGTAATTGTTTTCACTAACCCAATTTATTGAGGTTTCCCTCCCATTTTGTAATTCCTGGGTCTTCTCTTTTTCTTGCTGTAGAGGTGTAAATGGTGATGGCAGTGCTTTACTTCAATGTCATTTTCATTCTTTCTGTCCTTCCTTGTAATGGTACCATTTGGAGTAATTTGATGGCCACATCCGTGAGCGACATAGCAGGACTTTCACCTTTTGTTTTTCTGTGATTTGATTAGTTTTGGGGTTCTGTAAGTTTGCATAATTCTGATTATCTATTTGTTCATTCTTTGTAACAATTTTGGCATGGCTTCCCACCTATTTTGATTGCTCGAATACATATGTTTGTGGAACCTTTCTACTGCTTCTATGTATACAGGTGGTGAAACTAAATCACAGTTTTGTAAACCCTTGATACATCATGTAGAAAGTATGGTGAATGTACAGGACTGTCAGGCGGTTATTCTTATGGAGGAGCTTGTGCTGGTGGTGGATAGGATGTGTCTGTACCCTTTTCTTGAGCTGTAGACCAATGGTTCTCATGTTTGCATGGATAATTAGCTTCTGGATATAGATGAACAAAGAGTAGAGTAATTTGTTCTTCATACTAACCTAATATAAAATTGTGTAGCTGGAGGGGACTAAGATATGCACTTGTTTTTATTCTCTTCCCATTTATACAAAAAATTTGCATTTAGAGGAGTAAGTAATTTTAGTTCATCCTTATGTCAGAGAGTGGGTCCTGATAGTGTAGTAGGTATAGTGACCTGCCATGGGCTGGATGGTCAAGGGATTGAATTCTGGTGGGGGTGAGGTTTTTCACGCCCATCCAGTCTGGCCCTGGAGTCCATCCAGCCTCCTGTGCAGTGTGTACTGGCTGTCTTTCTGTGGGGTAAAATGGCTTGGGATTGGCATTAAAATGCCTATTCCTCTATAGCGCATAGGTTAGAAAGAGTAGAACTATATCCCTGCTTCACTTCTGGGTCTGTGTGGCCTGTTCTGGGGTGAATGTCACTCTACCTTTGCAACAGAGAGCTCTGGTCGTAGTATTCGGAGATTGAACTTATTATAAGGGAAAGTAAGCGCTTGATGTGGGTCTTAAAACAAGTGGCATATTTTGCA
>Ga0209755_10006591_pt1 | contig 12797 bp, 7 predicted proteins | sample TergutCo191P1_FD_187301 | JGI IMG/M metagenome (GOLD analysis project Ga0209755, IMG submission 187301) | Cornitermes sp. P1 segment gut microbial communities from Petit-Saut dam, French Guiana - Co191P1 (SPAdes) (version 2) | ecosystem: Host-associated > Arthropoda: Insects > Digestive system >... | reverse complement strand
GATATAACGCTGGCGCTGCAACATATGCTAATAGCTCCTCTAATAGCTTCGTATTAGATGTTATCATTCCTGCGTTTGGATTGTACGCAATATTAGTCCACAAATTATATCCCAACGAAAAATCAATCCATCTCCACACCTTAAATACATCATTCCAAGTCACTACTTTCACTTTTTGCTTAGCTGAATTATAAATTCTAATTGCTGCCTTAACAGCTGCAATCTGACCAATTGGTCTGAACAGTAAGTTGCCTCCAATATTAAAATAGGGTTGTTGCCAAGGTTTTGCCTCAGGACACATAGGATAATCCTGCAATGCATATGCTGAATTTTCTTTGTCTGAGATCGTACCTCGCAAAAAAAGCTCGTCAAATTCAGCAATGGAACCATCGTCATCCTCGTAAGATAAAAAGGCTTTTTCTTGCACGTAAGAGTGACAAAGAATATCCTTATTATTCAAATATGCTTGTATAGGCTCTAACGCCGAAAAAGCATTCCAGAAACTTTTAACAAAATCAATATACTTACTTATTTCATCCTCACTTCTTCTAAAGCGAATATACTGCTCAACACCATTTTTGTTTCCTCTTAGCCTAGTTTTTCCATCATCCAACGAATAGAGCTCATTCTCGTCCAAAAACAACTTTAGCAATTCTGTATTACACTCGTATAATACTTGTATATTAGTAAATGACTTCCTATCTGAGTCAGAGATTGCTTTTGATTGACTTAGCAAAAGCCGTTCATCCTTAAATAATTCCATTGAATCTTGAAGTCCCCTTGTTGCTATAGCAACAGTGTCATCTTCATCCAATAAAATAATATCCGTTTTGTTAACTGGCTTCGCATATCTATTCAGCGTTGTAAACAAGCGCCTTGTGCTCTTTTTCCCTTCTTTATCATTATCATGTGAGATAAGAATGACAGGAATAGTTTGACTACTAAAATAATTATCATCCGCCTCACGGTGACCATTAGTTTCATCCATTACTTTCCTTATTCCTTCGACACGATGCTGCCCATCAACTGGAAAAATCTTATCAGCACCTGTTAATTCTAAAACCCCTACATCATATATTTCGCCATCACCATAATCTATTCTAATTTCACGCCATTGCGGATCCCCATCATAAACAGCCAACACCAAAGAATTAAAAAAGATGTCAGACTGGTTTTTTATATACGTCGCAATCTTATTTAGATTACTCGTAATATCTCTCTGCAAGCGCTCATCTGGTGGAGTATTATCCAACCCCATTTCTTCCTTCCAGTCACGCCTAACAATACTAACAACCTCCTTAAAAGTAAATGTTGTAGTATAGTAAACTCTTTTGCCTATTTTTTGACGAATTGCTAATTTATTCATGTGGCACCTCCTTAAAAAGCTCTAATTGTAGCGTTTGCAATTTGTTTATTTGGTATCTTATCATTATATGGCGGAAGCAATTGATTTATCAACTCCGCTTCTACTTGGTCAATTAAATCATTTCCTGATTTCCCGTTAATTGAGTATTCGTCTAACATCGGAAAATATCGGCAACGAATATATTTATTCCACATGTCAAAAAGATCTCTGATTTTAGGTCTTTCGAATTTTTCTGGGTTATCCGAATAATCTTTATAAGATTTAATTCTAGCCTTTAAGCTGTTGCTAGGTGGCTTGTGAGCACGCCCTATATAGCACAAAATGCTATGCCCACTTTGTGGCAAAATTCCTGAATCAATATAAAAGACATATATTCCGCCAACATCATTTGGTATGTTTTCTACCTCAGAACCATAATCTCCAATTGAATTCAAGTATTCAATTTCTTTCCATCTGTCAATTGGCACAAGTAGCGACTTAACTTGTCTATCAAAAGTTGCCCATAAATCTACAGGAAGAAGTAATGGTCTCAATCTATGTTCCTTGAAGTGTTTAACTAAATCCTTCATTGAGCACCTCCTTAAGTGTTGCATGATCTTTACCACATGTAAAATAACTCACACTAAATCTCACGGTTCCTGCTGGGTAGGTGCCTAAGAATTTGTGCGCTTGTGGGGCGCAATGTAGTCCGCTACGGACTATTATACCTTGTTTTGACAAGATGTTTTCTATCATGTCTGGTGAGTATTCATCAAATAGACACGATATGATACTTATTGAATTTTTGGTGTTACCAATAATTTCAATGCCATCTGCATTTGACAAGATGTTAAGCAGTTTGTTGCAGTTTTCTTTTTCTTTTTTGCGGATAGATTCTGCGCCCACACTTTTTCTCCAAGTTAATGCTGCGTGCAATCCTGCAATGGCCATTATATTGTAGCTGCCAGCCTCAAATCTTGTAGGTGCATCTAGTGGCATTGTTTCATTTGCTGAATCTAAACCGATGCCACCATAAATTAGAGGCTTTAGCTTAGTGCTTTTCTTGCAAATAAAACCTGAGCAACCAAAGGGACCGTATAGCGTTTTGTGCCCTGCAAAAACAATATAATCAGCATAGCAACTGCCTATACTAATGTCAACTAGTCCAGCACTCTGCGCTGCATCTACTACAAAAACGGCACCACTACTTTTAGCTAGCTTGCCTATTTCATCTATTGGAGCAATATTGCCACAGACATTGCTGATATGACTTACTATAACTAATGTAGGTTTATTATCACTAAATTGTCTGCGAATTTTATCAAAAGAAAATTCTAGCGTCTCTTTGTCAACCGCTAGCTCTTTAACTATAATTCCTTTCTCTTTTTCTAAAAATTTAACTGTGCGATAGACCGCATTATGTTCAAATGGTGAGATGTAAATAGTTTGACCTTGCTTATAATATTGCCCCTGCAAAATAACATTAAGAGCTTCAGTCGCGCTTGCCGTTAAAACTGCTGTGTATTCACTGTTTGCAGCAAACAATTCTAGCAACATCTTGCGTGTCTCAGTTATAATTCTCTGCCCATCGCCTTGCAATATGTGATTGCCGCGCCCAATATTTACTGAATTTGCAGCATAAAACTCATGCATAAAATCATGCACTTGTTTTGGCTTAACAAATGTTGTTGCAGCGTTATCAAAATAGGCTTTTGTAGGTTTATCTATCATTTGAATAACTTACGCATTACCTCCAAACAGATTTGTGCTTTTTGCGATACTGTTAGCGACTCGCCATAGCTATCAAACAAGTCCTCTAGCTCATTTGCAAATGTGCGCGAATTTTCTGGCAATTTTGAAATGCTTATATGTCGCACTTCTTCTTTTCCATCAGTTGTTAAGAACTTAATATCATAACCCGCACTATCGCCATTTGCAACCTCTTTGCTTTCACGATTAAATTTATCTATTGCTGCTTTTGCAGCCTTAATATGTGGTTCTATATCTACAACCAACTCGTCGCTCAGATCCTCTAGCCTTATACCAAGCATGTTTTTAATAAGCAATCTAATCGCCTTTTCTTCGTCAGCAAGATTGGCTCGCATTATCTCAATTAGTCGTGCTTCCTGCCCATCAAAGACTTGCCCCTTAGTTCGCTCGCTTAGTGATTCATAGTAGTTTTCAAATACGCTACTTAGAGATTGACCACTTTTACCGCCGAATGCTAGCTTTGTTATATTCAATATCATGGCTACTACATTTTTACTATTACATTCCGACTGTTTGACGGCGTCCGCTAGCTTCTGAGCAACAGTATTGTTTGGTTCTTTCTCACCTGCAATCTTTACGAGTCTATCAAACAAAAATTCGTGCGCATTCAGCTCGGGAGCTACTAGTAGTCGTTTAAGTTTTCTCGTAAAATCATCTAGTTCTATAATTTCGCTACCATTGCAAAACCTGTTTGTCTCTCTATCAAAACGAGTTAAATTCAAAAACCATTTGTGCAACGCACTTACGACATAGTTAAATGAAGACTGTTGTTTTTCTTCTTTGCTGATATACTTATGAACAGCCTCTTCAATCCTAGCAATATAGTTAACCTTATTACTGTCAACATTCTCAATGCGTAGCGTATAATCCCTTGGACTTTCGCCAATCTCTTCGAGCAATTCTGCCGTCAACTGTCTTTCGTTTTTCTTGCGACGTATAATAGTATTCTTTTTATACTTACTAAGTGCCGCTGCTACATAAAAAAGAATCACACCTGCTCGCAAAGCGATACCTTCTTGTGGATCTTGCAACATGTCATACAGCTCAGCAAAATTCTTTTCTTCAGTAAAAGCAGCTTCTACAAACTTATTGATTTTTTTGAATAGGTATACAAAGTCCTCTCGTGGCGATTTAAGATTTAATGTAGGATTGTTTATATCCTGAATGATTTTTGGCACCACAAAGACGCTGCGAAGCACATTTATGTCTTGGCTGCCTTCTAATCCCAAATTCTTTGCAGTTGATTGTTCTAACAGCTTCTCAATTATCTTGCGCCTAGCTGACTTCATAGGTGCCGATAATTGATACCTGTTTATATTCTCATTTATAATCTTTGGAGTGTGCTCAAATACTTTTTCACAAATGCTTGAAAGTAATCTTGACAATCCTGTCTTTCTGCTCACGCTCTCTAGTTTGCCATTATAATAATACTCTGTCTTTTTGTGCTCAGGCTCAAAAAAGCATGTGTCGGTATAATTTGTAATTTTGTCTCTTAAGTCGTCTAGTACAAACTCCAACTCATCAATAGTGCTTCGAGTTAGTTTTCTCTCTTTATTTTTACTATCTCTTTCTAATTCGTTTTTTATAGCGGTATGCTTAATAACAGTTCGCGCTATATCTATTTGAACTTTAGGCACAGCATAAACTACTCGCTTACCTCTTAATCTTTTGATCTCAGCAAGAGCAAGTTTACGATCGCTATCATCTCCAAACTCATCTTTTGTTATAACTGCTAGAATGTATCCGTCTGCTCTATCAGTACCGTCATTTACAAAGTCATCAATATTTTCTATTGTTTTTAAAGTCGCAGTATCAACAAACATTATCTTGAAAAATCTAGTCATTTCAAACTGATCGTTATAACCAGACGGATACAGGAATTGTGTTGTTAGATTCTTTGATAACTCATTCTTGATGTTAAAATCATGTTCTAGGCGAGCCATCTCTGCTGTCACTAGACTGTCAGCATTATTGCCACTAATTTCTCTAATTCGGACATGTGGCTTGAACTCAAGACGAACTAGCAGGTTTTTCTGATCAATCAACTTTATAGCATGCGACACATCAAAACTAGAATGAGCTGAAAACATTTCATAAAGAATATCTTCACTTGGTGGCAATATATCAAACTTGTTCAGAATGTAAATTAGTGTGATTGCTTTAATGATTTTTATCGCTAGCGAATTGTCTAGCTCTTGCGCCTCACCTATAGCCGCAGCAGCGATTTGCCAAGCCTTTCTAATTTCGCTGCCATAAGGCTCACCTTTAAATTGCGGTTCAAAATAATCGTAGATTTGGTCAGGCTCGATAATAGGAAACTCGCTCTTTGCGGTTTTAATAAAATGCTTTACGGTATGTTTTTCAGCGGACGCTAAAAAAGTGAAAATAGTGCGCTCGTTTTGTGCCACTAGTTCTGATATCTTTGGCAACAACAATAACGAATATGGATGCAGAGGATAGCACTTTTCCACAAAGTCCATTCCTATGTGCTTAATAACATCATGAAACGAACTACGCTTCGCACCGTTACCTGATTTATTAGAATCAAATAGCTTTCTTATATTCTTAAAACTAGTTTTATTTTCATCTTTAAACTGCGCGTATTTTTCTTTATCCTTAACTAAAACCTCTGCCACCATCTCAAACAATTCAGCGTCGCTGCTCTCTATTGTTAACGGCTTAAATCTTTTAGCTATACCTTTCCAATCGTCTACTATCTTTTTAGGAAGCTCACCTACATAATTTTCAATATTCTTATGCGCTATCAAAAGCAGGTGCAACTGCTCGCTGCTACTTCTATTGAATCGCTCTGCAATATCCTGTAATAATTTAATGTTTTGCTGAGAATTTGTTTCAGCATTGCCATCAAGAAATTTACTAAATTCGTCATATACAAAATATAGCCCACTATAACCTTTCGGCTTAATTGCGCTAGCTACACTTACTATAATATCCACAACACCAGCGCCCTGCATAGGATTAAATTCACTTCCTGATGTCAGTGTAGGATAAATGTCTGTAAAATAGGTATATGCAGCGCTGTCAAAATGCTTTAACTTTGAAATCAAGTCATCGATTGAACTAACTTTTTCTTTTAATGCTGCAAATGTATTCGGGAAGTTTTTCTTCCATTCTTTGATTTTTAGAATCGCTGCATCAAAAAACGTTGACGGCATAACATCATCCAATCCATCTCGCCTTAACGCTTTCGCAAGCCCTTGCAACATAGTGGTCTTTAAGTCTACGCTTTGAGTATTAAGAAGCACTGGAAGAAGTTTTTCTTTTCTATCAAAGAATTGAACAATATTGCCATACAAATCGGCATCTACTTTCTTCGCCTTATCCAGTACACGCTTAAACAAACGCTTATCCTTACCGCTCAAAATTCCCAGCAGGGTTAATGCTAGGTGTGATTTACCCTTACCATAAGAGCCTGTTAAAATTCTTGTTCTATCTGTCGATTCTGGGCGCGTAGACCTGACTACTTCTCCTATAATCTCTAAAGCACTTCCTGTCGGAATAAAACCCTCTAACTTCTTTTCGTCATTAATGTCATATTCTAGATTTACTGAATACTGAAAATTATCAAGAGGTTTCAAAAAATCGCTTAATCTAGCCATTCAACACCTCCCCGATTTTAATGTAATACTCTGTTAGGCACTCTTCGAATGTCATTTTTCTTTTTACATTGATAACATCAAGCCCTGCTGTTCTAACAACAGAAATCAAACCAAGCTGTTCAAGTTTTTCCACAATATAAAAAACTGTTGAACGGTCTAAATTAAAGATTTTGCCGATATTACTTTTGCCGCTTATTAATGAATCGATTTTAATTTGAGTTGAACTCTTCTGGTTTTTTGATATAACTGCATACGCAATAAGAGGATGGATGTCATCCCTATCAGGCATCATTTTTTTGAATTCTCTTTTGTTGTCTTGCGGCGACAATAATCTAAGCTCAACAAGTGGGCAAATCTTAGTTTCCTCAGGATCACTTTCTTGCTCATCACTTTTTCTATAATAAGTGCGCATCAAACAAGCAAACTCATCTGCCAGCACTTTAGGAGAAATCTTCTCGTCGCCAGTCTGCATTGATTTACAAAAGTCACCAAACTCAGTAATGAATGTGTCCTTGTCGATTGTAGAGCTTCTATGCTCATTAAATAACCAATACCATGCGGTTGCCTCCTCTTGATTATTAGCAAGCAAATAGTGGATTATATAATTTGTGCCACGCTCTTCAAAATATTTATCATGTTCGTTAATAATCTCGCCTATTTTTGTGAGTTTAGATTCTCCGCTTTTATCTGTAATCAGTTGCGTTGCTTTTAACCAGTAGCGCAGTGCCTTAACCATGTTTACGCCAAGACCTAATTTATCACAAGCATTGAATGAATCATCGTCTACTTTTGAAAACAACTTAGTGTTTGCCAAAACATTGCGAATGCCTTTATGTAGCCATCCACGCCTAATCTCAAACGATTCATGTTTTCGAATCGCAGGCTTTATTATTTTAACTTTTTCTTGCTTTTCTTTTGTCATTACGGCTTTCCTTTGACTGTTCTTAAAAATTTATTCATTAAACAGCCACCGTCAAGGTATTGTGCTGACACACATTTTTTACAGCGCGTGCACTTTTTATCATCTATTGTGTATGTTGTACCCGTCATTGTTATAGCATTATCGTTACATATTGACTCGCACTTTAAGCACAGTCTGCATGCATTATGTTTTTTAACTTGATAGCCAATCATCCTATGTAGATCAGCATGCTTAGCATTCATAGTCTTTATTTTTACAGGGTAATCATAACCTTGTTGCTCAAACGGCATAACTGATATTATAGGGATATTAGAACTTAAGTCTAGCACAATAACCTCATTAATCATTTTTCTTCCTAGCTCTTTACTAACTTTTCCGAAAGGGTTTAATAAGTTGTAGAATGCATCCGACAACGGCTTGTTTAGATTATAGATTTTTGCATTCTCTTCTGTTGTGCAATTAGTCTGCCTTAGGATAATATCTTCTGAAGCCGCAACACCGTTCCCACCTTGACGTGCCTTCCACCAGCCTCCATCAACATACTCCTCTGGATCTGGTTTGCCAACTGACTTTGCAAATGAAATCAAATAATCGCGCCATTTTTTTGACTCTTCAGGCATATAAATTTTTGCCAAAAATTGCGCACGCAGGGTGTTGTTTGGACAATTCCAGCAGCCTACTCTATCAAACCCCAATCTATAGGCATCATTAAAATCGACCTGCTCACCTAATATATATAACCATATTTCTAAGTCAGACCAAAAAAATATCGGCGATGCTACAGCTTGCTTTTGAATTTTTACTTTATTAGATTCATCGTCTATCCGATTGTACTTACTTCTAGCTGCACTTTCATTTTTTCTTATCCCGTAGAAAGTAAGAACTTTCTCCTTTCTAAACGCTGCATTAAGCGTGCGTGTAATGGGACCTGTCTTAAACATTGTGCAACACCATCGCATCATTCTAGCTGGTGGGCCAATATCCTCGCATACTTTATAAAAGTCCTGCTCTCTATTTTTTGCTGTCTTAAAAATCGCTTTAGGATTATCTTTTCTGTATCTATCCTTATATTCGTAAGTGTGCGGCATTTCAAGTGTAGTATCGCCAAAAACATGTCTTATGCTAGGGTCTCTTAGCGCTTTAATTACTACATCTGCAACAGCTGTAGAATCTTTGCCGCCAGAAAATGATATAATGCGCTGCTCTGGTCTATACTCTGCCGCCTCTTTTACAACGAAGTCCATCGCCTCGGTAGTGACTAGTCGCAATCTGTCTTGATTCGCCTCAATAAATTTTCCTTTATATTCTTCAAAGGACTTACAACTATTGTTTTGTGAATGAGTAGCTATACCCTCAATTGCCTTGTTTATATCTGCGTTACGATACCTCTGAAGTGATACATTAAACGCCTTGCCATCAACATAATATCTGCTATTGTTTGCCCATACAGACTTACCTTGCCATTCAAAAGGAATATTAAGTAATACCTCTATAAGCAGTCTTTCTTCAGGGAATACAGGTCGCAAATCTTTGCAGAGGTATTTTGTTTCTTTGCTACACAATGTGCACTTTTTTTCCTTTTCGTTAACTGATACAATTAAAGGCACCTTGCAATCTACACACCAATGCACTTCTGTCGGCACATCTGCTTGTAAAACTCCGCCACAAATAGTGCATTTGTCGCTGTCTTTAATAATCCTATTGCACTCTTTGCACCATGTGTTTTGCAAGCAATCTATGCCTCCTTAAAGCGTTATTCTTGCACTACATACGGGTGGGTACAAAAATACAGTTTAATTATATCACAAAAGATAGATTAAAGCAAATATTTATCGGCGCTAATTCGACAATCTTATCACCTTATCAATTAAATTGCAAGTGCTATAAAGCCGACACAACCCGAAACACCGCCTCAAAGATGCGTTGGGTAGTTGATATGTATACTGTACAATGAAAAGGCTTAGATATACTCCAAAATACTCAAATAGTTCAAGTCGGGTCTGCCCTCTGGGTTCAAATCGGGTCTACCCCAAAAAAGTCAAAAAATCCTTTCTACTGCAAAAAGTCAAGGGTATTTGGTGTGGTTCAAGTCGGGGCAACCCTAGTAGGAAAAGTGCCAAAACCCCCAATAAAGCAAAAATAGCCCTATAATAAGGCTATTTTCGTGTTTTCTACCCCTGACAAAAGACAGGAGATATGTGCCTCTCTACAACTAAATGTATAGGCAAAACACCTGTCTACAACTAAATGTGTTAGTTTTAATGTATCGGGTAGCCTATTGCTCTCTTACTAGTGAATAGTACCTAGTTTTGCAGCTCATTAAATTTATAAACGAATAAAACCTTTCGACCAATTCGCCTCCGCCACTACTATTTTCAAAAGATTGTGCATCCTCTAAACTTTCCCAAGTGACTACATCCATCCAAGTGCCATCGCCTTTTAGTTGCTGCCACGAGATATATCCCTTTTGTTTGGATATATATTCTTTACCTAACACCTTGCTTGCTACTAGAAATTCCGCCTCATCAGCGTTCTTTTTTAATTTATATTCACAAGTCCAAATTGTTTTAGCCATTATTATTTACTACTCACCCTTTTTCTTTTTTAAATTTTGTGACCCTAAAAGCCTTTGGTCGCTCCATCCCTGAAGTCTTTTTACATCGCCATTATCAACAAGACTTTTCATTTGCTTGATTGCCGCTTGACTTAGTTGCTTTGTGCGGTCTGCTGATGCTAGCCCCATGCGAATTAACTCTGCATTGAGACTTTCTAAATTTGCAAGTACCAAGAGCTGCTCGACTGTTGCATAGTCCCTCATATTGCCATCTTTATCTTTATTTTTCCCTTGCCACTCCGAAGCGGTCATCCCAAATAAAACTTTGTTTAATCGATCAGCTTCGGTTGCATAAATATACCCGCATTCTACAGCTGTAAGATCTTTAGGAATTAGGTTTTCGGCAATGCTGTCAGTTTGGATTCTATAATTGATTTTAGCCAACTCTCTTTTTGCCGACCAACCAATCTCCTTTCTTTCTTCTGCTTTTAGGCGCTTGAATTCGTAAATAAAATAAAGTTTAAACTCTGTAGAAATCCATGACAAGAACTCCATCGCTATGTCGCTATGAGCAAATGTACCCTCACTGTATTTTCCGCGCCCTGCAATTATGCCTTTAGCGTTAGTTCTACTAACCCATTGAGACGGCGATAGCGTAAATGCGTTTCTACCGCTCCTACTTTTAATTAGGTCGAATTCGACCGAATTAAAATCTGGGTTATTCAAAATTTCCCATAGACCAATAAAATCTATAGTGTCTCCTGTTCGCATCCAATTCTTCACTACATCGCTTGGAGCATCAGGATTCTTCCATCTTGCAATATCAGTTAGATTAATATAATCGCCCATCTCCTTTTCATTAAAGGCAACTTCTAATCCTTGAACTTCAATTTTATTTTTGCTCATTGTATTTAATCCTTTTCAACCCGTATTAAATTGATACGGGTTGACGCCAAGACTTCTATAAAGACTTTAATAGCGACACAATAAGTATAGCATATTTTTTATGTTTTGCAAACAATTTTATACCCTTATAAATACAAAAAGACCCTAGTGGCAGGTGGCGGTCCTGCTACTAGGGTCTTTTTGTTTTAATTATTGTCAGCATTATATTTTTGCTTTAGTTTTTCTAAAAAATCATCTAGGTCTGAGTCATGGCTTGTGGGCGTCGTGTCGGCATCGTTAGTTGCAACTATCTCTCCCTCTGATTTTGCACTACTACTTAATTCCTCGTCCGCAGCACCAGTATCATCGCTATAGTATGGTTCGCTTGGATCTTCTTTCTCGTGGTCAGTAATGATTCCCTCATCCCAAGGCTGACCTTTTGGCGGGCGTTCTTTGTGGTCCAATTTTTCTTTTAGCTTTAAGCCGCACTTGAAGTGGAAGGTAGCTTTTTCGTATGTTATTACTACTTTACTTACAAGCTGGCGGAACACCTCTGGCGAAAATTCTTGCAGGTTTGTGCCAGTTTTTATTATCGCCATAATATCATCTATGCGTTTTTCAAGCACTTTTACTCCGCCGTTATTTAGCACACTCTGAGTTTTTTTCTTGATGAGTTCTAGCTGAGTTTTTTCGTTTTCTGCGATTAGAATCTCATACTCTGAGTCGCTAATTTTGCCCCCACGATTGTCTCTACTGAGTGCTAGTGCATCGGCTTGGCAAGCTGTAATTTGCTCATCTAAAGCCTCTATGGTCAGCACACTGTCATCGTTAATTTCGGCTCTAATGTTTTTGGTAAGAGTATCGCTAAATCCCTCTTCGGCTGTTATAAGGCTATTTAGGACCCTTAAAAACGCTTGCCTTATCGTAAACTCTTTGACATACGACTCGTTACACTCTTTTACAGTCTGCTTGTTGGTGCATATCCAAATCCTTTTTTTAGCCTCGCCCTTACCATAACCTAAACCCCAGCGCCGCCATTTTGTGCCACAGCAGCCGCACTCTAACATCCCGCTAAAAGTGTATTTGGTGCTATACTTACCCTTGCCAGATTTGGTAGTGCTTCTTAGCGATATGCGATTGTCATACTCGGCATTGGCAAGTGCAAATTCTTCTTTTGTTACAATCGGAGGGCAACAATCTTTTATATGAAACAGGTCTCTTGCCACGCCGTCATTTTTAATCCTTTTGTGACTTGTGACATCAAGGCGATAGGTTTTTCCCATAATAGCATCGCCGCAGTATTTATGATTTTGTATAATGGCAAGAACCCCAGTATTGTGCCACCTAGACTTGCCAGATGGGGTTTTGACTCCGTCATTGGTTAGCCTTTGCGCAATCTGCGTTAGAGTGTAGCCGCCGATGTATTCTCTAAAAATTCTTTGAACTATAGGAGCTTCAGTTTCATCTATAATAATTACTCCATCCTTGTCTTTTGCGTATCCCAAAAAATTGGCGGTAGGCATACAGATGCCGCCCGCTGCAAATTTCTTATTAAATCCCCACGCTGTATTTTTTGCAATATTTCGACTCTCTTGTTCTGCCAGTCCTGCCAAAATTGTAATCAGCACTTCGCCACCGGGGGTCATGGTATCTATGTTTTCGGATTCAAACACCACCGCAACTCCCCACTCTTTTAATAGG
>Ga0209755_10006590_pt1 | contig 12799 bp, 9 predicted proteins | sample TergutCo191P1_FD_187301 | JGI IMG/M metagenome (GOLD analysis project Ga0209755, IMG submission 187301) | Cornitermes sp. P1 segment gut microbial communities from Petit-Saut dam, French Guiana - Co191P1 (SPAdes) (version 2) | ecosystem: Host-associated > Arthropoda: Insects > Digestive system >... | reverse complement strand
AGTGATCCTGCAGAAATAAAACCTGCACAGTGTTGCATCAAGTTGGTGTTTCATTTGACTTATACTATGATGCATGGAAGCACAAAATTAAAAAAAAAAAAAAAAAAAAAGGCCATGTTAACTCTAGCTTGCATTTGGGAGGGGCCAGGGGGGGTTACACAATTTTAATTCTTGAAAGGGTCAATCATCTCAACTATCTATATAAACATAATAGGTGAGATAAATTCAGGGCCTCCAGCACTCACCTTAACCTCTTCTTTTACTGTTACAATAACTTCTGGTTCCAATATACAGTCTTCCTTGCTCAATTCATCTCCCTTAAGAATTTCTTCGTCGTATGACATCACACGTCTTCTGCAGAGTAAATAAGTCCATGTTTTTTAAAATATGTAATGAATACAATGTAAAGTGTATTCAAAACCTGGAGAATAAACACAAACTGACTGGTTTTGGGTTTTGTTGCAGCAAATAAACTGAATGTAACTGACTGTAAGTTCAATATTATGGATTGTATGATCGACAGTGTTATTTTATACACATAATATGGGGACGGTAGTGGTGGTGGTTATGGTAGTAGTAGAATCCTCTCATTTTACATACAGCGGGCAAGCACAACAATATGCAGTCACTGCAAGCCATACAGGAAAGATCTTGCTACATGGCATGAATTCATATTACCAATTAATATAATTATGGTGACAAGTATCTCTAGTTCAGTAATACAACTTTCAGCCATTATGCCAAAAGTCAAGGCAATCCAAAAATGTGCATGGATCTTTGTCAACTGCCACACCTGCTGCATTTCTTCAGCCAGTTTCACCTCTTTATCAATCTTACCTGCATATGCAGTTTGCAAAAATACTGTAGTGGCAATGGCAACACTGTACCAGTATCAGCCTCTTTCTGTCGCTTAACACAATAAACGTTAAGTGCTTATAAAGTGTGTACCTCGTGTGAAGAAACTCTCTGACTGGCAGTGCACACACCAAATAAACTGGTTTCAAACAATTATTTTCACACATTATGACACTACTGCTGTGATGCCCAATATGAAACACTCATAATGTATAAACTGGGTTTCATCCTACAATTTCAAAAGATTATGCAACCATGGTTTCACACAACTTCTCAGGATGGTTCAAATAACTTAAGTTTTCTGTGACCCACACGGCACACACATACCTTCTAGTGAAGTGTTACTGTTTTGGTTTTCAAAATTGAGCATCAATGTGCCAAAAAAAACTGTTTATAATACAAAGCTAGTGGAAGCTGAAGTGAAGGATCTGTATACGACTATAATCAGAGAGAACAGAGCAAAAGGTGTGACAGGTATATTGTCAGTGCCACCTGGCAATGTGTGGCTGAAGGGGTGTAAGATACAGGTAAATAATTTGTACTTTTAGAAATTTTGTTTTATTCTGTGTTATTGCTATTTAACATACTTGTTCAAGATAGTGTTTTAACATATTTTTAAACATTAATTCATACATCCTTTCATAATTCTATCAATATTTGGCAACTGCATACTGCCACTGCGACGCCACAGCAGTGCCATGTGCTTTAAGAAATATCACAAAGGTACAATCTTACAGCTGAAGTTGCCCAATTCTGATTTGCAGTTCCAGATTTCAATGAGGAATCTGTTGCACCACAGCTTTAGTACTTTTTAAGTTCAAACAATTTCCCAGTGGACTTGCAGACATAATTATGCAATACATACACAAATTTTATGATCGATATCATTGTGTTCTCACAAGATATTGGCATTTCGAATACACAAAATTAGACACCAGCATTCTAAAGGCAAATCTTGCAGCTTTATGAGCTAAAAATAACCTTCATTACAAATGTTTCTACAACTTGTCAGAATACACCTAGGACATGGTCACTTAAGTTAAGTTTTCAGATGGAAAACCTCATCTGTGCAGAATAAATAAGGAAAATCATTCTGTCATGTGGCAGTGACTGTAGTCATGGTAAATTCAGACCCCTTGTTTATAGGTAACAACATAGAGGAGGTAAACGAAATACTCCCCCATCACTGCTTCTTTCCGCATCTCCAACATATATGGTAGCGATGCAAACATCCACCTGCATCTACACATGTCAAATGTTAGACTCATTAATAAACCCTGTAGTAAGAATTTCTGGATCTGGTTTCCTTAAATTTTTTGACTCTGACATCCTTTCTGTCTATTGACCCCACACAATGTGGTACACTCTGAAGGTGTTTGTAACCTGTCACAATATTTCTCCATGTCAGGCACTGATAAATATTCTGGCTGCAGACTATTCCACAGATTTAATATGTTCCATACCCACGCGTTAAATTATATTAGATAGCCAACCAAGGTGCATTCACTGGTTTACTGTTCAACATAGCTTCTGTTTATTGGCACTTATCACACCAACTATTGTATCTCTTTTCACAAAATGCTCTCATATGCTGGTGAAAACTGCAACCCACAGCCAAAATCTGAAACAAAAAATATATGTAATTTATAACATTATTTACATGATATGTTACACTATTAGGCATTATAAGCGATGGAAACTGACGTATAGTCCAAAGCATTTTTTTGTCTATTTCACAAAACACTGTAAAGAAACTTGCAAATTGCTTTTGCACACTTGGAAAAGTCACCCAGAGGATCCACCACAAGACAGAAAAAGTATGATTTACAGAGTATGGGGTTCATGAGGCCATATTTAAATATTAAAATGGAAAAGTCATTCCTGGAGAGTCTCCCAATCACCTGCCAATACCAAACATGTCAACAAATGAATGAGTCACAAACTTCTGCTTGCTCAGACAAAAGATGTGATGAAATTTTTTAGCCAAAACATTTATTACAAAAAATCTTGTCAACAGACTAGCTTACAAAGCTGGCCATTCTGCAGGGAGTGGTAAATGTAAGCATGCAATAGATTACAAACAGTCCAGATGACACTCTACAGAAGGTCTGAAAGAAGAAAAAAGAAAAAATGTGACAAGCTTATTGTTGACCACAATATGTATTTACAGAGAAGAAAATACAAGAAATAACTTACCTCAGCATAATTATAAGCCTTTCTTCTGCTCAATACTGTCCTTCTAGAGATGATGTCGTTCCTGGTCATTTGCAGACCAACTACAGGTAACAAATGGTCAAAATACGATTTATTCATTGTATATATCCTTTCAATTGTTGTCCTCCCTTTAACTACACTATGTAACTATTATGCTGTCTATCGGATATAAGTGGATGAACCCAGTACCTTTTTTTATTTTGAAGCCACCACCACAGAACCAACACGTCCTCATCATCTGACATCTCAACTGCAACTAATCAAATAATAAATTTGAGGTGTGGTTGACCGTGCATCGTAATTCAGTGTGGATAAGAAAAACCAACTAGATGTCACTTTTGTATTCTTTATTTCTCTTCTAATAGTTGCTCAACATGTTTCGGGCAACCATGTGCCCATCATCACGAGATGACTGTGTGATGTTATAGTCTCGCGTCGGTACGTGCCGTGGCTGCAGGAAGGTTGTCAAGACCTGTTGGTAGGTAGTGCATCCATGGACACACTACCTGCCAACCGGTCTTGACAACCTTCCTGCAGCCATGGCACGTACCAACACGAGACTATAACATCACGCAGTCGTCAGCTCCTGACGATGGGCACATGGTTGCCCAAAACATGTTGAGCAACTAGTAGAAGAGAAATAAAGAATACAAAAGTGACATCTAGTTGGTTTTTCTTATCCACACTAATCAAATAATAGTTCGGTTGGTGTGCAGCAAAGTGTGAAACAGGTTCCATCAAACTAGTTGCACATGTCGCTTAAAACAAGTCTCTTCAGTGAATGTGCCACTGCCTTTGTCTACTCACTTTTGAACATGGAACCTTTAAACCAGAATTCCAATAAACAACAAATCACACAAACATAACAGAAATACTTGCTTCACTGGCATTTCTAGCCTTGCCAAAGCACCATAAATAACTTCTCAAACACAGCTGAATAATCTGAGGTGTAGCTATTACACAAAGTGGCTAGCTAACAACAACATACTTTATTAACTAAATTATTGCATCTAAATGCTATCCCCTACAAAGCAATTTTCACTGAAAGCCACACACCACTTCATACAAGCCTTCAAAACACAACAGATACCCAGATGTCATTTTCTGAGAATGATTTAAGTAACTCTGCAGTTCTTAGGTGTGTTCGCAGAATTGCAAAACACGAGTAATAGCTTCATCATGTCTGTCTGTCCATCTGTCCACACGGAACTCAGCTCCAGATAGACGGATTTTTTATGAAATTTGACAGTCATGTATTTTTTGAAAATCTGCCAAGAAAATTCAAATTTCATTAAAATCTTTCAGAATAATGGATACTTCACATGAAGATGTATGTACCGTACATTCATGACAATATCTCACTCAATTCTTCTCAGAATGTGAAACATTTCATACAAACGTTGCAGATGAAATCAAAACAGACATTTTATGTTCCATAACCTTTTTCTGGAAATTGTGCCATTCATGAGATAATGTGGAAAAATATGGTACATCCAGAGAGGTCACAGATGACAATATAACACGACGAATGTACACTGCGTGCTCGATAACTCAGGCTACAGACCCACACTCAGAAAATGTAATACTCATTGCTTTTCCACACCAACAATGGTTACATGAATGAGCCTCAAAATTATGTTTATACGTACATTGCCTTCCTTGTCTTACAGAAGTCCTTAACTGACAGAAAATGCATTGCTTGGAGCAAACTTAACAATTTTGGCAAAAGATGGTGTCTCATGTAGCAAGATCTGGTGAGTACATAGCACATTTAAGTGCTGATTTGTTTTTCAGCTGAAGATTAACAAACTAAAATGTCTTGCACACCAGTGCATAGTTACTGAACAAAAGCCAAGTACAATTCCATTTTAGTCTGGTCTTACGTTCTGAACAACCAATTGCAATTTTGTTCAAACTGGAATGCAGAATTAGTGGTTCACTATCTATTTGGTGATACATGACGATTCATGTCAAAAAGAAAAGCAACATTACGGTCTTAATAATTTTTTATATATATATATATATATATATATTGGAACCTTCTGTGGTATCAGAGATACAGAAGGTCTCCATTGCATGGAACAATGGTTTATCAATCACCCCGAAAAAGATAAATTTCATCGCGAGTGTCCAGTGTTCAAAATACATGCAAAGTCTTTAATTTCCTCCAGACTTTCAAAACAAACTTACTTTCTTTCCAGTTTCTGATCTTCACTCAGATTCTCTGGGACAATTCCTGCACACGCTTTTTCACGCTTGAATCTGTTACTAAATTGTCCCAACATTTTGTTGACCATATTCAAACCCTCTGCCATTATTCTAATGCCTACTGGACAGCCTGTCCTCACAAGGGTCCTCACCCTTTCCACATTTCCATTTAATACAGCCACACTTGTGGGGTGTTTATTGTAACACATCTCCATGTTCTGATAGGACCCATAACCAAATGCTGTTTCACCCTTCATCTACAGGAGAGGAGTTTCTATTGTTCATGATAGAAGCACTGGTTATCCCAATCTCAGAAACCGATACAGATCATTTTGACATTGTGTACACCGGGATGCCAGCACAGATCAGTTTGCTACAACTACCTGTAGACTGACCACGCTTCCTAGTTTTGGGTGTAAAGTAACAGAGGATATCATCAACTGTCAACTCATCCAAATCCCAGACAAGATAAAAGTTTTCCACCACCAGTTGGGCATTTTCTTCCTATAGACCCACTGCTGATTGGTAAATTTGGGACACCATCTCCAGAATTCTTGTATGTTACACCAACACCTGGGCACTGTCTTGGATCTGGAGAAAGGATATGCTAGCATGTGATGACACTGTACTTTGAGAACTCTCCAATGATGGAATCCTAGAGGTCATTTCCTACAGTCTGTCTTCCCCTCCTTCGGACTGCAATTTTCATGTTTTCCTGGGCATGATTTTTTCTGTACATTTACAAGAAAATGACTGTTGCAGGAATAATTTGTAAGTGTGGCCAATGTTTTCGTTCACAGTCAAAGGGTCAATGCAACTTAGCCAACTGCATCAACATCTTCTGCATTCCTCAGAGCAATGATACAAGTGAAGGGTGACAAGGTCATACCTCTAAAAATTGTGAAGTGTACAGTTAAAGTACATTCTGTATCGCACACGATCTAGGTAGCTACTTGAGCGAGGACAGGCAGATGCATCACGGAGTAAGTCCCTCACTCACAATCGTACTGTCATAGGCACATGGAGTGATATACAAGAGTTGCCACAAGAATTCTTCCACAAATGCATGAAACCATAATGTGAGCACATGTGAATGAAGAGAGTCTACAGTGCTGACATACAAATGCCTAACCACAACATCCCTAGAAATCAATACTAAAGCATTCTCACAATAATGTATTATGCTCAGAATTATTAGGTTTCTGAACTTTGACCATCATTTTGTATCACCCTTTCCACCTCCTGCATTCACATTTAAAAAAAAAACCCAAAAATAATGTTTTATATTTAGGTAACAGGGAAATTTCCTGCCTTTTTAAGACTAGTTGCATAATCCATTTTATTTTCCACAAAATGCTGTTTATTTCATAAATTTATCATTTTTTTGTTTAAATAATACTCATTTTTTCATAAACCATCCACTAAAATTTTAATACCAACCTGGTTGAATAAGGTTAAAATAGAACATGATTGTGGGGCAATGGATAGGTCCAAAAACATAGTAATCCTAACAAGGAGGTAAATTATTATTATTATTATTATTATTATTATTATTATTGTTGTTGTTGTTGCTGTTGTTGTTGTCACAGCATACTCCAAGTAAGCTCATAAAAATTTGATAAAACAGAAATTTGGGTTTGGAAATGTGATTGTGGTAAAATGCAGTACACAAACAAATGAATAAAGGCTGTCCCTTTTATCCTGAGTGTGGTAGTTGCCATTAAGTTATCCTGGTGGATGCAAGCTTTCTATCTGATAAGGTGCCATGCTCAGGGATGCAATAAAAGGGACAGCCTTACGTGGATATAAAATATTAATGACTGACCAGTTAGTAGCATGAGTTCAATGTGATTTACAATGAGATACTTATATTATACCATAAACACTGATTCCTTAAAATTACTTTATTTTGCCCATTTTCATTCAAGGGTTAATTGTGGTAAAACTTCTGGTGGTACTTCTGCTAATTTACACAAACTGTTTTTAATACAAAAGAAGAATATTTGAATAATGCTAGGACTGGGTTACAGATATTCATGTAGAATTCAATTTAAGCAACTTGACATACTACCAATTCCTTGTTTAACCTTTAGATGTCTAATGTCAACTATAGTTGACGTACTGCACCACTAACCTCCTAAGTTGTATTTTATATATTTATTCAACAAATATAGGTACCGAATATTTTAAACATGGTGTACACTCTCTGTTTTTTTTTCTCTTCAAAATGCAGTTTGTTTCATAATTCTAACTTGTTTGGTTCCTGTATTATCCACATTTTATATACAGGGTGTGCTAAAATTTAAAAAATAATTCTGGTGCCAAAAGGTTAAATATATTATCTTTGATGAATTTTGTTGTCATTAACCCTGACAAGTTTCAAACTAACCTATCTGTGCATTCTTTAAGCACCAGACAAAGAATCACCTGCATAGACCGACAACTTATTTTTCCTCTGTTCAAAAGGGGGTGACCTAGTCATTGATAAAAGTCTTTAATAGCTTACCATCACACATTACAAAATTTCTGAACAACAAGCAACAATTTAAATATGCACTGAAACAATATCTTCTTACACATGCATTTTATTCTTGGGAAGAATTCTTTTCTGAGTCTCATAAGATATATAAATAAGTAATGCCAATCCTGGGTATCACATTAGTTATTATACTAGCTACTACACTAGCTATTTGATTAATTTTAGTTTAATTTTAATCTAGATATATTTAATTTGATCTTATATTTTATGTCTGAACTGTAATTGCCAATCCTGGGTATCACATTAGTTATTATACTAGCTACTACACTAGCTATTTGATTAATTTTAGTTTAATTTTAATCTAGATATATTTAATTTGATCTTATATTTTATGTCTGAACTGTAATACTATTATGACAAGTTTTACATCCTTCTGTCATTTGATGGATCTTGGATTTATAAATGCTACTGTGTAAATGTAAATGTGTCATTAACAAAACTTGTTGCAGAGAGATAAAGTGTGACATGAAATAATCAAACTACAAAAATATACAGAAATGCTAACTGCACCTTTGTACATCTTATGAGGATGCAAAACAAGTTAAAACTCTTATAAGCAAAATTTTATCTTTGGATTACTAAATGACCAACTGTATAGAGCAGAATCCTTGTAAAGCAATAGTTGAGGATTCACATCTTCTGAAATGTGACACAGAGTTGTCAAGTGAATGGTTCCCAATCTTCTGAGGGAACGCATTGCCTCCACCTTCCAAGAGTCAGTCATTTGAAAGGTGGATGGTGGAGGTACTACATTTCTTTGAACCACTGTAAATGATTAACCCAACAACACAACATCATATGCCAGAACACTTCAACCTTCAGCAGGTCCACTCGAAGAACCTCATATGCTACAAGCTAATACGTCTTTAACCTGTCAAGAAATTCCCTAAATTTTATCAAATTCAAAGCTTAATTACTGTGCTCAAAACAGCCCACTTCTTGTCCTATGCTGAGCCAAATGAATCCCAACATAACCCCATATTCATCTCTCTCCTTTCCCACATACAGCACATACTCCACCCTCCTATATTTGATCAACCCATTAATACATCATAGGGTAATCTAGGGCCATAGATTTGTAAACAAGTATGCCTTTAATAGCAGACTTTGTTATGAACAACCTCTGATGATGACCGTAATTTTGAAAAATGAAGGGTAGCAAAGGAAAAAAGTTACATAGTTGCATTATGGTCCTTGTATATGACACACATACCAGACTAGCAGTAATACATCCTGTAGCACACAAACAAAGAGAAACAACACAATTCAATGAAAATAAATTCTGCATGGGTGAACCATGTCCATTTATTACACATCAAATGGCTTCGAACACTGCAATGTATAAAATCGTCACCCATATACTCCTCTAGGCTACTGCAGATTGGTACACTTGCATTGGTTATTTCCGTTTTCGTTTTAAAAGGTAGTTTTCAACGTCATTCTTAAATTTAAAATGAAAGTCTAACCTCAAACTCCAAAATTTATAACCTCCAATTTGGTTGAACCGAAGTGTCACTACCGGTCCTTATATGCTCAATGTGTCAAACGTCCGAAACACAATGACTTGATAACACATGTAATGGGGCATTATGCTAAGCCCTACATTTTTATTAAAACTTACCGATGTGAGTTGAACATCACGTTTTAAAGACCAAAGCAGTCTGCCGCCGAAGAAAACTTCAGAAGAGTATAAAGTTCACTGATTATGCAAATTTATTATGACACTGAAATTAGGCATGGAAATCTATTCAGATACTCAAGTAGGGCAACGGGTGATTTCGAGTAACATAGCAGATCCTACAGACGGTGATACGGTATTCTACAGCGACGGCACGAAACGATGTCAATGTTAGTACACCTTAGTTCCAAAGTTCGGGTTAAATACTTCTTTTCAAGCAATATGATTACACAAAACCAATCTTGTTAACGCCACAACATTTTATTTCGTTTCCAACATGCGAATAAAAAAGTAGGCCTTCCGTACTGCAGGATACTTATCTACATACGGAACACAGCGTCGTGCCACACGAAAAATGGCGATTTGTATCCGTGATGCTTAGTCACATTCCCTTGGCTAGGTGTCTTCATATTCTTGTGACCAGTCTTCAACAACACTGTAGTGACAGGAACTAGCCCTACAAAGCACAATGTATGTAATATGTACGACCTGCAATTGCAGTTTTCGGCGAAATGTACGAATGAGTTTCGTACGCGTTTGATTTCTTGGAGCAAGTTTTTTTCTCTAAATAGCATTATCCGGCTAGTCTTTGTAATGCAAATGGATTGTTTTTCATAAATATAACAGCGACATTTTTAAATATTACCTAGAATAAATTTAAGCGTCAACGAGGTCAAGGAACGGCTGTTTCTTGGCGGAGATTCGGAGGTAGCACCTTTGGAGCCGGACATGCCAACCCTCACGTTCCCTTAAAACGCTGGGAAAACAACATAAAATAAAATACGAAGCCTATGATGGTGGACCGGATTTAACAGACTACAGCTCTCTTACAGTCATGGTTTATAACTCCTTAATCCTCCAGTTACCGGATAATACTTTACCGCCTCTGCTTTTCCTAATTCTGTAGCATTCTTAGCCCCAATTCGTGAACGATGGATCCAACAGACCGTGTTAGTCGTTCTTTGTTACTGGTTGCATGGTAAAAACGGCTGAAAAGCGTGTTAAGTGGAAATAATGTAGCTGTAATTTGTTTTTCTCATCCTTATCTTTCGAATTGTTGGTAAAGTCTCTTGTTTTTGGAAAACAGTATGGGCGACTATGTATTTTAGGTACATAAGTGTTATGTGTCATTGCTGTACAAGACGCAGTGCATCTTAGATGGTGCTTATCAGATGGTGTTCTTGTAGTTAACGTAGGGCATAACTATGAGTGCTATATGAAGTTTGAATGTTAATGTCGGAAACAGATTTAGTACGTTATATCACGTTTCCTTTCACACGCTTGGTCCTTAAGCCCACAGCGTCGATTATTTAAGGCAATTGATATATCCTGAAGAGAGCATGGCATGTTAAAATGTACAACCTCCCCTCACACAAACTAGAAACTGAATGCAACGGGAGTCTGTCAGTAACCTATAGCTTTTGCAAGATGAATGCAGGCCACATACAGCTAATATTTTTGACTTGCTGCATGAAACACTTGGTACAGAATGATGGCTCATATTTTGCAGCAACACAACCATTGTGACCAGGTCTGACCACCCCATAACCCAGGCATTAAAATCTGTGTAGTTTTTTCAGAGCGGAATATATAATGCACTGGCAGAGAAAGGATTGGATGGATAAAGAATGGTGACCAAGAAAAAGAAAATGTTGAGCACCCTTTTTGAATAGTTGCTTGCACACATGCACGTAAACGTACATATTCTTTGTGTACTATTACGCTATAATATATAACCTGATTTCAAGTACATACTGCAATGAGGAACCTTGCCTTGGCTGAGGTAGTGGCACTTCACTGCAGAGGAGGGGCTTCAATCCTGGGCCACTCTGTGAGTGATTTGTAGTGGAAAAGTGCCACTGGGACATTTTTCCCTGAGTGCTTTGAGTGTCCCCAGTCACTATTATACCACCAGGTTTCCAGATTCTTTGATATGTTATCTTAGCAATTGATAGCATCATTACTAAACTTCACAATATTGCCATGAGATCACTGGATGTAAATTTGTCTACCTACACCTGCAGTGAAATATGAGGCCAGGCTTTAAATATTGTATGAAAACACTTTAAGAGCATCGTTAATGAAAGTTCTTGTTTTCATATTCATGTACCCAGAAGAGGTTTTTCTTGACCTTAACCCCTAGCTTCACCAGTTTCATATCACAAATATTTAAAATTTAAGAGTTTGTAGCTGACAATAATTGCAGAGTATGTTGTTCCAGCAAACAGCTGAGCGCCACCATATAAAAAATTATAATTTTCTCCAGAATCACTTAATACAATAATTTATGCATTCTGTGAACTATTTATCAGCTCATTCAAAAACTCAGGTCAATTTCAGTGTATGAGCATTGATTAAAGCACTAAACTTTTCAATCATAGTGTAAGTTGCAAAATGTTCAGTGGTTTCTTACATATTTTCTACAAGAAACTAGCCTTTGGATACCCACTGTTTGAAAGCCAATTTTTCAGTACAGTTCTCTTCAGTTTTTAAAATGTTCATTGATTAGATGACACAGGTCATTTTCTATGCTCGTTAACAACACGCCACTTTTGAGGATTGCAAATCATTAGAGTTGAAATCTGATTGTAAAAAGGAAAGTGAATTTCAGAATGATATTTCTTTCTGACTTAAAATCTGCTAATATCAGTTACAAAATTTTGATAAATTGAGTGAATGATTTACGCCGTCACAACACAGTATTTTGGGCACAAAATTATGTGGATTATCCCTTCATTTATTCAGGATGACTCAGTCTCAGTTGCACCAGTGCCTGCAGAACATAAATGTTATATCTTTATGACAGCTGTCCTGTAACATCACATTTACTTTCAGACTTGGACACTTCTCTGGGTCAAAATCACAGATGTTTCAACAGATATGAAGACCTTTATTAAATGGATTACAGCAGTGGTGCAGAAATCCCAGGTGCCAGGTCACCCAGGTTACTGCATTTTGTATGGTGGAGCAGAACTAAGGAAGTAAACCAGAGGTATAGTCGTAATTACAAAGACATAAAAGTTTCAATTTAAAATGTTACTGACCACTTTAAGACTAACAGGGCGGGGCTGAAACAACGTTTATTGATCTTTGATCTGTGAGGAGAAGAACTGTAGGAACAAAACTTACTTATTTTAAAGTATATGTGAACTTGCTAAATACATAACGTTACATTTTAATTTTGTGTTTCCGTGCATCATAGTATAAGGTTAAATAAAACACCGACGTGATGCAACAAAGTGCAGATTTTTATTACTGCAGACTTTCTCTACATGTTTCAGGCGTCAAGCGCCCATCATCAGGAG
>Ga0209755_10006588_pt1 | contig 12800 bp, 9 predicted proteins | sample TergutCo191P1_FD_187301 | JGI IMG/M metagenome (GOLD analysis project Ga0209755, IMG submission 187301) | Cornitermes sp. P1 segment gut microbial communities from Petit-Saut dam, French Guiana - Co191P1 (SPAdes) (version 2) | ecosystem: Host-associated > Arthropoda: Insects > Digestive system >... | reverse complement strand
ATATGTGGTCTTGTGCCCCAACATGCCAATGAAGGACAGTGGATAGGTTGGAATGAAGCCAGGATTTTGCAAATTGAAACTGAGAAGTATAGGAAAAAACGAGAAATAAATGCATATGGTTCTTCCTGACAAATTCACTCGACCACCTTAGTTTGGAAATTTTGCACATATAGAGTATATTCCTCTGATTAACAAGGATGTTAGTAAGCATCAGGGAAGATCACTGGGCTCTGGTAGCTTCTGCTTCATTCTTATATCTGTTACTCTCTTTTGTAGATTCTCTTTTCCTCCATAGAGGACACTAGCATAGGTATGTAATAAATATGTTTCATTGATTTTCTTCTGCACCGCTGTGAATTGGGTCACTGGTTTGTTTTGGTGGTATTAATGTAAACTTCCCTTTCTGTTTTATTAGTTGCAGGTCCTCATGGGTACTCCCTTAATTTTTAATGTAGATTTTTTTGTCCTTCATGGAAGAAATCTGAGTACGTGTCTCCCCACCCTCTCACCAGTTCCCAAAATGTTGAGCCATTTTATGAATAACAGATTATGAACAGAATCCAGAATCTGAAGTGCAGTATCACCATTGGAATTCTTGAGATCTGACTGACTGTTCTTGTTTCAATGAAGACAAAAGTAATATGATACATATAGCCATCTGAGATGGAAATAGTTCCATAGCCTTTCAGGATGGCATCTTGAAATTTGTACTTTGATTAATGTGTAAAAGGGAAATGAAAAGTGTTTAATTTGCTGTGACTACTCATACGATCGATATGCTGATGTCTTATAAACCTGTTTATTGTTACATGATGATGTGTTACTATGTTATTTTTTTACACAGGCCGAGCTTCATCCAGTCCGGCTATGGATGTTTTTATAACACTTCTCTCACTTGGAGTAAATGGCTACAAAAATCTCATCACACAGCGGAAAGAGATGTATACCTACCTCAAGGAGGAACTCACAAAAGTTGCCCTTAAGCATGGGGAAAGACTTCTAGAAACAAAGAACAATCCAATATCATTGGGTAAACAGTGATTTAATGCACAAGTACTGTATTATACTGCTTTACAGTACAGATCGATTGACAGTGTCGACACGTGTGGGGTTATTTCTTCAGCAGGTTTTGTTGATTGAGAAGCATTGATGTGGCAACCAGGCTGACTTCAGAGGAACAAAGGAAGCTTGCAGCCTAGTAGGCCTCTATCCAGGCTGCAAGCTTTCTTTATCACTCCAAAGTCAGCCCTATTGCCATGCCGGTACTTGTTAACCGAACCTGTGACAGAAAAACCCCACACGTGTGAACATTTTTTTAATCACACTGGCTTTATAATTTTCTTTCCTTGCAGCGTTAATGCTAAAGTACTGTATTATTTTGCTTTATAACAAGTATCGCTAGTGTGATATCATTGTTGTGAATGTGCATGCACCAACTGAGCATAAACATGATGACTCCAAGGACAACTGTGAGAAATTAGAACAGGTGTTTGATCACCTTCCTAAGTATGACATGAAAATTCTGTTTGGAGATTTTGATGCAAAAATGGGGAGAAAAGATGTTTTCAAACTGACAAGTAGGGTCAAGAGTTTACGTGTAACATAGTAGCAGTAATGGTGGTAGAGTGTTTCACTTTGCCACATCAGAAAGTTGTAGCTGTTAAAATCCCGATGTTCCCACGTTGAAACATTCATAAATACACCCGGATCTTTCCTAATGTGAAGACACACAATCAGATTGATCACATATTGTTATGAGACAATTGATGGCATACTAGTGTACTCGATGTACAGTCTTTCAGGGTAGCTGTCGGTGGTACTGACCACTATCTGGTGGTTGCAAAATTTAGAGCAAGACTATCAGTAAGTAAACAGGAAGCACAGAAGTTTGATCTGGAGAAATTCAATCTCGGGAAGTTAAGTGAAGTGGGAGTTAGGGAACTATGTCAGATTAAAACCTCAAACAGTTTTTCAGTTGATAGTGAGGACACGAGTAGGCCTGGGAAAAACATTAAACAGAATATCAGGGTCTCAGCTAAAGAGAGTCTAGGTCTGTATGAACAGAAGCAGGCTAAAGTGTGGTGGTTACAGGATCCAAACCAAACTAATGTATGTAATAAGAACAATGGATGTTAATTTAATAGACATTTCAGGAACAAATGGAGGGAATATCTAGAAGGTAAAATTAATGAATGTGAAACAATTGTACAAACAAGAATGTCAGATACTTCTATGTTGGGGCATTAGTGAATTTAAGAAGGGTTACCAGTCTAGAATGAGTATAGTAAAGGATGAGAAGGGTGGCCTGGTTGCACACTCCCACAGTATTTTGAATAGGTGGGGGGGTCATTTCTTTCAATTATTGAATGCACATAGGGTTAATGATATTAGGTAGATTGAAACAGGTACAGCAGAGTGACTGGTGCCTGAGCTCATTGCCTTTGAAGTTGATGTGGCTGTTGAAAAGCTAAGACGATAGAAGTCATTAGCAAACACTTGTAGAAATGATTAAAGCAGGATGTAAGACAATTCATTCTGAGATCCATAAACATTTTAATTCTATTCAGAATAAGAGGGAATTGTTTCAGCTGTAGAAGTGTGATAAAACTTCATAGTAATGATTCAGGGCCTATCAGTCTTATCAGCTATATGCAAGATCATATCATATCCAGCATCTCTCTGTCAAGGTTAACTCCATATGCAGATATAATTACAGGTGATCATCATTTTGACATAGCAGGCCAACTACTGGTCATGTATTCAGCTTTTGTCAATATGTGATTTAAAATGTGTATACATTGATGCAGTGTGTCAGCTATTTATAAGCTCTGAGAAAGCCTGTGATTCATTTAGGTTTGAGGTTTTGTATAATATGCTCATTGAGTCTGATAACCGTATGAAATTAGTAAGTCTAATAACAATGTGTTAGGGGACCGCGGTAGCACAGTGGTTAAGGTGCTGTGCTACAAATTGGAAGGTCACTGGTTCAATCCCAGCTAGTGTCAGTGGATTTTTCATTGACATAAAATCCTTCCGATCGCACTATGGCCATGGGGTTGACACAGCCTCTAACAGAAATGAGTACCAGGAGTATTTCCTGGGGGTAAAGGCGGCTGGTGCGTAAGGCTGACACCCTACCACCGTCCTGTGCCGTTGTCATGAAATCTGGGAACCTTAACTTCCTGTAACCCTATGAGCCCCTTCGGGCCTGTAACGGGACTGCTGTTGCACTAACAATGTGTTTAAATGAAACTGATTGTAGAGCCCAGATGGGCAAACATTTGTGTGACATGTTTCCTTTAAGGATAGTCTGAAACAAGGAGATGCTTTATTGCCATTGCTTTTCAACATTGCTATAGAATATACTATTGGGAGGGTTTACACACACCAAGGTGGTTGGAAATTGATTGGTAAAAAAAGAAAACTGTGATGGCACACGGTGACGCACGGTAGGGGAAGTGAATGGGAAACTGGTGCATGGAGTGGGTAGCCAGTACTCTTCACACTACCTCGGAACATGGTGCATACAGCATTACTACCGCTGATGCGTACACCTCAGCTGCCAGTAGTCGACTGAACTGACACCCTGCTGATTTAAATGGACTCGTCTGTTTCGCTGAAAGACAAAATCTGGTTTCTGCGCATGTGCCATCACATTTCAAACACGGTCTACACATCAATTTGTGGTTTATGCTGATGATATGATAATGTCTCGCCAAATTCTTCTTAAAATGATAAATGTTTCAGATAAACATTGTAGAGAAAATTAAAACATATTTTATGTTAAATAACTTTTTTCCAAAGATGGTACTCTTTATGCAATAGTGTGGAAAAATTGCTAGAACCAGATGGGCCACAAATGGCATTATAATACAGTGCATGCCCCTTGTATGATGGATGACTTAAAGCTACAAACACACACGCAGAGTGTGTAATAGTTACTGCTTTTACACTGCAACAATGGTTACATAAGCGCACGTCATTTGTACATTTTATGTACATTGGCTTTCCTGTTATCACACACAGTTGAGAATACTAATCACAGTTACATTCATAACAAACATACATATTACGTACATCTGAGCATTCAGTCATATCAGGAAGGTTGTAATATATTTTATAAATTGCAGGATTTTGTACAGTACTATTAATGTTATGATCTTAACCTTTTGGTGCCAGAATTATTTTTTTAATTTTAGCACACCCTGTATATAAAATGTGAATAATGCAGGAACCAAATATGTTAGAATTATGAAACAAACTGCTTTTTGAAGAGAAAAACCGAAGAGTATATACCATATTTAAAATATTCAGTACCTATATTTGTTGAATAAATATATAAAATGCAATGTTTAGAGGTTAGCGGTGTGGTATGGTTGTTAGGCGTCAAAGTGTTAATAGGTGCTGAAGTAAGGCACTTCCTGTTGCATTTACACTCTGCAATTAAGCCAGCATAAAGTGTAATTTATATGGTTTTGAGAGGTGTGCTCTTATGGGTTATTATGCAGGATGTAACCCAGAAGAGCACAGTTATCATTTGCTTCACAGCAGAAGCCTGAAATAATGAGTAGTACACTTTTATTCGTGTCAGCTAGGCCATGTCTTAACCCTTTAAATGCCGAGTTAAATCCCATCTGCCATCTGGTGGCATTATTAGGAGCTCACCATATTCTCCACATTAGCAGGATAAGGGTTAAAGAATAAGTGATAAAAATTTCAAGGAAATGTATCTGAACATGGTTATTTCATATGAATTTAATGCAAATCTATAGTAGTTAATCATAGTCTCTTTGGTAATTGTATTGATGTATTTATTGTTTGATCAGGGCAGTTATTACTGTTGTTATATGGATCAGAAGTTTCAAGATTTTTGTTGTGGGTGTTAAATGCTAAGTTTCTAGATTTGATTGACTATAGTTCTTGTTTTTGTTTTTCGGCATCCTGAAAATATGTTGACTTTTACATGTGAAATTATTTTGCTAATGGTTTTTTGGATATATATATATATATATATCCATGTGGAACGTTAATTTATTTTGGCAGTGTGTTGTTAAATACATGGTCCGACACAAAAAAAATGAAACTGTGCCTGTAACTCTTTCTGTTTAACAAATTCAGGAAATCAACTACGATTGCCTTCAAAATAGTTCCCTTCTGAGTTGACACACAGCTGCATACGACGCTGCCAATGGTCAAAGCAATCCGTAGGTCATGTTCTGTAAGGCTGTTGAGAATCTCCACCGTTTTTGCTTTCACATTTTCTACAGACACAAACTAGGTTCCTTTGAGCACTGGCTTGATCTTTGAGAAGAGGAAGAAGTCGCAGGGAGCGAGGTCTGGCGAATAGGGTGGGTGCTCAAGCACAGTGATGTTTTTATTAGCTAAAAATTACTTCACAGACAATGCGTTGTGGCTGGCGCATTGTCCTGGTGCAAAGTCCACCCATTTCTCCATAATTCTGGTTGTTTCCTTCTCACACTTTCACGCAATTTCATCAAGACTTCAATGTAATACTGCTGATTTACCGTCTGGCTGCTGGGTACCAACTCTGCCATCACAGTACCCTACATATCAATGAAAACAATCGACTTGAACTTCGAACGACTCATGCGTGCTGTTTTTGGTCTTGGAGGTGATGTTGACTTCCACTGTACTGATTGTCGCTTGGTTTCCGGATCATATGTAAATATCCAAGTTTCATCACAAGTAATTATCAAATTCAACAAATCTGGTTCATTCTCAAAGCGTTGCAAAAGGTCCAAAGATAATTCCTTGCGACATTCTTTTTGTTCTTCTAACAGCGCTTTTGGAACCATTTTTGCACAAACCTTTCTCACATTCAATTCCTCCCTTAGAATTTGTCGAACACTTTCCCTCTCCAAATCGACTTCCTCAGCTACTGCTCAACACCCAACCTTCGGTCTTTTGAAATCACATCTCGCACTTTTTAATGTTGTCATCGGTAACAGCTGTGCATGGACGGCCTGGGCAACCATCATCTTTCAAGCTTTCTCTGCCTTCCGAAAATCATTTGTGCCATTCAAACACATGTGCACGAGACATGCCATCTTCACCATAAGCCTCAGTCAATAATTGAAAAGTTTCCATCACAGATTTCTTCAGTTTAACGAGAAACTTGATGTTAAATCATTGTTCACTTTTGCAGTCCGACATTTTCGTTCTGAGGATAAGAACACACCTATATTTGAAGTTGTGTCCAATTGTACTGAGTAAAGCTATCGAGCTGAGCCTTGTAACACTGTAACAGGTCAGAACATGTTCTTTAGCCATCTGTTTGTCTCTCCCCTCCCACTCTTGGTTCCCGAGCTATAGGGTTAGTCTCTTTTTTTTTTGTGTCGGACCTTGTATTTTTGTATAAATCCATAAAAGCTCAAATACATGTTGAGCCTTGTCAAGTGGTTGTATGTTGTGAGATTTTAGGTTCTGTCAGCAGTAATGCTGAGATTTGACACTATGTTGTTGGGCGGGTAGTGCCTGATATGCCTTCATTACTTACCAGATGACACAACATTACATCCAGGAAGACTTGTATCTTTAGTATTATGTTCTCCCAACACTGACATGAAACTAACTCCGAAAGATTTCACATGTCTTTGAATTCCCATGGATTTTTGTATTAATATTCAACAACATGTTTTGGAAATAAAACAAGGTTTCTGATAATCTTGAACTCCAGTTATATTGTGTGTGAAATTTTTCTTCAAACCATGTCCCTTCATGTTGCACAGTGTTTTATTCTGCATCCCCAGTAGTGACAGCATGATTCAGCAACAAGCAGTAAGAGCAGTTAGCACTAAAATTATTGACATACCAGTGTAGGTGTACCTAGCAATGTGTTAAGCACAAGCATTCAGGTTTTCACTGCAGGGGCTGCACAAATGATAGCCCTGTTGATTGTCTTCCTTACCCTCCATCTCCCCCATGTTTTCTAGTACCTGGCTGAACCCTCTCGTTTTGGGTCACTGCATATGTCTCCCTTCTTTAAATTTGAATTCTAATGCCACTGTCACTATTCTTGTTCTCTCTGCCCATTTCACATGACCATATCGGTGTTATTGTTTCTCTTTTAAACCTTTCAACAAATTCTGCAATCCACCTTCTTTTGTAAAGTTTTATTTCAAATTCTGTTGATGCCTGTTTTATGTGTGTGATGGTTTATTGGTTGGAATATACTTTATATGTTATTGTTTATTGTTGTTGGGACATGTCTGTTTTGTTATAATTTAATGAAGTGGACTTATTTTAATGATTTTTTCCATTTTTTTGTCTGAATTACTTTCCTTCCAAAATTTAAAAATTTGGGTACCTGTGTAACTACTTTGCCATTTACAACATTTATTCTGAGAGTTTTGTTTTAGGGACCTTGAAATTTTTGTAGTCAGCATCGTGTCTATATCCAGTTTTGTAGCCACCATCTCGTCCATATCCATTTTAACAGTTACCATCCTGTCCATATCCATTTTGATACTGGCCGTCCTCTCAGTATCCATTTTCAAAGCCAGCATGTTCATTTCCATTTTAGTACCCACCATACTGTCCATATCCATTTTCATAATCATCTTCCTGCCCATCTCCATTTTCATAGTCACCATCCTGTACATAGTACATATTTGTAGTCACTATCCTTTTTAGGCGCGTTTGCAAAGTTGAGAAAAGCGATTATTAGCTTCGTCGTGTCTCTCCGTACATCTGCATGGAACAACTCGGCTCCCACTGGATGGAATTTCATTAAATTTGATACTGAAGTACTTTTCGGAAAACTGTTGAGAAAATTCAGGTTTCATTAAACTTGAACAAGAAAACTTTACATGAAGACCAACATACATTTCTGATCATATGTCACTGAATTCTTCTTAGAATGAAAAATGTTTCATACAAAAGTTGTAGAGAAAATTGTAATACATATTTTATATTCAATAAATTTTTTTCAAAATCATACCATTTATGACATAATGTGGAAAAACACTTTAAAGTGGGGCAGACCACAGATGACAATATTGTGCACATTGCATGCTGCATACCCAAGGCTACAAATATACACAGAGGTTGTGTATTACTTATTTCTTTTCCACTGCAACAATGGTTGCACGAACGCGCTTCAGTGTTATGTTATACGTACGTTGCCTGTGTTGTCTCTTCCCTGCCTCAGCACATTGCAGACATTAATGTATTCATATCTGATTTTAGTCAGTCCTCTAACTTTATTAGTGGGCTAATTACATTCTTCATGCCATTAACCCTATGAGAATAATATGCAAATATATTTTACAAACCGATCATTACAAAGAATACATTTCAACTAAAACTTGCTGCCTTTATTCCCATCCCCCTCCCTTCTCCATGAATTCTGTAAATTTGTATTGTATATCACTAGCATATAGTTTACTGCTAACAGCAAGCTTTGGACATGTGACATGGCAGAGTTTAGAATTTGGGAGATGATATTTGATTTTAAAATTAAAACCCACTTAGAAGAGGTTAAAACAAGAGTGGTGAGAGGAATCTGTTTTGTCTGACTCCACTGCTTGTTTTGAATCATCCTGTCAATAATGCTTTCAAAAGCACAACAGGTTGCTTTTTTGTGTAATGCTAAATAGTATATTTAAATGAACAAAGTTGTACCTCTGCCTGACTCAGAGGCATGAGATGAGATTGGTTTGTGGCTTTCCACAGCCTCCTTCTGGTAATATCTGGTAAAAATGAATGCTTCATGTTGTTAATAGAAATATATTTCCTTACACAGGCATGACACTTACTTCTCTAGCTGGTTCTGACAGCAAAACAGTGACTATGCTTGGCTCAATGCTGTTTCTGCGTTGTGTCTCTGGAACGCGGGTGGTAACTGGAGCAGACCTTAAAGAAGTAGCAGGATATAAATTTGAAGGTATAAAATTCTTTTTTTGACATTATTTACATTATTTCTTTATTCTTTATCATCATGTGTTGTTTTTTATGTTTGTCATTTAGGTTGGGGTGCCCACAACAGTAGTTACCCTGTACCATACCTCACAGCAGCAGCTGCACTTGGAATGCGCAAATCGGATGTTGATTTGTTTTCACATCGTCTAGATAAGGTACTGAGTAAGTTAAAGGGACGTAGTGCCCCTCCAACACCTACCTCAGTGGAGGAACTGGCTGTTATGCGACGAGTGATGAGAGGTGGTGGTGGGGGTGGATCTAGCACTCTGAATGGAGAGGGTGGGAGTGGCAGTGGCAGCGGTGGGGAACAACACAGTCAGAGCAGCACCAGCACCTCACTAGCCAGCAGCAAGGACAGTTTGCGTAAGTGATAGCAAGGCTGGAGCAACACTACGCAAACCCCAGTGGGCAAGTGAAACATGGCTAGAATGCATACTGACAGATGAATGTAGACTTTGGTCATTAGCTGTACAATGTGTATTATTACTGTGCTGATTTTAGCACTTTAGTAACATTGCATGTTGCTATACATTGGCTTCTTTAACCAGTGTCTTTCCTATAAGTGAGTGGCTGTAACAAACTGTCATTATATTTAACATTGGTGTTTGGAATCTGGCTGCATAATCACTTATATAATATTTGTTTTTTTGAAAAATGTATTCCTAAAGAAGTAATTGTGTGGTAAGTGATTGAAAGTAATTTTACATTACACTGGAAACAAGTACAGAATATGCAGAGTCTGCATTTTTACCATCTGCCAGTAAATCTATATTCCCGTATTCTTCCCATGATTCGCCTGTTTGGTTTGTCTGAGGCAGAAACTAATTGAAACTTTCATACCCCATATTATTCTTGCACTACCATGCAGGAAGCACTGTGCTTGGATTCCTATTTCACAAATTAAGAACACTGACACACACTTAAAATAAATATATTTCTGGGGTTATTGTAAGCCCATATGAGTAATGTGTTTTTTGTGCATACAAAACATGAAAACATTTGCACACACACCATATTTTCAGATTTTGCCCAGACTCTGTGTTAATTATATAGACTTTCTTATGGTGCCCGGTGATCACATGACATGGTCTGACTGCATTTATGGAAGTTATCTTAGGTCCATTGGGTAATTTATTTGACATTTACATTGTTAAAATCTGAAGTAAATTCATACATTATAGTTGAGGATTTGTGTCTTCTAGGATGTTCTTGGATGTTGGATGAATAGTTCTTGGATTGCATGACCCTTCACATGAAGGCATGACATTCCTTCAAGACATCGGTAACTGTTACCTAATGACACAGCATTACATCTCTTAAGACCTGAATCCTTGACTGTAGATAATTCCTATCTTAGTATGTAAACACAAGTTACTATCAGATGTCACATCTTATGTTATCATTAATAAACTTGTCACACAAATTAGATACACTAGACATTGTCTTGGTTTTTTTCACTCTTGTATGTTTATGTGCTGTAACTTGAATATGCATTGCATCTTCTTACTAAGACACTACATGGTTACCAGCAAGGAGCAACACATCTTTGGATGAGTGCTCCCTTATCATCCCAGTACTGGCCTTGAATTACAGGCTGACTGGCAAAATTAAATATCGCTGCAGTGCTTCATGCTCACATGATTATGCATTCAGTTGGCCTTCTGATAAATCAAACCATAATAGTGTTTAGCAGTGTATTTATGACTGTTTATCATCGTGAGTGTATATGGATCATTGTAATGTCAAACCATCTGCATTTTTACATGAATAAGGATTATTGGATGCAATAATATTATAACAAAATAATAATAATTTCTTGGACACATAATTCTGACCACAACAGTCACCCATAAACTACTAAATAAAATCAGTGTACTGGTTCACTTTTGGACAAGAAACTAATAACGAATGTCAGGTGCATACTGAAGAGAAAGTGTACAAAACAGTCCGACATCCTGCACATAAAACTGATGGCAAGAGTGACAAAATTCTAGAAACTCCTGTCCAAGGCTTCCTTACTTCAACCTCAGTCTCTTTCAATGATATTTGTGTGCATATGTTTCTGCATTTGTGCATGCATGCATGCATACAAGCTTTTGGCCAGACATGAACACACAGGGACAACATTTCCAATACTTCTGGTAATCTCGGTAAATGCTTGTTTGTTGCTTTGCATTTATTCTGGACTTGTTTTGGGATTGCTGGTAGCACTGAGCCAAAGGCAGGCTGTAAGGAAGTGACAGAAGCCAAGACATGCTTAATTGTATAATATGTAATAACACTACCAACATTAATGGAACACATGAATGTAAGATGGGACTTCTGAAATTGCAATTACCTCTTCAAATAGTTATTTTGTTTAGAGATTAACCCTTTCCCATTCATGCATTCCCAGCCCTGCACCTACCAGCTACAAGTAACTGTTAATTATTAATTGGCATGAGAATTTAAAAAAGGAAAAAGTTGTAGGAAAATATAAAACTTCTGCCATCTATTATTTATATGTATGAGAAATACTGGAGGAGATGTAAAAGAATGTGATGAGCAAAGATGTAATGCCAGCATGTGGTGGTACATTTTTACATGTTTGTTGAAGGCTTCTCACTGGGTAGCTGTATGAAAAACTGTGATGTTTCAAGCTTTCTGACTGAGGATAGGAAAGGGTTAATTTATTGTTTTAACTAATGGATCTGATATAACTTCCATTTTGCTGTTGCATAGTATAATCATAAAGCAGTTGGCATACATCATAATATTGTAGATACCATATTATGGTGGTCTTTAGCAGCTACATTGCCAACACGCAGTACAAACAATTGCTCTACTTTCAATCTATATAACACACTCTGTGGCAAGTGTACACTTTATATATATTGTATTGTAATAGTAGTAAATTTGGTAAGAAATTCAAAGATAATGTAAATGGTATTTAGAAAAGTGGCACAGTTGTTAGTTCAGCAGATTAAAATGTTTCAACTGAAAATTTATACTGAGAACCAGAATAGAGTCAACTGGTTTTAGTATTTACAGTAAGAATTAACAGAACGTTTCCCATTTTTGTAATTTGTAAAGATTTTCAAATTGAAGTGAAATCATTTGCAGAAAAACTATTTACAAACAACTGTTGTTGCATAATTATATTGCCCAAAGAAAGTGCCATTGGTTTCTGTTTAGTGGCATCCATGATGAAGCAAACCCTTTAAGTAAATAGGTGATAGACTTAATATCAACATAACATGATTTGTAGAAAAAGGGATGGTAATTTTGGCTTATCATAGCCTTATAAAGTACTTTTTTAATTCTTTGTAGGAAAAGTTGGCATCACTTTCTCATTCGTATGTTGCCTGCACAAAGAATCCACTAATTTTATTTTGTGTCAAAAGTTCTTTTTTTTAACATTCGTAATTTGGTAGTAAAGCTTTTGGTCAGTCATTTTGTTGTCATAATGACCATGTGGATTACCTTTTCTAGTTATTTCCTTATTAATCAGAAATCATAACATAGGGGTTACCATCATCCAAGTCCCTGATGCCCATTTTCCTGCATTTGAAGAGTACAATTTTTGAGGAAAAAGTACATAAATTTTCCCACACTTACAGATATCACATCTATAAACAATGAATTTTGCATCAGGAAATTGTTGGCCTGCTCATGATTCATGCTGTTGAACCCAGCTGCTGAACAGTGAATGCCATGCCACGAGTTGAAGAATTGTTATACTATCCAATAATAATAATAATAATAATAATAATAGCAACAAGAATAATAATAATAACAACAACATCGAGAAGCTTAAGGAAAAATTTGGATGCTGTACCAGGAAAACATTCGATAGGTTGACTAAAAAAATACATCTATAT
>Ga0209755_10006587_pt1 | contig 12800 bp, 9 predicted proteins | sample TergutCo191P1_FD_187301 | JGI IMG/M metagenome (GOLD analysis project Ga0209755, IMG submission 187301) | Cornitermes sp. P1 segment gut microbial communities from Petit-Saut dam, French Guiana - Co191P1 (SPAdes) (version 2) | ecosystem: Host-associated > Arthropoda: Insects > Digestive system >... | reverse complement strand
CGGGTCAAAATGCGACAACCCTGAAACAATCCATGACGTTTTGCGGGAAATCGGGACAATTCTTTCAAATAATGTGGAAAAAAATAGAGATGATTAGGTCTCTTTAAGCTTCTTCATATCTCCATACGCCTCCGACCGTTTTTCCATCGCTTTTTTTTCCTGACACAAATATACGCCGCTTCTGTATATTCCCATTAAACGCATAAAAATGTGCGAACAATGTTGAGGGGAATGATCATGGAGAACTATTGGAAAGCGCGGGAAGTGGCGGCGGCGTTGCAGATTTCGACACAGACCGTTTATCGCTACGTGGCGAACGGGGAAATACCCTTCCACAAGCTGAACAGGTCGGTGCGGTTCAAGCCTTCCGAAATCGAACGATGGGTTGAAAGCAAGGTTTCCGGTGTGCCGGCAACCCGAACCGAAAGCCTTGATGAAGGCGTTGGGGAAAGCACCGGAAACGAAGGGGGCGAAACATGAGTGATTTCCAACCATGCCGGGGAATAGACGAACGCTGCAAATACTTCGACGGCTGTTCCGCACCGATGTGCCCCAAGGACATGAGGGCGGCCAAAACGGCATGGTTCGCCGACGAACCCGTTTGCCGGCTGCATGACGTTCCCGAATGGGTAAAACGGCAACGGAAAATAGCCAAAACCGGCGCGACTGAAACGGCGGGATTCCATACCCTGCCCATGCTGGAACGCCGCTGCGTTATCGGGAAAAAGATAGCCGGCATATGTCCCGACGGAACCGACGCGGCTCGTGAAGCCGCCGAAAGAAACTGGCTTGACAGGCACCCGCCGATTAGGGCGAAAAGCGGCGGGGAGCGGGAAAAATCTGCGGCGCGGATGAACAAGTTAAGGGGGATTCCGTCTTGAGCAGGATGGGCGAAAAACCCGATTCCATCGGGGGAAAACGATGGCCGAAAGAAAAAAAGGTGAAACCATACGGCAAGGTCTTATATGCCCTGCTTTTGCTGCGCCCCTGTTTGAGGGCAAGCCGGAAAAACGTGGTTTGGCATGGCACCGTGGAGGGGAAATAATGGCCGGAACGTTGGCGGTGACTGGGGCGGCGGAGCTTCATGCGGAGTTCAAGGCGTGGCTTGAAAAAATGGACTTCGAGGATGTGACCGTTACCGACAGGAAAAACGACGCCCTGAATACGGTTATCTGCAATAAGAAACCGCGGCTGGTAATCATCGACAGTTGGTTTTATCGGGACGGCACGCCGCGCAGAATAGGCGAATTGCTCAAACTGTTTCCCAAGCTGAATATCGCCGTGGTCTCCCTCCACGACTTTCCCTTGAGCAACGCCCCGTGGTTCATCTGGGAAGGGGCGAAGTCATACCTTCACCTGTGGGAAGGATACAAGGAATTCAAGCGCGGCTTTGAGATTGTGCGTGATGGCAAACCGTATGTCGCGCCGAAGGTGCAAAGGCTGATTGACAGTTGCGGGGAATGGCCCGACACCAAAAACAAAATGACCAGGCGGCAGAAGGAATGCCTGGTCATGCTGTGCTGCGGGCTTACCCCCGGCCAAATCGGGGAAGCCCTGAACGTGTCAAGAAGAACGGTTTACAGCCATCTGTACAGTCTGTATGCCGCTTTTCACGTGCACAACCGTACCGAGATGGTGGCACTTGCATGGGAAATGGAACTTGTAACCCCGAAGGATATTCGGCTTTACAACCAGAAAAAAGAGCGCAAGAGCGATAAACCGGTTCCCCAGTGGGCGGTGGTGAAATGGAAATGCGACAGGTTTTTTGATTATGAGTGACGGAAAAGCCGACAGCCTAACGCAGTAGACGGCTTCTTAAATTCGAAAATTACAAAGAGTGTTGTTTTTGATAGCAATTTCAAAATATGTCTTGTGAAACACTGTGCCGACCATTAACTGGGCGGAGACCTAGAAATGATCAGGGTTGTACAGCGCAGGACTTTCGTTTGGTTTTTCCACGACATGTGTTTTCCCTGAAAGCCGAGATGCCAGGAAGCACAGCGGTTTCAGCACAAGAGGTCGCAATCTGAGAAATCCCTCGGTGCCTTTGCGCCGAGAGCCGTTTTATCGCGACAAAGCTTTATGGGAGTTTGTTTTAGTTTTTTGTGTAATTTTTCTCATAAATTTGAATGATCCAACATGACAATGGCCTTATTTTCCTTGGATTATTAGGAGGTAGCCAGAAAAACATGGTTATACCCGACTGATAAGGGCTTTCTACCCCAATTGACACAACTTTCGTTTCATGATAAAGTTGGTTTTGGAGAAAGCAAGGAGAAAAGCTACATGGGATTTTATGAACTTCTCGAATCGCTTGGGAAGAAAATATACAACCGCATTCTTGAAGACACATCCCCTGAAGATGTATTCCTCTTGTCCATTATTGACCCTGACACTTTTATGGAATTACAAAAAGAGGTAACTTCAAACTTACAAGAGATGGAAAAAACTTTAAAGGGAACAGGAACGTTCCGCGAACGTTTTTTAAGTAACAATTATATAGCAGTAACGATAGCTACATTGCAAGTATGGTTGGTTTATGACGTTGATTACGATAAAGTAGATGATAGTTTTTATCGAAAAATGAAAAAATACTATGCAAGTAATCTAGTAGAAGATCAAGATGTGCGAGAGTACTTTAAAAACATTAAACAAGAAGATCTATGGGAACGAGTAAGGCGTTTCTTCGAAAAAGAAGCTCGTTATCTACGTATACCTCCACGAAAACCAAAGGGAGTTTCTGGTAGATATACCCAATTTCCAAAATCACAGCAAATTATTCGCTGGAACGAAGTAATCAAATATGCTGACACATTTCGTGGCCTTAAACTTGAACCTTATCAAATTCTATCTCTTGGTGACTTTTGTGATAGAGTTCACATCGATAATAGGTATCGATTTAAACCCGAAGAGTATGAAGCCATTCGAAAAATAGTGTTTTCCTTTTATAATAAATGGGATGGTCGTTCAACTACGGAAATAAAAGCACAAAGAAAAAGTGTACAAAACAGACAACACGGACAGGTCATGGGCAGAAGCGCAAACCCAGAAATTGTGATTAAGATAGAAAATGATGTGATGCGTGTTTTTGTTGACGATAAAAAGAAATCAGGGAAATATTTGTTTAATATGTTCCCCCAAAAACGTGCCCTGCCATTTATTTTTGATGAATACTATGAGGATTGGACAGAAATCAGAAAAAGACTCAAGCGCAAAGATAAAGTACTTGTGTTGATAAATAAATCGTATCCTGTTGGAAATTATTTCAGAGATCATAGGTACGATGATCTTAAACTAGAATGTTTTCATGTGTATATTTTTGATAATTGCAATTCAAGGATAGCCGAATTCGCCGATCTGAAATTTGACAACAATGAAATTTATACAATAATAGGTGGAGTAAGCGGTCGTAGTTCGTATAATGCAAATGCTAACGTTCTAGGAATTTGGTACGATTTTGCCCTTCCCAAAATAAAGATAAATTTACCTCCGCTGGCAAACGTATATATCGATTCAAAAGAAGTTGCCGTAGAAAAAAATCAAATTAATTTAGCAAAATGTTCACTTCCTGTAGGCTGGCATTCATTTAAATGCAAGGATATTAGTCCAGTTTATTTTTATGTAGCAGGGGCAACAGCAAATGACACCGTGGAGTTAAATAGCGGCTGGCTAGTATCATCTATTGACATGAGGCAGATAAAACATGATGAAACACCAAGTATCATTGGTTTGGATGTGCTTAAACCTAACAAGGCAACAACACCCATGCGTCCTTTTTTGTCCCAAATGAAATATCTGCAAAAAAGGCTTTCGGAGCAAAGATTAAGCAGAAAAATCCAGGCAATTGAAACAAGGCGGTACTATGGCTATTGAAGGCATTGAGAGCAAGGTTCTTTGGGGGCTTGCCGAGGTTTTGGTAGGTGGAACTGTATCTAGAATAAAGGTTTACGGAGAGCAGGTAAAAGGAAGCCTCTTGGGAATATATTCCCCTGGTGATTTGGCCATTTTCAGACCTAATGGTTATGTTTTTTCTCCAGAAAAGTATGATTCGTATTGTACATTCATGGCAGAGGAAAATCCAGATAAGAAAAAACTGGATGGTGATGATTATATAATTATACGCAACTCCATAAAGCCTATACCATACTATAACTTAATAGAAATAAAGAATATATCTGGCAAATCAATACCATTAGAAAAATTGCAAGAAATAGGTGTCAATAGGAATTTAAGTGATGGGACATATTATATCAGCATTACTGAAACCAAAGAGTTAGTAGGTCCTTTTAAGAAAGACACAAATGGACTTATACCAAAAATAGGTCAACATGTATCGGTCTATAACATATCGCAAGACTTTGAGAAATTGGTCTCGATACGGGGGAATAACGGGACTATTTTTTTTAATCGGCCAGAAACTATTTTTGAGAAAAAATCGAACATCGATTGCATGTCCAACGAGCAACTAAAAAAATGGTTTGTAAAAAAACTGAGAGAGATACAAAATATTTCTTCCGATGAAGAATATGCGATAAATGCAACCATTGAAATCCTGCAGCAAAAACCACTTCCAAGTGCAGATGATCTCGACATCGACAGATTTGAACGTATATTCAGCGTATATGATCAACATAGGTTTTCTTATGAAGAGTTAACGTATCTTTGTGCAAAGGAAGATTTTGCCATTATTCGCGAACAAATAGACGACATACGTGACGATATGTATCGTGAAATAAAAGATAAAGCGGAGGAGCAAATTCATCTTCAATTGGACCTCCTTCATAAAGAAAAAACGAAACTAGAAAGCGAGATAAATACCATGCTTGCTGAGATTGGCGAATTAAAGGCTACGAAAACCGATATTGAAGAAACTGTGAATTATTTGTCCTTGAATCAAGACGCATTCATACAACAATTAAGATTGAATGTAAAATTAGGACTTTACGATACTAGTTATAATAGAAAAAGCATAAAGCCAACAGTATATGAGGTGCCCAAAGAAAATAAATCTTTCTCTGAATTAAACGTTGCCTTGGACTATTGTAATCCGTTAGATGTTTATAATCAGATGGTAAAAGCAAACCTAGATAGAGCGGGCTATGATGATACATTGATTGAGCTTTTTCTGGATGATGAAAACTCCATCGCAAAACACCAAGCTGTATTCATCCCGTGTATATCATGGGCTTATATGTTTGCCCAAGGCATTGGAAATGCTAAAGTATACCCGTTGCATGTGGAGCATGATTGGTTGCACTATAAAGATTTTTGCGAAAACGGGTTGATTTTAATTTGGGAGGACGCATGGAAAGAACAGGATAAAAATCACATTCTTGTTTTAGAAAATTTGAATATTACACAACCAGAATGTGGTTGCACCCCACTTCTAGATGTTATTGCTGGGTATAAGCCAAATTTGGAAGGAACAAGCCGAGGATTGCCAGAGAACCTAAAAATATTTGCAACAGTCATACCTTTTGCTGATGAGAATGTCGGTCTAAAATTATCAAAGCGATTTTTTCATAGATGCTGGGGGCAGTTTGGTGATTTTAATGACGGAAAGTATTTGTGTGCTTTAAGAAACACAAAACATGAGATGGGAATGTACGGTTATTTTGAGCCCAAAGACCTTAGCGCACTATTTTATTCTACTGACAATATCAATAAACTTGGAGAACCTTATTTTGTTGATTGATAACAATAATAAATCAGTTAATATCGTTTCTTCGCTACAAGAAGGTATTGTAAAATATCTTCTTGCTGTGCAATTCGCATCATGGAACATTTTGAAACGAAACATAGTTAATTTATACATAACGTTTTTTGGAGAAGAACTGTCGCCTTTTAGTGGCATTGAATATAAAGTTATTTACCCTTTGCTGAAATCAGGGGTGATTGAAGTAGCACGACGTCCTCAAAGCGATAAGCTGGTTTATTGTCTTGGCCCTGATCTATTTATCGAAACAGAAAACAATTTAAGAATAGAAATTATTCCATGCAAGAATATTTGTAGAATCATAGAGGTTGCTGGTTTAGTTGAACCGACAAAAAGTTGCAAAGTAATTCAGGGAAACCCATTAGCAATACTAGCTAGTATACCATCTATGCATTCAATAGTCACTCATTGGGAAGAATCGAAAACGGAAATGCAATACATTTATGACAGATTTAACAGCGACAACCATTTTTTATCTGCAACTGATACATCAATTCCCAATATCTACACAAGGACAGATAGGGTCTACTCGAATAGATATATAAGAATAGAAAAAAGCGGTATATTGTATCGCATTCCTGCGATTGAAGATAATATTGATGGTTTAAATATTGCCTACAATTACCTTATGATAATAAGGGGTCGCCCTCTTTTTATATTTGATTATGACAAAAGGGAATTAACTTGTAAGGATTTTAGTAATCTTCCGTTTTTACTTTGCCGCGCGTTGATCTTATGCGATCCAACGATATTGGAAGATGGAAGGGTCAATAAAGGCGGCTCTATAAAAGTGAATAACATTACGAGCAAGCATGTTCTGGAACTGAAGCGTATTTTCGGAAATAAATCAGTGGAGGCAAAAAATGAATAATCCTATAGAAATAGGAAATAAACTTAAAAAATCATATCTTCAGTATATCAGGGAAGGTATTCCTCTTGTGGAGGAGTACTATGAAAAAGAACGCGAAAAACTATATGAAGAAGACGGTGCCATTATGCACCCGCCATATATTGAAATAGTGAAAAAATATAAAGGCAAAAAAAATCTTTCCGAAATTTGCAGGGAAAACCAAATAGATATGAGAATTTCTGATTTCATTAATAGAGGTTTATTGCTTACAGAAGATGGGGAAGAGCGATGCCTTTATGAGCATCAGGAGCGGGCAATTATCGATGTTCTAAAAAGAAAAAAGAACATGGTTATAACAACAGGGACAGGCTCTGGTAAAACAGAAGGGTTCTTAATTCCACTTTTGGCTAACATAATCCAAGAATCTTTCTTATGGAAGAAAGATAAAAAAAGACCTGCTCTACGGACTATAATTTTTTATCCTCTGAATGCACTCGCAGAAGATCAAATGGTTCGTCTAAGAAAATCACTAGCAAGAGACGAGATTACAAAATGGTACGAAGACAATAAAATTAATGATCAAATTACTTTTGGTAGATATATTGGTCGAACACCCAGAGACAAAACGGATACACGATATACGGAAATAAAAGATCGCTGGGAGTTAATTCAACGTAATATAGATAATTCAAAAAATGAAAATGATAAAAGCAATTTACAGAATTTAATTTATACAGGGCCATGTTGTACAGAGGGGTCTTCAGAAATTGTCCATAGAAAGAAAATGCAGGAAACTCCTCCAGATATTCTCATTACCAATTATAGCATGTTGAATATTATGCTTATGCGGAAAGCGGAACAATCAATTTTTGAAAAAACCCGCGAATGGTTGGAAAGTGATGAACGAAATGTATTCACGCTTATTATTGACGAGCTTCATACATATCGTGGCACTGCGGGAACAGAAATAGCATATATCATAAAGGTTCTTCTTAACCGCCTTGGGTTGTCCCCTTCATCACCACAAGTCCGTTTTCTGGCATCCAGTGCTTCAATGAGTAATTCTGATGAATCCAGAAAATATATATCGGATTTTTTTGGCACGGATAATTCGCAATTTGATTCCATATTTTCTTTGATAACGGATAAGCCTCAGCTTGAAAGTGAAGTATCCAAAAATTCTCTGCCGTCACTCCCATTGGAGAAATTACAAGAAATTGTAGATGCAGCTAAAGGTGGTACCTTTGAAGAGGCGATTAATGAAATATTCAAGAATCGTCAAGCAATTACCGATTTTGTAAAAACTAACAAATTAGTTGAATGGCTAAAATATTCTATGTATAATCCAAAAACGGGGCAGATATCAGCAAAATCAATAAACAAAATTAAAGATGACTTCTTTGAAGTGTGCGATGCCGAACATAAGCAGATGTTTCTTGAAATATTTTTGTTGTTAATAAATATTGCCGAAGATGACGATAAGCTTGCCTTGCAACCACTAAGGGCACATTATTTTCTTCGTAACATCGAAAATCTATATTTATGTATAAACGCAGATTGTGATGCTGTTGATCCCATGTTTAGGAGTGAAGAAACTAGGCAATATGGGAAAATGTACAACCAACCGTTAACACGCTGTTCCTGTGGCTCATATATATATGAGGCTATTGTTTGCCGCCATTGCGGGGAAATGTTTTTTTGTGGATATATCGACAGTGAGCATAAAGTCAATAATGTTCCCGATGTTTATACCCCTCAAAAACCAGCAGTATTTTATATACCAGATATGTCATTGTATTCGGATAAAGAAATTGACGCTCTGAAGAAAAATTGGAGTAGAATTAATTTTGACATAAAAAACAGGGAATTTAAACCAGACAGACATGGCAAATACTTTCATTGCAAGGATAATCCTCATGAAGAATGGCCGAGTACTTGCCCCCGTTGTGAATTTACAACAAAAAATTGGGCGACTGATAATTTTTATGCGTTATTCAGGCATGGTACAGGCGTTCAAAAGGTCAATCAGGTATGTGCAGACACTTTAATGCACTTGCTGACGGAATCAAATGAAAAAAGAAAGCTGGTTGTTTTTTCTGACAGCAGACAAAGTGCTGCAAAACTTTCTGCAGGAATTGAAATAGATCATTATAGAGATGCGTTGCGCCAAGCTATTTTGTCATCATTCGAATCGAATATTGGTCTTCTTGAGTGTTTGAGATTGTTTAGGGAAGAACAGAGCTATAAAATACCTGAAGAGTCTTTGAACGATATAAAAGAAGATAATTATCTAAGCAATATATTAGCTGAAATAAGCATGGAACGACTTGGAGTTTCTTCACAGACAAAAAAAGAAAAGTTGGACGAAAAGCTATCGGCTACAAACCCAACGTTGAAGTATATTATTGACACAATAATAAAAAACCTAATTAATGCTGGATTAAATCCTGCTGGACCGTATCCGAATATATCCTATAGTGATCCAAATAATAGATATAAAAGATGGTATGAATATATTAAAGATGATCGTACTGGATTCAAAAATGAAACGAATGAGGAGGAAGCCTTTTACAAGAAGATAGAACAGTTTTGTAAGGCGGAAATTTTAAAAATTATGTTAGGTTCTCCAAAACGATCCTTCGAATCTTTAGGTTTGGGATATTATCATGTCCAAAAAACAATAGAAGGGGAAGAGGAATTTCTTAATTCATTGGTAAGGATAATTGGAGAGTCAAATCGTATAGTTGACAAAGCCGAAGAGCAAAAAAGTCGTCCCCAAAGATTGTGGAAATATTTAAAAGCCGTAAAAAATGAAACCATGCAGAATTATCCGATAATGAAAAAAATCGACAGGCATTTTTATGAAACCGAAACAATAAAAGCAGATGATGATAAGCGTCTGACAGGAGGAAATCTCGTTTTCATACCAGCCAAGTCAGGTGATAACGTGTGGGAATGCAGGAGGTGTGGGACAAAGCATCTGCATGGGTCTTGTGGAATATGCACGTATTGTTTCTCTGATTTGCCAAAACCTAGAAAATTAACAGAAGATGAGTTGAATGATACCTATTATACGCATAAAAGAAAAATAGATAAATTGCATTGCGAGGAATTAACTGGACAAACAAATACAAAAGATGCCTTGGATCGCCAAAGATTGTTTCAGGATATTTTTTGTGACAAGGAAAATGAAAATATTGACGGCATTGAATTATTAAGTGTCACAACGACTATGGAAGCTGGTGTTGACATTGGGTCTTTGTTGGCGATAATGTTGGGAAACGTGCCACCCCAAAGATTTAATTATCAACAACGTGTTGGTCGTGCAGGCAGACGTGGAAGCCCTCTTTCCATTGCATTGACCGTGGCAAAAGCCAATAGTCATGACCAAATGCATTATGCCAATCCCGATCGGATTGTTGCTGGGGAACCTGTCCCACCATACTTGGATTTTTCGAGTGAGGATATATTTAGGAGAATAGTGTACAAAGAGATACTGAAAAAAGCATTTGAAGATTGCTGTATTTCAATTGATGACAATGAAAATTCGCTTGTGCACGGTCAGTTTGGGAAGGTTGCTGACTGGGAAAAAAATAAATTGCGTATTAAAAATTGGCTAGATGCCCAAGAAGATATTGTTTTGGATTTCAGTTATTTAATTGGCGATTTTGAAACGGAAGACGAAAAGGGTAAGAAAAAAAATATTTTGAAGAATATCAATGCGGAACTAATAGGTTCCATTGACGAAACTATAAGAAACCAGAATTTTAACCAAATACATTTGAGTGAAAGGCTTGCCGCTGGAGGCAGATTACCCATGTTTGGATTTCCAACGCAAGTAAGATATTTGTATGAAGAAAAGCCGCGTAAATTACCCGCAGACAAAGTAACAGACAGGCCCATGGACTTAGCCTTAGCAACGTTTGCCCCAGGATCGGAGATTGTAAAGGACAAAAAGGTATACCTAGCGGCAGGTTTCGTAGATTTCGAAATAAAGGAGGGAAGAACTACGCCTGTTGACGGGTTGGTGAGATATGACAATCAAATTCTTTACCAATGCTCAGAGTGTTGGTATACCGCAGTTAATAACAAAGATGAAATAAGTATAGCCAGTTGTCCAGTTTGCGGTTCGACAAGGGTGGCGATTTGCAGTGACATATGTTCACCAAAAGGTTATTGTGTTGATTTTAATAAACAAGCAAAAGACTTTGATGGTAATTTTAGTTGGCAACCAGTAAAGGTAAATTCTAAATTGGATAGTAAAGTAACTAGAGAGATAGGCTTAAATCAAATTGCTGATACAAATCTACGATATGGAAACAATGGTAAATTTGACAAAGGGATTGTTCGAACGATAAACACTAACAATGGAGAATTGTTTAAAGTTCACGAGACAAAAGATAACGGTTGGCTTATATCATCACCAGAAAAAAACTCTAAATCCATAAAAAGAGAGCGTGAAATAGCTCTTGTGTCAACAAAAGTTACAGGTATTATTCTTCTTGCTGTGAATAGTGAAAATCATTTTGTTTGTATTAATCCATTGTACAAAGGAAAGCTGGAAAACCCAAATGTTGCTCGATCTCAAGTTATAAAATCGGCTTTTTTGTCTTGGGGCGAACTTATACGCAGATCTGTAACCAGTTTTTTGGATATAAGAAGTGATGAATTGTCTGTTGATTATTCTGTTAGGCGGGACAATGAAGATGCAATACCATATCCAAGCATATATATGATAGAACAGTTGGAAAATGGTGCTGGGTATACCAACTATCTGGCCATGCTTCCACCAACCCAAAAGCAACGTGTTTTTATAGGCTCGCTAATAACTGGAGGGGAGATTTTTGAGCTTCTGACTAGGAAGCATCAAAATCATTGTGATACTTCGTGTTATGACTGCCTATGTGATTACAATAATCAGCAGCAACACGGGTTATTGAATTGGAGATTGGGTTTGGATGTTGCCTCACTATCTCAAAGTAATGAATTTATTCCGACATATGCAAAAGAAGATAGCTATTGGCACTCTATTTTGACAAAGACAGAGGGTATAATAAATAAACACGGTTCTGGAAATGAATTGATCAAGGAAGCGGATTATTGGTACATACAATCAAAAGATGGTATTAAATTTATTTATCATCCATTGTGGAGTGAAAAATATATCTTGGAAAATAGCAACAAAATCGGGTGTCCGACAGAGAGGGTGAAATATATATCTTTGCTTGACTTTATAAACAATCCACCATTGGATTGAATGTGAGCTGATTGTGCGGGTGATCACACCCGCACTTTTTTCCTCCTTACCAGTTATCCCAATCTTCCCGCTCCCTGTTGCCAAATATGCGATCATCTAGGCGGCTCAGTACTTCGTCCTCGAAGTCCATGCGGCGAAGTTCCTGTTCGTAAGGATCATTGTCGTAACCAAATACTCCAGCAAACAGGCTAAACCCTGCACCGATAAGCAAAACCAACACACCCAAAGCTCCAAGAGCAAAAAGAAAAATTATAATACCCATAAATACCCTCCTACAGAATATTGTCCCTTTTGCGGGACATGTTTGATTGTTTTTGAAAGCGCCTTTTTTCGTGACAGCGCTTTTGCCGTTTCTTTTCCTCCTCCATACTCTTATCGCGTGCAATCTCCTGGATTATCCATATGGGAAGGCATATCAACAATACAAGTCCAAAAAGTGGCAAAAATAACAACAAGAACATCAACTTACCCCCATTTTCTTTTTGTACGGGAACGAGGAAATATTATGTGGAAAATGGATGATGTTTCGTTCTATTTTTTCCTCCACAAAAAGATCCGTCAAAAATAACATCTCGTCAAGTGTTGGCAGTTCCGCATTCTCTGCCCTGACCTCACGTAGCCTTGCCTCCTTTTCCTTGGATAGGCTCCGCAGTTCCACGTTTGCAAAAGAAAAAACGGAAAAGAACTGCGACATCCTAATACCATAAGCGTTCGCCTTATGCAACAGTAGCACGGCATTGATGTAAGCGGTATCATGCAGATTGTCCAGTATAACATACTTGCCGAACATATCGTTTGCCTTGAACACCCCTTCGTAAAAAGTCGGCCATTGTGACGACCACCGTTCTACGCCAAACCGTCTGCACTCTGCCTCAAACAGTTCGGCGCGGCGTTTGGGCGGCATGTTGTGCCACATCATTTGCGGCTCGTATCGTGTCATCATCGCCGTTTGCCGATCGGTTAGTAAGATCAGGTTG
>Ga0209755_10006586_pt1 | contig 12801 bp, 7 predicted proteins | sample TergutCo191P1_FD_187301 | JGI IMG/M metagenome (GOLD analysis project Ga0209755, IMG submission 187301) | Cornitermes sp. P1 segment gut microbial communities from Petit-Saut dam, French Guiana - Co191P1 (SPAdes) (version 2) | ecosystem: Host-associated > Arthropoda: Insects > Digestive system >... | reverse complement strand
TTCCGATCTCTCTGCATACATAAGAACCGTCCGGTCGCTGTTGGAGGCTGGTCGTTCCCTATGGCAGGATGCCGATGCCGATTATTTTGTGTACGGGGGACTACAGATTGGCAGGATACCGCGAACCGCATTGATGCATCCCAGTACCGGGTTTAGCGTGAGGTCGTTTTATGGGTTCGGCGCTCATGCCAACATTGGTGCCTTGGTAAGACACAGCCATCAGAGGCCGTTTTATTCGGTCAATAACTTCATCCATGAAACAATCGACGCGGACGGCAGGAGCTTGGATGTCGTGATCACCGATTTTCAGGAAAGGTATGAAATGGTGGCGTTTTCCAGGTTCTTTCAGGTTGCGTTTGCAAGGGGGTTGTCGGGAGCGTTGTTCGCGGTGGATTCCGAGTTCAACGGGGTCGTATGGGACGTGGATGGCGACCGGCCTTTCCCTGGGCCGGGGTCTGGGCCAAACGATTGGACGGGCATGACGACATCGACGTTTTTCATCCTGATGGTCGGTACCACTGCGGAAGTTTCCCAGTTCTCGGAAAGGCTGTTTTCTGATCTTGTCGCGGGCGGGATATCGTTCAATCACACCGTTTTTTTGGTGGGTTCCGCGGAAAGGGTTGAGTTCCCAGAGATTGGCGAGTTTATGATGATCCAAAATGCCAGGCAATTTGAGTCTGATGCCGCCCAATTCCAGACGGTGAACCTGCGACGGCTTGATAACAGGATGTTGGGTCTGTTCCGATGGGATGGAACAAGCCCTGAGCCCCTTGAAGCCGAGGCCTATCAAGTGATTGGCCGTGTCGGTTCACGTTATTCGGCTGTTTTAACGGACAGTGTCTTTGATGGATTTTATTTCAGCGTGACCCCGCGGGTGTGGTTTCATCCCGGCGAAACGGGAGTCGTGAGCCCAGGTACCGTGTCCAGTTTCAGGGACTTGGGGACGGGCGGTGATAATTTCGCCTTCCGTACCGTGCAGTATCCTGCCGAGGCTGGGTGCGGGCGGTTTTTTCGAAGGCTTTATCTGATAGGCGAGACAAGGAACCATGGTTCGCTTGCGTCTGGTTTTTACAGGATTTCCTATGGTGTCGAAGCCAGGGCGGTTACCCCCGCATGGGTCATGGAAAAAAATGCCGAAACCATTAGCGAGTTTAGGGCGGCCCATGAACGCGGAGAAGGGCTTCGTGTTTTCAGGCTAAGGGCCGTGTACAGCGATATTGTCGCGGCGTACAACAGTGCGAACGTCAGCCGCCCCACATGGTCGGGCGAACTGTATTTGGTTAGACGAAGATAAAATATAAAACGAAGGAGCATTGTGTGTTTGGTACTTTTTTTAAGGCATCTCTTAAAGCGTTGCCGGTTCTTGTCCTGTTGCCCATTATTGCGTTTACCGTCTTCCTGTTTTTGATCGACGGTCATTTTGCCGCAACCGGAGCCATGTTATCCATGGAGTCGGCTTGGCTCAACGTGAATTTTGGCGGCGGCGGAGCGGGTCTTGCTTGGATGAGGACGGTCATGCTTATCACGATGCTGGTGAACTTCGTGCTTCTTATGATTATTCCCTCGGCGATAGGCGGGCTTGATCCAGGCGCAAAGCAAAAGCAATTCTATCTGGGTTTTTTTCTTAACCTCGCCATTATGTTGCTTATACCGATTGTTGCCCACACAAGGTTTGTGTTTAACGGTTCATTGCTGGGTGCCCTAATAGGTTTGTGCGCATTAAGCTCCCTGGTTCCGTTTGTCGTCGGATCTAGGTTGGTTGCGCCTGCCTATATACGACCGTTCTGGTTTTCACATTAAGCAAAGTTTCTTAAAAGGAGTACACATATGTCTAATCTCAAGACTCTGCATTTTGTCGCCGTGGGTGGAACGGGGCATAAGGTTCTTCAGTCGCTCATTCATATCGCCGCTTGCGGCGCTTTCAAGGGTGAGGTCGGCCAGATACGTGTTTTGACCATCGATGCCGATGATTCCAACGGGAACCTGTCCCTAACCAGAAAAACTTTGGGCGAATACGGAAAATTTTATGCGGCTCTTGGTGGATGCAGCGAACTGGGCTTGGTGGATATTCGTCCTGTCATTCCATCGGTGAATTTACGTCTTTACCGTGAAAAGCTAAACAGCCTTGGAAAAACTTTTAATACCACCCAGTATAAAGCGCAGACGGAAAAACTGCTCCGTTTTTTGTACACTGATGATGAAATAGAGGCGGAGTTTGACCAGGGGTTTTACGGACATACTTCTATCGGAACCATAATCGTTAAAAAAATCATTAGCGTGGATGATACATGGAAAGAATTTTTGTCAGGAATCAACGACAATGAATTCGTGATGGTCGCGGGTTCCATTTTCGGCGGCACAGGTGCCTCGGCGATCCCCGTTATTCTGCAGGAACTGAACGAGAAACGCAAGGGATCGACCAATCCGTTCAACGTGGCATCGCTTATGCTTACCCCCTATTTTAATACCCTGGGGGAGATAAAAGAGGAAGGCACTCTCCAGCCAGATTCATCCACTTTTCACGTAAAAGCAAAGGCAGCCTTGTATTACTACAATGATCAGCGGCAAGACAAAATGGTAAACGCCCTTTATATCATTGGCGAACCTGAAGTCAATTTTTCAAACGAGGTGTCTTCCAGAGGATCCGTGAACCAGTGCAACAAAGCCCATCCAATGGAATTGTTCGCGGCTTTGTCGGCCCTTGATTTCGTGCGGAATCCGAGAAGCGATGAGAGCCACAAAATAAGAACCGCCGAAAGGGAAGCCGAAAAGGGCGGCAGCAAGTATTATTACACATGGAAAATGATACAAAACAACAACCAGGATCTGCCTGGCAGAATGCAGTTGTTTACTAAGGTGGCCATATTCTACAATAAGATTCTGTGTGGCGAGCTTGGTTCTGGCAAAAGCATAAGTCTATGGCGGAATTTTTATGCTACCGACGACGGCGGGCTTGAAACCAAGCGGGATAGTGACAATGAGTTTGTCTACCAAAACATTTTTAAATACTGTAGACGATTTTTGGAATGGATGTATGATTTGCACAAGGAAAACCAAAGGGATATTGACCAGAATACGGGCAAACTGAGGTGGGAACCCGATGCGCGTGTCAAGTTGTTCAATGCTCAAAACGCGCAGCTTTTTGACAACGAGACTGTATCGAACGGAAAAATTATCGGTTTTGACGAGCTGGTTGTTGATCAAAATGACGGGATACGTTCGGAAAAACTATATAGCGAGCTGGCAAGCAAAAAGCCTGACGGGAAAGGATTTGTCGCTTTGTTTTCGACACTGTATGAAATTGTTGGCAAAACGTCCAAGGGTGGTATTTTCGGGTTTGGAAAAAAAGGCAAGCCTGTCGTACACGATTACGTCACTGTGCCTTATTTTTCGAGGGAAAACGATGCAGGGCTTCAGCGTTCCGAGGCCGCTCCTGGGAAAATATGGTCATCTGATTCCCTTAAGTTGTTGCTGAATATCGCTGACGGCCTGCCCATGACAAGCGGCAATTTCACCAGGAACGATATTTCGATTCCCTCGCCATGGTCGATTTTTATCATGAACGAGCTAACGCTGACAAAAGAAAAGTTTTCGGGGATCAACACCGAGGCGTATAGGCAGTGGTGCGCTATGATTACCTTGCTTGCTCTGCGGAAAATCAATAATTACAACACACTTGAGCTTACCAAAACCGAGGATGACAGCAATGACTTTTTCAATGCTGTCAGGGGGAACCTTAAACCCATCAATTATGTTTTTGACAATCATGAATGGGTTTGTAGCCCATGTGTGCAGCTTAAAGGCAACAAGACGATTGCGTTTTTGGCGAACAACACGCTGGTTTGTCCTGCATACTCTTTCGACGCTATTACAAAAGCGGAACTACGCAGGGTTGCTCCGGCAATTATCGATGAAAGCGGGAACTTCACAAGCCCTGACACCTATTTCAAGGATCAGAGTCAGACGTACAACAAGGACTCAAAATTCGCATTGAGCATATTTTTGAATGTTTTGGATGAACGATTAAGGGAAATTTCAGCGACAACCACGTCGCAAGATCTTCTAAAGGAACTACGCAACCTGATAAAAAAATTCAGGAGTGATTTGGACTTAGATAGTTTCTCGTATAGCAATACCGATATTGCCATACCAACCGACGCCAAGGCGCTTTCCGTTTGGGACGTTTTTGAGAACATGATCCCCGTTAAAAAGGGAGGGGTCATCGAACTTCCTTTTGCGCTGAAGGATATCAAAGGCCAGAAAACGGTGCTTATAGGTCAGGAAATCGCCGGCATAAGCGCGGCAAGTGCCGATGCGGTAAGCATCTATATAACCGACGACAAAGATGCCCCTATCCTCTTTAGCACGATGGTTCCTTCGGTGATAGAAGAGTTAAATGGAAACGTACATAACGGGGTAAGGCTTATCGATGCCAACTCGCTATTGTGTGATACCATGGTCATGGTGATGAAGGAAAACGGCAAAAGCGGTTTTGAATCGCTCCCGCATGGCTCGTCGTTTTCGTTGCAGGATCACGAAATAATTTGGCCGATCGACGATAAACTACTTACCATGTATTCGATGGAGGATCTGAACAATAACCTTACGGTCAGCATGGATCGCGAAAACATCACGGTCTCGTTGCAGCTTAAGCTAGAAGGAAAGATGAACAGCCACACCGTCACCAAGACATACAGGGTTATGTCATCGGATTCTGCCGAGGATCGCAGTGCCAAAAACGTTTGCTTGACCATAGACAAAAGTAGGCTGCCGTTTTGGGCCGTATGGCCTTTTGCAAAGGTCGTACGAAGTGATGACAATAACATGTGGCAAAGGTACAGCTACCTTTGCGTGGAACCGCGATACAGGCCGGGTGTTCCTGTCATGGAAATAAAGCCATTTTTTGCCGATGACACGGACGAAGAAAATAAAAACGGCAGGAGTAGCAAATGGTCGGGGAGCCCGCAACGACTTTCCTCGGTAAGCAATGTTCAAAGGGACATATCTTACAGGCGGTCTTCGGATCTGCCGGTTGCCTTTAAGTTGTTCGAGAAGACGCAGGACGGGGACATCTATCGCGGCTCGATCTTTTTGAAGAAGCCGGAGAAAATCCATGAGCAGAAAGAGGGGATCACATGGAACGTCGGTTTGGATTTCGGCACCACGTCAACCACTGCGTATTTCACGACAAAGGCGCATTCCGACCCCAGGTTCATACAGCTTCTTCCGGAATATAAATGGGTCGAGGGCCAGGACGTGCCTCCAAGAGATTCCAAAGAGGGGGACAACGCCATTGGGGTTCTCGCCGATTTCGGTAACAGGGATTATCTTGAGCAATGCTTTATTGACGAGCAGACGCTCAATCAGAAAGGTTACACCACAACCTATGAGTTGCTGGATGAAACCGAAAAAGACACCGAAAGAACCATCTTCACGACCGGACGTATTTTCTGGCATAATTACAAGAACCTTCGTCTTGTGAACAGCGATTCAGAGGGCAAGCGACGCGAGCGGCTTCGCACCAACATCAAATGGGAGGGTGACACCACCTATACGGGAAAATTCCTTAACCAACTTATGACGCAAATTGTGTATAAGGCCGCAAGCCGGGGCGCACACAAAATAAACTGGTTTTTCTCATATCCCACTGCGTTTTCGGGAAGAAACAGAGGTGCTTTTGGAAATATGCTTTCCAAAATTACGGAAAACATCTCCACGGAGACTGGGATCAAAAACGAGTATGACGATAAAAACCTTATTACCGAGAGCATCGCTGCCGCATACTATTTTAAGTACAACAATCCGCGTGAAACGGTGTTTCTGTGTCTTGATATAGGTGGTGGCACAAGCGACGTGTCGATATGCGTTAAGGACAAATATGTCTTTCAAAGTTCCATTCGTTTTGCCTCCAGAGATATGTTTATTGCCCCGTTGCTGGAGCTTCTGCGATCTGGAAGCGTTCTTACTGAGGTGGGTAAGGCGGATGATGATCGCATCGGCAATATGCTCATGTATAAAGGAGCCTCGGATAGTAGGGGGGGGGACGACAAGGCGAAATTTTTTATTGAGACCGTCCTGTTTGAATTTTACGACACGTTCAGGGACAGGCTTTTCGCGCTACAGGGCGAGAACAAGGCGGCTTACGAAAGATTCACATACAGGGTTTTCATAGCTTACTCTGGTCTTATTTTTTATGTCGCCAACATCGTAGCTGAACTTTTGAACAAAAAGGGCATCGACAAGGATGAAATTGGTCAGACGATTATCCTTGGTCTTTCTGGAAAAGGATCGAAACTGACGGACTGGATTAAGGAATACTGCGGCTTCCTGTACGACGAGGCGCAAAACTTGGTTGCGGAGAAGACAAAGAGCTATGCCACCCCCGAAGGCGTAACGATAAGGTTCAAGCAGCAGTTTGATTCTCAGTCGGCGAAAACGGAGACGGCGATTGGGTTGGTATGTAACCTGGATCATCAGGCTGGGACGCATACGAAAAAACTTGAGGAAAAGGATCCGGAAATATTCCTAGGCAGCGAGGTCGAGGTAACCAATGCCGGGAATCCACATGAGATCAAAGACAAGTTCGTGAATCCTTACGAGGATCCGTTTAGGGATCCAAGGGAACTGTCCGTAAAGATCGACCAAAACATTGACGCGCTGGATGATTTTATCCAGTTCTTTAACAGTGTTGCTGCAAAAACTCGTGGGGATATACCGCCCGTTTCGATGGACAGTATTAACGAAAAGAAAAAAGATCTTCGGAGCCAAATAAACACGGAGTTTGAGAATGTACGCTCCAGCGGTCGTTTCGATCCGCCGTTTATCGTTATCCTGGATGTCTTCTTAAAGGAGTGTATAATATGATCAAAATTCGCAATGCGTATCTGAGCGGTATTTTAACCGTGGCGGTGTTTTTTGGCTTTATTTTTCCTTTGCATGCATATGAGGATACCGAGTTGGTCGAACCAAATGGTGGAATCCAAGGCGACATAGAGCTAACCGCTGAAGTGGAGGGAGAGCTTGCGGGTTATGCCGAGCAGGAAAATGGAGACATTATCATTGGAATAATTGCCGTACCGCCAGAAGTTCCTGTGACTATCGAAAAGCCAAGGGAACTCTTTGATAAGACGGTTCTTGCTTTTCCTGTGGCACTGGTCGCCTTGTTGTTGGCTCTTGTTGCCCTAGTATTGTTACTTGTAACTGGCAAAAAGCCGCCCAAGACAGCGAATGTCGGTATTAATACGGATGATGCATCAGCGCAGCCTAATAGGTTATTGCAAGGGGAGTTGGAAGGTGTCAAAAAGAATATGCGTGAACTTGAAGGCGACATACGTACACTTAAAGGTAAAGTGAATGAACTTGAAGCCACAATATACGAGCAAAAAAGTAAGATCGACAGGCTTGAAGACAAGTATTCCCGCGAGATTAACGAGTTGAAGTCTCTGACCAGCAGCGAAGTTGCCGTGCGGGAGGCTACACGAAGTGGTTCCAGCAATCCTGTTGACCTGTTCAATATATGGGCGAGAAATCCACAGTCGAGATTGCCTTCTGGGTTTTCCTATATAAGGGAAGAGCCGGAAATGAGACGTACCCAGGTGTTGACCGACACAAGCTTGGAAACTAGATGGATTGTGAACAAGACTGGTGAAAAAAAATATCTTTTTCCCAATCCAAATTCCTTTGATCCGATGACGGATATAAGCAAGTTTTACGCGATGTCTTTGGAGGGTCTGAAGCCAAAAGGTCAGAACAGGGTAGAGATCACAAAGGCATGTGAAATGACGGATTCTGGTCATATCAATTTTACAGGAGAACTTAGCCTGCTATAGTTTTGGGGGAGTGGTGTAAAAGTATGGCGGTATATGAAGAGAAGCTCGGCATGTATCTAAACAGGATTGTTTGATTCATGCTTTGAAGCTTTTTCCCGTGGGAAACTTAACTTAATTTGATTTTTGGGAGGGGAGTAAAATAGTATGGCTACGGTAGATAAAGAGAAGCTTAACACGTATCTAACTGGACAGCTTAATCCACATTTTGAGGTGTTTTCCCAAAACACTATCAGCAAATTGTCTGAAATCGTCTTAGAAACTGCGAATAATGTAGAAAAGCAATGCGAAAAAGAAAATGAGGCCAATCTTAAAAAGAAGGATATTGAGATTGAAAAATTAAAAAAGGACTTTCAAGGCGTGAAGGAAGAGTGTGATGGGCTTTTAAAAACTACCAAAGTACACGAGAGTGCTTTACGCCAAAAAGATGAGAAAATTGGTGAAATGCAACAAAAAATGGAATTTTCAGAAAATACCTTAGAAACGGCAAAGGCATTTGTTAACAAATTACAAATGGAAAGAAAGGAACTCAATGAAAAAATAATAGGCTACGAAAGTGATTTACGCCAACGGGATACAAAAATTTCAACTTTAGAACAGTATTCTTCACAAGTGCAACTCGCTGTGGAACAATTTAAGAAAGAAAATGAACGACTCAAAAGAGAATATGAATCTAAATTACAAAACAATGCCGTTCATTTCCGGCAAGAGCAAGCCAACTATGAGCAAAAAATACAGCGTCTGGAAGAAACCATAAGGCTACAGGAAACTGTAGCCCCTAAAAGGTCATCTGGCCAAGCTACTACAAAACCAAGTGAACCATATCAACCCCAAATGTTTAACAATGGAGTTGTGGATGATTTTAATCGCTGGGCATCAAATCCTAGAGCCTCATCACTGCCACCTGCGTTTAAGTATCTTGCTGGCGATCTTAAGATACGCACACATCAGGATTTGCAACCCACAAGCGAGCAAACAAGATGGATATGCAATATCAACGATCGCGAAAAGTATTTGTTTCCCAATCCCAATTTCTTTGATCCAATGACGGACATCAGCACGTTATACGAAATGAACAGTGCCAATTTGCGGGAAAAAGGAAACAACAGAATCAGGGTGCTCAAAGCCTGTGAAATGAATGACAAGGGGTTTATAAATTTTTCTGGGAAATTGGAATTGTTATGATGATAATGACGTTTTTTTTAATCTGGCTTTCTGCGTTGTTTTTGTTGCCACTGGTAATTTTATTTTGGCGAACATCGATCAATAAAAAAATGGTGACGTTGGAAGGCTTGGAACTTAAGCCATGTATGGACATCAATAACAATGTGTTTTCCATCGGCACAAATTGCGACGATTTTATTGAGGATGCAAAAATCGGTAAGAGGGCAAAAAAATACAATATCATTGTGAGGATTTTTAGGTTAATCTGCGCTGACGCAAACGATGGAGCACGGTACAATCCTGAAGCATACCTTTCCATTTTAAAAAGCACATACGATCATTTTTTTTCCATAATGCTTTTGTGTAGCTTTTTTCCAGCTGTTATATCGATAATTTTTGAGAGTGGCTCTTTCTATGAAATACTGCGTATGCAGATATTGTGTTGTGTTATGGTTTTTGTGATTAACATTGTGCTGAAGAACAGGTTCATGAAATTCAGGGAGATTTTTTTCAGAACCTGGTATAACAAGATTTTAAATTTTGACCTGATTGCAATTCATGAAATCAGGGCAAATATCGAGGATGACCATTCCAGTATAGCCGCCCATAATGCCATGTCAGCTCTTTTGTCAAAATTTATTGGAATGAAAGACACGCTTGAGAAAAGCATGGAAAGCCACACAGCATTGATGAAAGAAAAACTTGATGAATTCATAAAATACAAACAAGCGGATGAATTTGTTTCGAACAACGATATATTGAACACTTTGCAGTCAGGTATCGAAGCAACCGCAGAACTAAATGGTGCCTATGGACAAATCACCTCAAATATAAATACTGCATTGGCCAGTTTTCAGGAATTAACTTCCATTCCAAAGCCCACTATCGATGCAATCAATGAAAACGCCTTTTTGTTGAAAGAAATACGGGATAAGTTTTCAAGCCACAGTGAAAAGACGCACGCCACGGAGTTGGAACACCTTCAGCAAATTACGACAACGCTTGAAAGAAATATTGACAATACATTTGCCTTGGTGGAATCGACGCTTAAGAGAACAACCCACACTCTAAATGATTCTTATGAGCGGTTTTCCGCTATGTGTGCTAAATTTAACCAGACGCATTCTGCAACTATTGATCTTAAGCAGATGGAAAGTGTTTTGGCACTTTTGATACAGGAAAACACGAAACTTGAAAATTGCTTCAATGAATATACCGAAAAATTAACATGGAAATCCAAGGAAGAAACATGAATATTTCCACAATTGATGTTTTTGTTGATATTATTGTCTTGTTCTATATTATCATGTCGCTTTGTGGTGTTCTTTCCTTTGTTTTTGATGTGATTACCCGAAAACGCGCCGTGCAGAAATCGCCGCCATACAAGGTGTTTGCGGACAGGGTGTTTAATTTGTTGAATATACCATTATCAATAATAAGCGTTTTGGCGGTTATTATAAGGACATGGGTAAATATAGGACATGATAACACGCAATTAATCGTATTGAGTTCCTTCATTTTGCTCTCACTTTTGATTGAAGTAATCAGGAATTGGCAGGGAAAGGATGGCAGGCATACATGGGTTGTTGCCGCAAACCATGAGTGTGCTTATCAGACGACATTTAATGTCGCAAATGACTATTTCGCTGCCAAGGTAGCTAGGGAAAAAATCTTTTCTTTGGCAGGAGAGAAAATATCTCTCTTGCTTAATAATATAAATAATCATCATGTCACGCTTGATTCCGTATACTCTGGTATTAACGATTACATCCAGTCTCAGAAAGATGATTGCATTTCCCTGCTAAACAACAGAGATGTGAACTTGTCGTTGCTTGCCACACTGGAGAATAATGTTAAGAAGTGCAACGAGTATTTTACCAGTTTTATAGAAAAAATAAATGCCTCCGCTGCTTCGATACAATACTGTACCAAGAGCCAGGATTTGCTAAATGATATAGGCAAGTCATTCCAGGTGGAATATAAATACCAATCAGCGCATGTAAATACCGAAATAGAGGGCATAGTGAGTAAGATAAACAATGTCAGTCATAAATGTAGCCAGTTTACAAAATTGTTTAACTTGTTCGATGAAACTGTGCAATTATATTCAAGTCGTCTTGAATCATCGTTGGTGTATAAACCATCTGTGTATGTTTCGGAGAAAGGCGAATCATTGACCTTGAATGATGTTATTGGGAGTGTATTTGCCAGAAAGAGCAAATGGCCCGAAAATGCTGCCGAAACGGTTGATGAATTATATGATGTATCATACCAAAGCAGAAATGAGAACTTGGAAGACATTCTAAAAAATGTTCTGCCTTACGTGGATCAGTTTTTAAGGTATTTGCCTGAGAATAAAACTGAAGAATTTGAAAAATCAGAGCATTTTGATACATACAAAAAAATTATAAAGGAATTAACGGTTGCAAAATAACATGCCATTGTTGCAGTTTTGGCAAAATGCGTTGTTATGGACATTTCTGCCGTAATTTTAAGATATTTGAAGGAACAGTTTTATAATGATATATATATTGCTTTTGATGGCGACTATAATTGGTTTTGCCTCTATACTAGCTGTGAGAAAACATCGTGATGAAATAAAGAAAATTGAACAGGAGAAGCTTAGACAAAAAAGAAGAGATGCTGAAAGAAGGAAACAAGTAAAGGAAAAGCCCAAGGCCAATTTGTCGTTCCCAAAAGTGGTAGTGGATACAAAAACACCAGAGGATTATATTCCTAGATATATTATCGAGGAAATTGAAAATTTAAAAAAAGAATATACGCTTAAAAATTCAGAGAACATTCCAGATTTTCAGTGCAAATTCATTTATAATAAGAAAGGCGAAGCTTACTTGGAGTTTACTGCAAATTTTAAGAATGGCTCAATTACGAAAAGAAGTTGCACTTGGGGTGCTACAGAAGGCTCCATTGGAAATGGGAAGACGAAATATACTTTGAAAAAAAAACTAGCAGATGAATCCCAATATCGAATGGATCAACGCAGAAATGACCCTGTGTTTGTGGAAATTGAGAAAGTGGTCTTGCAAGTCGCAAAGGAATATCAATATGATTTTGAGGATGCATATGGCAAAGTCGTAAAGTATCGTAATCCGAATATCAAGAAAGCTGTCTGCGGAGGGTATTCGAACGCTGTAGCTGAGGCGTTTGAAAATCATCCCTTGGTGTATAAGATAGAAAACTGGTCTTCGAAAAGAGGCAATCATGCATGGAATGTTATTATCCTAAAGGATGGGCGAAAGCTTTATTGTGATGCCACATGGTATCAAGGAAACAGTATTGACGATGAGGGATATGTGGTGGATATTCCTGTGCAAAATCCAGTGGATTTAACTTTCGATATAGATGAATTCAACAGCTTAGGTGGCGCTATAAATACAGCTACGGGTAAATTACTAGCTGTTCATTTTGCATGGAATGATGCAAAACTGAGAGATAGATAAATAACAGAAAAATGCCACAGACAGGAATTCGAATATATATTCCATTGGGATTCAAAGAAAGGCTCTGGGTATTTGGTCAAAGTGACCGTGGATGCAGGAAAACGGTATTATTACCGAGGTGAACTGCTATCTGGCCAACCGAAGAATACCATCTTTCAGCAACGGCGTTAAACCCTAAATGGTTTGTCAAGGCGTGGGGACATGAGAACCGATCCAGAACATATAGCCAAGTAGATAGGCTACGGCCTTGAGGAAATCATTTTCCCAACCTTTTCGGCGTGTATTTGTAATTTCTTTGGTGTTTTGCGAAGAGTTCCCATTCGTATTTCAAATCAAAAATCATAGTATAT
>Ga0209755_10006585_pt1 | contig 12802 bp, 10 predicted proteins | sample TergutCo191P1_FD_187301 | JGI IMG/M metagenome (GOLD analysis project Ga0209755, IMG submission 187301) | Cornitermes sp. P1 segment gut microbial communities from Petit-Saut dam, French Guiana - Co191P1 (SPAdes) (version 2) | ecosystem: Host-associated > Arthropoda: Insects > Digestive system... | reverse complement strand
TGTTTACTCATGTCGCCCCCCCCGTTACGGCGATGCCACAAGGCCGGCGTTGGCATCGGCGATTAGGGCGTTCCACGCCAGGGAAACCGCCTCTATAAGTTGCGCGGCCTCCCCATCGTGCCAGTACAGCGACCAGGTAATGCCGCCGACGTTAAGACCCGGAATCATGACATGGTATTGCCACTGGACAAGACGTGGGTCGCGAATAATCGCCATGGTTTCCGTGACGGCGCGGGAATCACGAAAGAGGTGCCAAAGTCCGTCCTGCCACGCATAGGGGGATTCATCGACAGGCCTTTCCCACAGATCTATCGCGGTGACAATACGCCGCACCTCGTTGGGCGGGAATGTTGACGGAACCACGATAACATTTTCGTAAACGTAGACAACGAAATCGCTGACCCTGGGCCCCATGGGGAACATCACCATGCCCCAATCATCGGTCATGCCTTGCAGGTTACCCCTTACGTGCAGGGGCTCAACCGCCATCGCGACCAAACCATCGCTGAACGCGGCCTGATACCATGTCCAGTGGGCACCCTCTGGCGGCGGCATCATGACACCTTCGTCCCTAAGCCTCATGGCGAATTGCAGGGCCTCCAGGAACGCAGGGTTACCAGTGGCGTTATAGAACCTTCCGGTGGCATAATCCCTGCCCACGTAATTCGCACCGTTGCTGGAGACAATCGCGTTGACGACATGCGTGGCAAGATCCGGGGTCATGGCCCAGGTATCGATTATGCCGTCGCCGTCGATGTCGCGGGTAAGCTGCCTGGCTATCGGAAGAAAGTTTTCCCAGGTCCAGGTGCGATCCCTTTGCATATTATAGGGAAGCTCCGGATCCAGTCCCGCCTCCCTGAACAGCCGCTTGTTGAAAAAGATGACCATGGCCTGAAGGCTGTCGCCGTAGCCTATGCCCATCGCGTAGGTGTTTCCCCCGAAAGTGAATAGGTTCCGGACCCCCTGGTTCCAGTCGGTTCTTCCGTCGCCCGGCATTTTTGGGGAAAAATCAACGCCGCTGTCCTGTATCGGAGCCAGAAGCCCCTGGCGATGCAAGGTCATGGCCCAGGAGGGAATCAGCACGAAGGCGCTTGCCGCCGGCTGTCCCGCCATTATAGTGAGCGCCGCGGTTTGCAGCATCTCGCCCCAACTGGCGATATTCCTTACGCTCATCCTAAAGCCATGCTCGCTCAGCATCCTTCTGCGATAGGCAAGAACCCTCGCCTCCATATCGCTTCGCGGTTCGAAGGTATTAACATCATAATCGGCCCACCAGTTCCCTATGACGATATCCGCGCCCCTAAGATCGCTTCTGCCCCCGGCCCATGCGGGAAACGCCATCACTAACAGCAACGGAATTACGATAAATCCGACCGTTCTTTTGTTCACCATTTTGTGCCTCCTTAAGATAGACGGCGATTCGCCGTTGATTAGGTGATTATAGCATAGATTTGCTTTTGGGGAAGGGTGGTCGCTCTTGGTCACCCCTGGTGTAAAATGTGTGTTTTATGGAGGTTCTGCCAGTGGGGTTGGGAATCGTGCTGTAAAACGACCTACCCAGGAAGCTGGTTGTTTCCTGGGTAGGTCGTTTTAGCGGAGGTGCAGGGTTACTGCAAGAAATCGTCCATCCAAATTTTGCGCTGTTGGAACCAGTCGGTTAAGAATTCCACCTGTTCCGTAAACGGCAAGGTACGAAGTGCCGGTGCGGTCCACCATAAGTTTTTGTTGGGCCACCGCTTAAAGTTGTGTTCAAAACAGGCTTGGTATGTTGATGCAAGATACTCGATTCGCTCAACCATGGTTTGCACTTCGTTGTTTCTTATTTCGTTCCAGCGTTTAGCTACCAATTCTCTAAACCAGTCCGTGGCCATAAGAAGTCTGAAGTACCGATTTGCCTGTGCGGCATGAATCCCTTGGGGGCTGAGGGGGTGACCAGGGTAGCCGCTGCCACCGCCAGAAAGATCAAAGTCCCAAATGGGACCCATAAACAGTTTTGTGCCTGTCCTTGTTTGCCTAATCTGGAGAAAGACACTCGAAAAACCAACATCTGCGTTCTTGAAAAGTTCCTGCACCAAGTAGTAGTCAATGAAAGAGGGGATGTCGATGATCTGGGATATCTCACCGAAATCGCCCTGCACCAAGGCGGCATCCACCTGCGCAATGAAATCCCTCGCAAACTGCTGATGCCCAGATGTCAGGTTGTTGCCTCTGGGATCCGTGATGCCAAAGGGTATCCCCTGTACTATAAAGTATGGCCCACCTTCGTTGGGTGCGCGATGGCACCATTCCAAAAGGAATTCGCTTTGCGCAGGGTCGGAATGGTGGGTAAGCTCAACACGTCCTAGATGGGCGTGCATCTGGTCGCTTAGCTTGTATACGCCGCGGTATTCCCCGTCCATGTACAAATGCACAAGGTGACCTGTGGGCGAAAAATTCATACCCCCATCTTCGTCCGCCATGTCGTCTACCAATAGCCTGCCCAGGAAATATGCGGCATAGTTGCGCATCAGCGTATGATCCGAGGCATTTGCTATCAGTGTCCAGTCCCGCGCCGCAAAGTCGCTGCCAAACATTGGGCGTGCTGTGGTAAACCTGATTCGCAAAGGACGCTTCTCGCTCATTGTCCATGACGAATTCCCCCGCCCCCGCGCCTCGGCGTTTACCTCACCAAACTCAAACGCTTGGTAAGTGCCGACACCGTGCAGAGAAACGGTCGTTGGCCTCCACTCGGTTCTGTGAAGGGCGTAAGGCCCACCGCGTTCAAACGGGGCTATGGAAAGATGCAAGGAAGGAAGGATTTGTCTTACCACCGTCCCTGGGAAAGGCTCCCATGCGCCGTCATGTGAGCTTCTCGGTCTAACCTGCTCAAGGTTGGCATCCCGATAATCAACCCTCACAAAATCCGCACTGTTGTTGTTGGTATCGGTGATGGACACACGACGAACGGCCGCCTGTTGGGAAATGTACCCTGCGACCGCCGTCTCAAAAGCGTCGATGCTGTCCCCTGTGTTAACGGCACCAACCATGTCAACATAGCCCGCAGCCCTTCCACCTCCAGGCATGGCGAAGGGGTTGGCTACGGTCAGCCTGTTTTGGTTTGCCATTAACGCAACTTTGAACTGGCGGTTGTTTAACTGAAAACCTTCGACAACCTGATCCGCTGTGTCGATTTGCAGGCGACCGCTAGGATTCGTAACATCGCCAACGACAAGGTATGATCCCCTTGCTGGAATAGTACCAGTCAGGTTGATTACGTTCCAGTTTGCGCCAGGTGTGTTGGCCCATTGCAGAGAGAAGGTACTCAGATCGAAGGGATCGTCGGTGGTGTTGTACAGCTCTATAAAACTTCGACTGATTGCGCCACTGGCAGATGCACCAACTTGGAAAATAAGCAGGCGACTGGCTAGCGGACTGGAGGGTCCCGCCGTGGTTGCCGTCACTGTTACCGTGGAGGTCGCCGTTTGATTGCCTTGCATCGTAGTCGCTGTAATTGTCGCCACCCCTGGGGCATGGGCGGTTACCCAGCCTGTAAGCATGTCAATGCTTGCAATGTCCGGTCTGCCGGAACTCCATAGTATCGCCGTGATTGTCGCATTCGGTGGGTACACCGTTACCGTAAGCATCTGACTTTGCCCTATGGACAGGGAAAGATTGTCCTCATTCAGACTTATGCCTTCCACTGGAACGAAGCCCGTAGGCCCCTCTGGGCCTTGGCCACCCTGCGGACCCTGCGGCCCCTGCGCCGGAATGTTTGTATCCACGTCGTTAATCCACCAGTTGCCGTTTGGCCCTATGGTGATGACGCTGCTTATGTCAAGCTCGGTACCAGTTATGTATTTGGTATCAAGGTAAGTTGTTTGGCCACCGGAAACGGTTTGGGCATACGGCGTAAACAGGGCCGTAAAATTTCCCCTCGTGACGATAACATGGTAATCGTCCCCTGCCGGTACTCCGCTAATCGTAAACATGCCTCGGATGTCGGTTACGGACATAAAAGAGGTCCCGGCCACGCTAACCAGAAAACCCCAAGCGTCGGAATCCCCACCATCCACCACGATTTGCCCAGATATTCTGCCCACGGGAGTCAGTCTTAGCGTATCAAGGTCAAGCACCTCACCGGCCGTCACGGTTACGCCGATTGCCACGGCCTGTTCCATCGAGTCCCTTGACGATGCATGTAATATGTAGGTTCCAGCGGGAATATCGTTCAAGGTGAACGAGCCGTCCACTGCGGTTTGGGTGGTCGCCGCAAAAGAACCCGTGCCGATGCTCCGCGCCCCTGCGGCCAGATTGCGACCTGCGTTGAGCGCGGAAGCGGAACGCAGACCGTCCGTTCCTTCCAGGGTTATAATGATGCCGCCGCTATCCGTGCCATCGGAAAACACCGCCCTGCCTGTAATGGAGCCAGTGATTGCGGGTGGCTCCAGTTCCGGTGTCGGCTGGGTAGGACCAGGACAGGCGGTAAACGCCAGGGCAAGAATTACGGCCAGAACGCCGAATACGATTTTTTGTGTTCCTTGCATAACACACTCCTTATTTTGTGACACCCAGCAATGAGCAGGTGATCACGCGGACCTTTAGTCCGAAGATCTACCCGCATTGTCGATACGCGGGTAGTTTCCCACAACGTGGGATATGTACAATCCAACGTCCATAGTCTGAACATCGGCCATGCACTCAAAACGGGAGAACGCGGAATCCCGTTCTTTCGCCAAAGGCGAAAGATTATCCAGCTCCCATAGTCGTTAGACTGGCAAACTTGTGGAAGTTCAACATGCAAGTAAAGCTTTAAAGGTAGTCCAGTTTTTGTGAAATAGCACATAGACGTAATTACGGTATCACGTCACATTTAAACACATGATTATGTGCCATAGTATCCTATAATCAAGTATTCCACAAGCCCATAAACGCATAATTATGGTATTTTCCCACATATGCCAGGTTTTTCGCAGAGGTTACGCTCTGAAATGGAATACGTCGGCCTCACCCGAAAGGAACTTGCCGAAAAGGCGGGCATAAAAAAACGGGCTTTGGATGCTTATCTGGAAGCGCAACAGTCTATTCCGCCTGCCGACAAAGCGATAAAAATAGCCGCCGCCCTTGGTGTCTCGGTTGAATACCTTGTAATTGGAAAGGAATACAATCAGGCCGTGTATGTTTCCAGATATTTGCAATTCAAGGACATCCTTGACGATCTGGCAATTCTGCCCGCTGGGGTTCTTGGCCCCATAAAAGCCGTAATAAAAACCTTTGCGGAAAACGAACGCAAGAAAAGAAACCAGCCTACCGACATGGCGTAGTGCGGACAAACCACCACTGCACCAACCTTTTGACAAGCCTATGATCTAACCTTGTTGTTTTTCCCCTCATGAACAAACAATACGAAGGTGAAGCGTTTTAAAGAACTGTAATCGCGTATGGAATCGTGGCGCAGGTATTTCGCCGATTTTTCGAAAATCAAGGCGGAGAAGGTTTATACTAATTCGACAGACTTCCTGTAAACCGCTGCCGAAACGAGGGAGCAAAAGCGCCTACTTGACAAGTCACGCTACTGGAATATGCTTATACTACGGGGGAAGCTATGGGCAACGCGCTTAGAAAGGAAGAATCGGAAATCACATACACATACGCCGACTACAAAAACTGGGAGCTTAAAGACGGCGAACGCTACGAGCTAATCTACGGCGAAGCTTACGCAATGTCCGCACCCAACGAAGCGCACCAGTTGGTTTCAGGGGAGATATTCAAACAGCTAGCCAATCACCTAACTGGAAAACCCTGCAAGGTTTTTCATCCCCCCTATGACGTAAGGCTTTTCTACCAAAAAGACGAAACCGACGATACGGTAGTACAACCCGACATTACCGTAGTTTGCGGTAAGGAAAAAAGGGGAAGCGAAGGTTGCCGAGGTGCGCCCGATCTTGTGGTGGAAATACTTTCGCCAAGCAATAGTGCCATCGAAATGGAAAGAAAATTCCACCTTTACGAGGAAGCCGGAGTCAGGGAATATTGGGTCGTGAATCCCGAGATGAAGACGGTCAAAACGCACCTTTTTGCGGAAGGAAATGTTCACAGCCAAACATACAAATCCACCGACAAGGCAAGGGTAGCCATTTTTCCAGGCTTTACCATGGATTTAGAATCCGTGTTTGCCGAGATAGACTGAGAACAGCATGGTAGAGGTGGTGCCGCCCTGGTTTTCAAACATGGACAATCAAGTCGCCGAAGGTGTACGTCGCCGATTCCGGAATAACCGCGGCGTTGCTGGGGCTGCGCTCTTTCTCCGAAATGTCTGGGCATCCGTCGTTCGGGGCGGTGTGGGAACAGATAGTGCTTTCAAACTTGCGTGGCTGGCTCCCCGGCGCGGAGATTTGCCACTATCGGACGGCCAACGGCGCGGAGGCGGATTTCGTGGTACGCGCCGGCGGTAAGAATGTTTTCGCCGGGCCGCAGCGCGCTTATAAGATTCGTGCGGCTAGCGGCATCAAACACCGAGACTGCCGGGTCGGCTTGGAGAACGCCGGCGTTCCGCGAATAGAAATCATCGTTGATGTAGAAGGAACGATTCCAGGATGATGCGAGAGTGACAGGCACTGCCTCCGATCTACCAACCGGGGCGGGCTCGCTGTCGGGTAACCGTTGCGCGCATATCGATTCCTCGATTTTGGTTTATAGGCATTTTTCATGTTACATCGCTTTTTTTCGGGGAAGCAAGCCCGCGCCTGGACAAGCCCGCCGTCGAAGGTGTTCTCGACGCGGATCAGAAGGTTTTTCCTGGCGTACTCTATACACAGCGAGATCCTTTTGTCCTCCACGCGCGCCACGGCTTCCAGGGCGTTGTCCAGAAGGTTGCCAAGGATGGCGGCCAGGTCGCGGGGGACTCGCAGATCAAGGTCCAGCCCGATGCCGTCACGCTCGGCGTTTTTAAGCTTGTAGTTGACGACGCTGTCAATGGCGGCGTTGCCCGTGTCGCAACGCGTCTCGGGATCGGCGGCTCCGTCGAACAGCGCGTCCAGGCTGTTTCAAGGTTGCGCGCGTGCGCCGCCGCAAGCCTGTCGTGCAGATAAAAGACGATTACGTTTATGCCGAATATGATTGCACTGGTTAATACCCCGCCGAACGTCATCGGGTTCGTGGTTACCGCCAGAAAAAAGGCCAGAACGATTGACGAGAGCGGGATGATAAAAAGAAAAGCCAGAATACCAGGCGATGCGATAACGTCTTTCTTTATATGGGTGAACTTTTGCAATGCCAATGCCGCAATAAAAGTAATCAGGGAGGTAACAGTCATGGATAAAAAATTGTGAACCAAATCATCGTCAAAGAAAACGAGAACCTCGCGCTTGCGGCTCTCGAAATACACGATGTCCCTTATCCGCGCGCGAATCTCCATGTGTTTCTTTTTGTAGACGAACGATTCGCCGTTCCGCGAGCCAGCGCGGGCCATGTATCTTTTGACGACCTTCTCGATTTTCTCTAGTGTCAAGGGCTTTAACAAAAAATCCAGCGGGCCGGTCTCGAACAGATCCACGGCGCGCTCTTTTTCCCACGAGACGTAAACGATGGAAACGCCGTGGTCGTTGTGCGCCTCGCGGATAAGCCGCCCAGCCTCCGCGCCGTCTATCGCGCTCTTGGGAAAATTTATGTCAAGGAAAATCAGGTCGTAGCGTACGCCGGCTTCCAGCTCGCGGCAAAGCGCGTCCGTGGAACCAAAGGCGCGGATCTCATTCTTTACGCGTAGGCCGTCGAACACGCGGGACATGTCACGTTCCAGCGCGGCGACCGTTTCCTCCTCGTCGTCGCAAACCGCAACTATAAGCGTTTTTCATATTATCCTGTTTTTTTTCGCTGAATCAAGCCTGCGCCGCGAATTCGCCGCCCCGTGGGCAGGTTAATTGTTACGCCAACTCGGTTGATTATTACACTGTGTCATTTTGACACAAAATTTGCCCAATATTGTGTACTTGTGTCAATTTCACCTGAAAGATTCATGAAATCCCAAATAAATGCTCTAAACCCACGGGCGATTATACCACTCTGGGGTTATTTTAATAGCCTGACGGGCCAGAAACAGACTAAAAAAAGAATTTTGCGCGTTTTGGGTCCACTTGGCACGGTTCTTGCTATATATAAGACGAAGACCAAAACTTTTTTTTAGGAGAACACAGATGAAAACGATTACCTTGCACCGGCCCAACACGATCCATAATGCCCTTAGCGATTTCGATCGCTATTTCGAGTCCTTTTTTGGGGACACCATCTTTAACCCCGCGTCTAGGGGTTTCAGCCGTATGCCGGCGGTGGACGTTCTGGAAACCGAAAAGTCGTACATTCTGGAAATGGAACTTCCAGGCTACGACGAAAAGGATATAGACATCCACATTGACGGAAGCAGCCTTTCCATCGCATCCAAGCACGAGGATGCCAGGAAGGTAAACGAGGAGGAAAAGGGAACCTGGCTTATCAAGGAAAGACGGGTGAACTCTTTCAGCCGTTCGTTCAAGATGCCCGAAAACGCCGACCCAGAGGGGATAAGCGCGGAATTCAGGAACGGCATACTCTGCCTGGAAATCAAGAAAAGGCCAGAGGCCCAGAAGCGGTCCATCCAGATTAACGTGAAGTAGGCGAACCGGGTAGTGTTGAAAACACTCCAGATTGATGTTATGATCCCGATAGGGTATCATACGAACAAACATTTTTTCTGGAGGAAAACATGAAATCCCTACTCATTGGTATAGTCATTCTTGCGGCGGCGGCATTTGCGGTGCTTCCGCCGTATGTCGTCGGCTTTGGGCTTGGTTGGGGGGACGATGTCCTTACCTTTCTGCGCGGCGGGGTTCCGGTCATTGCCGTGCTTATCGGGCTTATCGCGGTGTTTATAGGGATCGCCGATATGAAGGATCGTGCCGAAGCCAAAAAGGAAAAGCAAAAGACCGACGAATCGGCGGAAAAATAAAAGGGCTAAAGCGACTCCAGCCTGATCATTTGGGCCGTGTTCAGAACAACCGCCTCGAAAGTGCTTAGCGGCGATGGGGTGATGTACAGATTGTGGCGATCCGCCACTACGAACCATAGCAGGGAAGGGGCCGTGTCGGGAATCCTCATGGACCATCGTCCCTCGAATGGGTCGGTATCGGCGGATGCCACTATTTTTGACCATATAGAGCTGTCTTCCACATAGGTTATCGCTTCGCTAAGTGCGTAGATTTTGACCAGGTTCAGGTTTACCGTTCCCCTTGCCTCCCGACCATATACTCGGACCAAGGGTGTGGGCGGAGCGATGATCATACTTACGCCTGGCATCGCCCCGATTCTGCCCGCCCTGAATTCTTCCAGTACCCTAAACCCGTTGACGAAGCCCGACATTATTTCTATCTCTCTTCGTATAAAGCGCGGCGTACTCTGGCCCGATGCCAACAGACCCCTTTGCAGGGCTTCCAACAGCTCTAGCGATTCCGCGAACTGGTCGTTTGCCGCGAACAAAATAGCGGTGTTAAACCCGGCTAAAACGTTGCCGTGCTGTTCGTATATTTCCCGATATAACAGCAACGCCTGATCGTACCTGCCCAACCTGACAAGCATTCTGGCCTCGTCCAGCTCCGGCTCGTTTCCAGACCTTCTGCGCAGGCTCCTTTCCTCCTTGGTAACCCATGGCGCGATTTCCCGATCCATCGAACGCGAAAACCTCGATATCGCAACCCTTGCAAGGCTTTCCTCCCATGTGTGTCTATGCACCGAAGCGATGCCCGAGCGACCTCCCCTGCGCCCTCTTCCACTCCCGCGATCCCGATCTGGGTTGAACCACCCTGGATTATCCCAAGGCCCCGGACGATTCCAATCTGGGTGGTTCCAATGCCCGTGGTTGGGCCCACCTTGCCCACCGCCCGGGCGTCCACCCCCTGGACGATTTCCGCTTCCAGAATGGGGTCGCCTTCTTAAATGCTCGGCGGTATCCGTTGCCCGCTGGGTCTTTCTGAAAGTTCCCAATACTCTGCCATCCCTTGCGCGTATGTATGAATACTCGATTTCCACGGTTACGGTAAGGGTAACGGCTATCACCGTGTAATCTTCGCCCCTAATAGTTCTGGTGCTTTCCCTTACGTTATCGCTCGAATGGATGTTGGCTATTCTGCCGGTTACAAGAACGTCAACGTGTCGCCACAAATCATGTTGGGAAACATGGGCCAACGCCTGCGGCTCGACAAAGATAAGGTTTCCGCGCAGCGCGTTGTCCCTTATGCCGGCTACCAGCGCGGATGTAAGGTGTTCGGAAAGATATTCAAGCGCCCTGGCGCTGCCCCTTTCGATGGGAATGACGGTGATGCTGTTCACGCCGCGCAAATCAACGATGGGCGGATGTTCGACCTCGAACCGTACCGAGGTGGCGCATGATGCCAAGGCCAGGAGAATTAATGCCAAAAGAAAACCCAACGGTTTTTCCGCGAATGCCCCTATTTGGCGTTTTACTTGCTTTTCCACTTAACCAAAACAACGATGCTGGCAACCAGTAACATCGCGACTGCCTTTGTCAAACGTACCATGCCATAAAAAATTTCTTACCTGCATCAAGGTTTCCTCTTTATGATGAATCTCCTTATGCCCATAGGGCAAGACAATTGCATCCTTGGCATCACCACTCAATGCGGAAGATATTTCTACTCTGCCATCGCTTTCTGCCGACAAAAAGATTTTTCCAAAAATCGTGTTATTCCTGCTTCCCGCAATTAGACCTATTTCGATATTGCTTTTTAGCAAATATTTATTTTCGGCAGATGGCTGCAAACTTTTTAGGGGCTTAAATATATCGTTGTAAAAGGGAATATGTCCCGAAACTTTTGCAAGATGGCTTCCATGATGGGGGGTTGCTATAAAAACGCATCTTCCTACATTCGCTGGTTCAAACTTATTTATATAGGCCCTTATTATTAAGCCTCCCATGCTATGCCCGACAAAATTAATCGCCTCATACTTTTTTATGATATCGCAAATCTGTAAGTCAAGCGGGCCAAGGCAATCATCCAGTGATTTAAATGTGATGGGAAGATTTACAGCAAAATTGTTTACCCCATGCTTATTTAGCCCGTCGCTCAAATATGACATGTCATCATGCGATTTATTAAAACCATGGGACAGGATTGTGATTTGATTATCCAGTGCCATACTGTTTTTCCTTCCCCCTTACTAATACGTTTTATTGTATGGATTATTCCAGTTTTGTCAAGCCAATAGCATGACTAAATTAGCTATGCGGTTAGCCCGCCCCAAAAGTCGCGTCGAGTCGGGATAAAAAAATCCAGAATTCCCGCACTAGGTGGTTGACAAGTTGTTCCGAGAAAATATATATTGTTGGTATGCTTCAAAAAGTGCTTTTTGAATGCACATTCCCCTGTAGCTCAGCTGGCAGAGCAAGTGGCTGTTAACCACTGGGTCTGGTGTTCGAATCACCACGGGGGAGCTATTTGGCTTTAACGGCACCTGCATCGTAATTCCTTGTGTGGCAAGGGATTACGATGTAGGTGCGGGGTCTCGTAAGTTTGGATAAACCCTGTATTAGGAACTTAGGTGGTACTGAAGTCTGTTACTAGAAAACAGATGAAAGGGTACCCTATGTCCAGACTAAGAAATTGTGACCATTCTGTGTGGATTGTCCGCAGTGATGTCGGACTGGCACCGCATGCCCTTGCGTAATGTTACCCATACAGTTATACTGTCCTTACAACAGGGGAGCAATGTGGCGACTTCGGCGATTTGCTTGATATCTGTCGGGACAATGTTTTCTAGGTAGTCTTATTCCAGTTCCAAACAAAAAATTGACTTCCATTAAGTACAGGAGCAGGCATGAAAAGCGATGCGATAAAAACCGGGGTGGAAAAAGCCCCCCACCGGTCCCTCATGAAAGCCATGGGCTACACCGATAACCAACTTGCCAAGCCGATTATCGGTGTCGTCAATTCTTTCAATGAAATTGCTGCCGGGCACATACACCTGAACCAGATTGCCCGGGCGGTAAAGGACGGCGTTCTGGCAAGCGGCGGCACGCCGGTGGAGTTCAACGCGATCGGCGTGTGCGACGGGCTTTCCATGGGGCACATAGGCATGAGGTATTCGCTGCCATCACGCGAGATTATCGCCGACAGCGTGGAGTGCATGGTTCGGGCACACGCTTTCGACGCGCTTGTGTTTATTCCCAGTTGCGACAAGATTGTCCCTGGAATGTTGATGGCGGCGGCGCGGCTGGATCTGCCCTGCGTGTTTATATCCGGCGGACCCATGCTTTCGCTGGACGGGCTGGACCTGAACAGCGTATTCGAGGCGGTCGGGGCACACAAGGCTGGGAAAATCGACGACGCGGAGCTTCTGCGTATCGAGGACAACGCCTGCCCGGGTTGCGGTTCCTGTTCCGGGATGTTCACGGCCAATTCGATGAACTGCCTGTGCGAGGCCCTTGGCGTGGCCCTGCCCGGAAACGGTTCCATGCCGGCGGTGTACGCCGAACGGGTAAGGCTGGCCAAGACCGCCGGCGAAACGGTAATGAACCTTCTTGCGCGGGACATAAAGCCCTCCGACATAATGACCGACGTGGCTTTCAGGAACGCCCTGACGGTGGATGTCGCGCTTGGCTGTTCGACCAATTCCGTCCTGCACCTTATCGCAATCGCCCACGAACGCGGCATCAGCATCGACCTTAACATGATAAACGAAATCAGCGGGAAAACGCCGACCCTTTGCAAGCTTGCACCGGCCGGCCCGTTCCACGCGCAGGACTTGTTCCATGCCGGCGGCGTTTACGCCGTTGTGCGCG
>Ga0209755_10006584_pt1 | contig 12803 bp, 16 predicted proteins | sample TergutCo191P1_FD_187301 | JGI IMG/M metagenome (GOLD analysis project Ga0209755, IMG submission 187301) | Cornitermes sp. P1 segment gut microbial communities from Petit-Saut dam, French Guiana - Co191P1 (SPAdes) (version 2) | ecosystem: Host-associated > Arthropoda: Insects > Digestive system... | reverse complement strand
TTTGATGACCTTCCCAAGATACATGTCCCTACTTTGATTATGCATGGCATCTACGACCAAGTATGCCCTTATGCGTTAGGCGAAGCCCTACATGCCGGAATAAGAAACTCTAAGTTAGAAACATTTGAGAATAGCGGTCATGGATTGTTCTATGATGAAATGGATAAGTTTAATCGTGTATTAACGGATTTTGTATAGTGTTATATCATGGGTATGTAATTAAGGGCGTTTCGCGCAACAGCGGAACGTCCTTGTTTTTTCACACAGGCAAATCCAAGTCATCAGCCGCTACTTGGTTATAAATTTCCGTACCGGTGCGGTAGTTTTCAAATCCATCGCGAGGATTCTCATGGACTGCAATTCCTTCTTGCTTTGGCTTTTTCTTATCGTCTTTCTTGCTTTTTGCCATTATGTCAACCCCTATCTAAGACTTAGTATGCCTTGGTATGAGGTTTGCTATAAAGGCAGTTTTTGGAGGCAGGATAACGAATATAAAATAATATAAAATAATTTCGTAAAAGGTATTGACGTAGAGTTAGCTTCATGTATTACAATAAAATTTAGGAAGTAAATTGATGAACTTCCTAAAGGTGACATATATAGCAACTTGTAGAAAGGGTTGATTACGTGGCTGAAAAAGTTCTCATAGTTTATTATTCATTTTCCGGCAATACTGAAAATCTTGCAAAGGCAATTCACGCTAAAGTTGGTGGCGAGATATTCAAACTCCAACCGGAAGTTCCATATGCTGGGGATTATAATAAAATTACGGAGCAAGCGAAAAAAGAAATTCAAGAAGGCTTCCATCCGCCGCTTAAAACAAAAGTGGATAATGTTGAAGGTTACGATAAAATCTTCGTGGGTTCACCTAATTGGTGGAATACCATTGCACCGCCGCTGGCAACCTTCCTTGCGGAAAATAATCTTTCCGGCAAAACCATACTTCCGTTCTATACCCATGGCGGGGGAGGGTCAGGAAGTATCGAACGGGATGTGACTAAGCTTTGCGGCAGGTCTAAGGTAAAACCCGGATTATCCTTTTATGGAAATGATATAAGTGATTCACAAATTGGTACATGGCTAAAGGATATGGTTTAAATATGATTATTGAAAAAAATACAATGATTCCCATGCGGGACAAGGTTCTACTTGCAACAGATATTTACAAGCCGGATGGAGAAGGTTCATGGCCAGTTCTCATAGCCCGAACGCCGTATAACAAAGACGGTCACGTTGAGCGCGACGGGGTAGCGGATTTCGTTAAGGCTGGATATGTAGTGGCTTTTCAGGATGTGCGGGGAAGGTTTGCCTCCGAAGGCGATTTTTACCCATATATCTATGAAACAAATGATGCTTTAGACACCTATGAATGGCTTTTGAAGCAATCTTGGTGCGATGGAAGGCTTGGGACTTTTGGCGGCTCTTATCTTGGAGGGACACAAACCATCCCAGCCCGAGAGGGGCATCCGGCAGTAAAAGCAATGATTCCAGAAATCACATTTGATTACCAGTTTGGTAACTGTTCATATCAAGGCAGGGCAAAGGTTATGCATGACCTTGTATGGACAGTGGGCAGTATTATACCGGAAATGGCAAGACGCGCAGGGGTTGGGGTTGAATTACCTACACCCATGGAGGCTTTACTGGAACTCCCTATAGCCTCTCATCCCAGCATAAAACAATGGGGAACGTACTATCACGATTGGCTAACGCATTCAACTGAATGCGAATACTGGGACAAAGTATCCCCACATACAGGCTACGACGGTATGACTATGCCCGCACTTAATATTAGCGGCTGGTATGATATTTTTGTTCCCAGCACTTTGAATAACTACATGGAAATGAAAAAACGTAACAAGGATACCCGCCTGATTATGGGGCCATGGACTCATATGAATTTCAGTGGACATTTTCCCGAAATATCCTTTGGTGAACAAGGAAGCGCGGAAGCCATAAATCTGATACAAATAAAAATTGACTGGTTTGACCGCCACATAAAAGGTCTTAATACTATCTACTGAAAAAACAAATGCCAACACATTTGACAGCTATGTCTACGACCCAATGAATCCAGTGCCCACTACTGGTGGGCAGGTCATTTTGCCGGGGGAAAATTCATCAGGGCCGCGAAATCAGCAAGGATTGGAAAAAAGGGATGATGTTCTTATCTACACTACAGATATACTGGACGAAGCTATAGAAGTAACGGGCAGTATTGTATTAAATCTTTTTGCGTCGTCGGACTGCCTTGACACAGATTTTACAGGAAAGCTAATAGATGTTTACCCCGATGGCCGAGCAATGCTTTTAACAGATGGGATTTTACGAGCTAAATTCCGCGAATCATTCAAAGAACCAAAGCCTCTCACACCGGAAGAAGTGTATGAGTTTAGTATTGACTTAGGAGGCACTGCTAATGTATTTTTACCGGGGCATCGTATAAGACTGGATATTTCAAGTAGCAATTTCCCCAAATATAACCGCAACAGTAATACTGGCGGCGACATAGCAAGAGAAAACGCGGAGGAGTACAGATCAGCGAGTAATAAAGTTTATCATAATTCCGAGTTGATTTTGCCTATTATATACCCGCGATAGGAGACGTTTATGTATATCGAGCCGAAAGAAGCAACATATGAACAATTCCCAGCATCACAGCTTAATGCCGACGGCATGATAACACTTAATGCCAATTTTACAAACAGGTATGGCATGGTTGACTTAAATGTGGAATATGCCGTAAAAGACAGATATCCCCTTCATTTGCAAATCTTACGACCACCATTCCAAGATGAAGATACCCGATTTCCGCTTATCATGTACATTCAGGGTTCAGCGTGGTTTAAACAACAATTGGGTATAAACTTTGCCCCACTTCTTGATTTTGCTAAACGGGGATTTGTCATTGCTATGGTAGAATATCGTCCATCTACTACCGCTGTATTTCCCGCACAGGTGGAAGATACCAAAACCGCAACAAATTTCATGATAACTAATGCCGCAAAATATAATGTTGACCCGGAAAAGATAGTTGTATGGGGGGATTCATCAGGAGGACACACTGCCAGTATGGTTAACGTGACATCAGATGAGCCGCCAAAACTCAATGTAAAAGCCTTTGTAGATTACTACGGCCCATCCGATATCAGCCGGATGAATGAGCATTCATCAACTATGAATCATCTTAACCCGGATAGTCCGGAAGGTTGCTTAATTGGTCAAGTGCGGGTTGACGAATACCCAGAACGAGTTGCCCCTACGATTCCTATGAACTATATAAAAGGCAAACAACGTCCACAACTCATTATCCATGGGGATAAGGATAGACTTGTTCCGTTTCATCAAAGTGTAATTCTTTACGAAGCACTGAAAGCCGCGGGTTCAGAAGTTGAATTTTATAAACTCGCTGGCGCAGACCACGGCGGGTCTCCATTTTGGTCAGGGGATGTATTGGAGATTGTTGAAAAATTTATACGGAAGTGGGTTTAGTGCGCGAAATGCTCATTTCTGTATTGCAAAATTTCGCCCGGTATTTGTTCATCCGGGACATCCCTAGCGGCTTGTTCGTTTTCTAAAGCTAGGGCTGTTTCATAATACCAACACTTGTATTTAATCATGTTCATTGTGTCTTGTAGCGTTTCCATTTGTGCGGCTGTTTCATGAAGCTGTTCGTAAAACATGTCCAGACGCTGTTGCAGGGAAGTATCCCCTTCTTTACACCATTGCATAAACTGTTTTATTTCCTTTATGGATAAGCCGGAAGTTTTTAGACATTCGACTGTTTTTATAGCCCCAATCTCCATATCGGAAAATATGCGGATACCGCCGCCTTTGCGTTCCATAGCCGGGAAAAAGCCTTCACGGTCATAATACCGCAGGGTTGATATGGGTATTCCTGTAGCTTCTGATACTTCCCCAATAGAATAAGACATAAAATCACTCCCAAAATACTTGACATAAACCTAACTTTAGGTCTTATAGTTATGGTATTGTAAAAAAATCCATCTGTCAAACATGTCTTGGCAAATGGAGAATGGGAGTGTTTTTTATGCGCAAAGCAAGTGATTCAAAAATCTTTTACGGCTGGTTTGTTGTTGTTGCCGGGTTTATCATAGCCTTTGCAGGATTAGGCGTGGTTAACAGTATGAGCGGAGTTCTGCTTGTCCCTATTACGGAAGATTTAAACTTTACTCGCGGGGAATTCACCTTACACAGAACCGTCATGGTACTTGCGGGTGCATTGTTCACGCCTTTTTATGGGAAGCTTTATCAGCGTTTCGGTGTTAAGGTTTTATTACTTATAAGTTCCGTATCCGTAGGCGCGATTACATTTGCTTACTCATTTTCAACAAACATATGGCATTTTTACTTATTAGCACTTTTAAATGGGGTATTTATTAGCGGCCCGGGCTTTATGACCATCGGATACCTTATAAACAACTGGTTTGAGGATAAAAGAGGGATTGCCATGGGCGTGGCCTATGCCGGGGCTGGCTTTGGGTCTGCGTCGCTTATTCCTGTTTCCAACTGGATTATGGAGCAGTTTGACTGGCGGGTTGCGTACCGTTTTTCTGGAATCGTGGTGATGGTTCTTTTAATCCCTACCATTCTTTTCTTGGTAAAGGATAAACCGGAGGATAAAGGTTTGAAACCTTATACAAGCAAAGTGAAAGAGGCCGCCAAGAAAAAAACCGAACCTGCCAAAATGGAAATCCAATTTTCCAAAGCAATCAAATCACCTATGTTTTGGATGCTGTTTTTGGCATTCTTCCTGCTGTCTATAATGGCGGGTGGCCCTAACTTTAATCTTGTTCCATATTTGACCGATATCGGCTATACTGCCGCTTTTGCGGCCATTGTTATGTCGGTGGTAATGCTGGCGCATACCTTGGGCAATATATCCCTTGGTGGATTTTTTGACCGTTTTGGTATGTTAATTGGCAGTGTATTTTTGGGCATTTGCTGTATTGTGTTTCCGCTATTGGCTCTTAATGCTGAAATCCCTATATTTATTTGGCTTTTTGCGTTGTTCTACGGCCCGGCAAGTGCTGGTTTTGCTGTGCCTGTTGCAATCTTTGTTACAACATATTTCGGCAGGAAGGATTTTGCAATTATTTTTAGCGTACTCAATATGGCGGGTATGCTGGGTACGGCTCTTTCCGGCCCGTCTATGGCAATTATTTTTGACATAACTGGATATTATTTCTGGGGTTGGATTATGTTGCTTGGCTTTGGCATTATCATCACAGCTTGTCTGCTGGGTGCTTATTTGATTAATAGGAGGGCTTAAAATGCACTATACAAAGTTTAAAAAAGAATCCCTGTCACTTTTGGGTATGGGAGCAATGAGACTGCCGCAAGAGGGTGAAGGATGGGGATTGCCCATCATTTACGAACAAGCAGAGGAAATAATCGACTACTGCATAGCACAAGGGGTTAATTATTTTGATACGGCTTATATTTATCACAATGGCGATTCTGAAATGTTTTTGGGTAAAGCATTGAAAAAATATCCCCGTGAAAATTTTTATATTGCGGATAAATATAATCTTCCAGCAAAAGCGGATTACAAAGCGCAGTTTGAGGAACAACTAGAACGTTTGCAGATGGATTATATTGATTTTTACATGCTTCACGGAATATCCGATGATACGGTAGAGGGCTTCCTTGGTAATGGCTGTATTGAATATTTTATGGAGCAGAAAAACAAGGGCAAAATAAAATATCTCGGCTTTTCCTTCCACTCAACGCCGCCCGTCATGCCTAAAATCACATCCCGCCATAATTGGGATTTTGCAATGATTCAGCTAAATTATTTGGACTGGTTTCATGGAGAAGCGCAGGGGCTTTACAATCATCTTAGGGAAAAAGGTATTCCCATTATGGTTATGGAGCCGATTCACGGTGGCTTACTTGCGAATCTCACCGATGATGGTAATGCTATTTTGCGTAAAGTCGAACCCGATAGAAGTATTGCGTCTTGGGCATTACGCTTTGCCGCTAATTTACCCGATATAGCCGTCATTCTAAGCGGCATGTCAAACATGGAGCAAGTTAAGGACAATATTTCAACAATAAAAGAAGGCAAACCCCTTTCCAAAAATGACGAGGAAATACTTTTAAAAGTAAGCACGGACTTATTCAAAACAATAGCGGCAACTTGTACATCCTGCCGCTATTGTTTGAATGACTGCCCGCAGAAGTTAGATATTCCGGCTTTATTGAATGTATACAACGAATACAAAGCCGGAGGCGAATGGCGTTTAGGTCGATTGACAGCCCTACCAAAAGAGCAACAGCCGCAAGGGTGTACAAGTTGTGGAATATGTATAAAGCATTGCCCGCAAAATCTTGATGTCCCCGCATATATGGCCGATATGGTCGGGCAGATGAATAAAATGGGAGGTTAATTATGAATTACAGACAGCTTGGAAAAACAGGTATTATGGTTAGTGAAATAGGTCTTGGCTGTGAGCATGTGGATAATAAGGATTATGTAGATGTAAAAGCGGTAATTGATGAGGCTTTTGCACAGGGAATAAATCTATTCGATATGTTGCTTTCCGCACCGGAAGTGCGTACAAATTTAGGCAAGGCACTTGTAGGTAGACGCGATAAGGCTATCATTCAAGGGCATATTGGTGCGGCACGCAAAGATGGGCAGTATTATCTAAGCCGCGACTTACAAGAGTGCAAAGATGCTTTTGAAGATTTGATGGCCAGACTTGGGACTGACTATATCGACATTGGTATGCTTCACTTTATAGACACAGACGAGGACTTTGATGCTGTATTCAATGGTGAAATAATAGAATACGCAAAAAAACTCAAAGAAGAAGGCGTAATAAAAGCCATCGGATTTGATACTCATATCACAAGCCTTGCAAAGCGTGCTGTAGAAACAGGTCTTATTGATGTTGTGATGTTCAGCCTTAATCCCGCATTTGACTTATTGCCGGGGGATATGGTGCTTGATGATATGTTTGTTAAAGAAAAACTGGATGCCGCTATGCAGAACCACATAGACCCCGACAGAATGGAACTTTATCAGTTATGTGAGCAAAAAGGTGTTGCCATCACTGTAATGAAGGCGTATTTGGCCGGGCAGTTGTTAAAAGCGGAACAATCCCCATTCGGTTTTGCCCTAACACCGGAGCAGTGTATACATTATTCCTTAACACGCCCCGGAGTGGCATCCGCTATCATAGGTTGTGGAACTCCTACTGAAATACGTCAGGCCGTAGCCTATGTAAACGCTACAGATGCCGAAAAGGATTTTTCTGAGGTATTCAGCAAAACATTTACTGCGCAAGGCAAGTGTGTATACTGCAATCATTGTCTGCCGTGCCCTGCATATATTGACATCGGGCAAGTTAACAAATACTTGGATTTAGCAAAAGCGACAACCGAAATACCCGACACCGTAATCGCCCATTATAAAGTCTTGCCGAAACGAGCTGGAGATTGTATAGCTTGCGGAGAGTGCGAAAAACGCTGTCCTTTTGCTGTGCCTGTCATAGAGCGTATGCAAGAAGCTAAAGAGAGGTTTGGAAGTTGAAAAATATTTTGGTTGTTGTAGGAAGCGGCACGCCAGAATCTACAACACTGAAGCTTGCTAACTCCTTTATAAAAGGCGCGAGTGAAAAAGGGCATAAAGTAACACAGTTTTTCTTGGGTGATAAAATTATGCAGGGTTGCAAAGGTTGTGAATTATGTCAAGACAACGGTGGCAAATGCATAATAAATGATGATATTCAAGAAGCCTACGAGTTATACAATGAATGTGATGCTGTTGTTTTGGCATCGCCACTATATTTCTGGATGTTTACAGCAAGCACAAAAGCATTTATTGACCGTCTTTATGCTCTTTCAAAAGAACATAAATATCCTGCGAAAGATTCATATTTACTTATGACTGCGGGGGATAATAACCCGTCTACATTCGACCAGCCTGTGTCTTATTATCAAAAATTTCTTACTAAAGCTTTAAATTGGACTGAAAGAGGCATGTATTTGGCTGGTGATTGTCATGGCGGCTTAGGAAAAAGCAAAATAGGGGAGCATCATTTGCAAGCAAGTTATAAGCTGGGAACACAGGTATAGTTTAAAAAATATAATAAACTAAAATGTGCTTCAGTGATTAGGAATTAAAGACACAGGCAGAATTTTGAGTTGTCTCAAAGTCTGCCTGTTTTTTTGTCACTTAATTTCCTGCTCTAAGTTGTCAAATTCAGGTGTGTTGAAGAACTCACCTAGTGTTATTCCAAGACCGTCACATATCTTTTTAATAGAGGCCACTTCCGGACTTTTACTCTTTTCGCCCAGTATGCTATAAACAGTAGACCTATCCATTCCGCATAGGTTGGCCAAACTATTTGGATTTAGCCCGTTATTTTCACACAAAACATTAACACGCCACGGCAAAGCTTCTTTTAGGTTCATATGCCCTCCCCTTGTACGATATATCCCATTCATTGTAAAAACCCAACAAGATTATTGCGTGGGACTTGTCCTACATATATGCATATGCTATAGGATGTAGATTGGGTCGGTTATTCCAAGAGCTTGGGTGAAGAGTTCGTTTTGGATGCCCATTTTATACCTCGTTTGCATTACCATTAGCAAGATAAAAGCCGCCTACAAGCGTAGACGGCTAGATTGCTAAGTCAGTCGGCAGAACATACTGCCATGATTTGTTATCATAAGTCTGTCGGATGAATCCACATCCATAGCTATATTATATGAAGTAAATCCAAAATGTCAACCTAAATCGAAAATATTTTTCAAGAAGTTTTTTACATCTCCGATTTGAGCCTCATTCAGCTTTACTTTAAAATAGCCGTCCTTTTTGTTGCCGCACCTATTAAGTTGCTTTTTACTAATGCTTTTCATAAACGACACGCAAGCGTGGCATTCCTTAGAGTCGCCCGGAAATCCGTCGATATTTCCGAGGTCAATTATTCCGCCTTTGTCTATAAATTCAGGTAAAGTTTCCTTCTTGGTCGTTATAGGAATGACTAAGGCTGTATATTTGTATTCTTTTAAAACAACGCCATAGTGATACCCACCAAACTCGCTACCGATGTTTTCACCAAAGTCTATCCAAAACACCTCATACCTGCTCCTCAAACCAGTCCAGTAGCTTGCCAGCCTGTCTATGTGCGACATTTAATCCATCAAATTTTACCAACGATGCATCTAACTTGTTCAGATTGTCTTGAAATTTTGACAAAGATACTCGCTCCTACCAAATATGATGGAATAATTATACCGCACGATTTGACAAAAATCAACGCATCGCGCATTCACGAAATTCACGCACGAAATTATATTTACGCGAAATTTCGCAGATAACAACCCACCACAAGTCATTTACCCATAGGGAATGGAGAAGAGCCCTTTTTTTGCCAGTGAGAAGAAAATATACCAAGCGGATAAGACCCATTACCAGAACATTGTCTTTGTGGGGCATGATGAGAGTAACGAACCTGTTTACGCATCTAAACGCAGTCCATTCGGGCAAATTAAATTTCACGGGGAAGTGACTGGTTCTAATAAGCGTCATTATTGTTTCAATTACTTTCCGGAACAGGCTAAAGAGCGAAAACCCTCTAGTGGTAGGCTAGTAGTCTTTGAAGCCACTATTGACGCACTAAGTTATATTGTACTCACGAAAAATGAAAATCGTAATGACGGGCTTACTTGGCAAAATGATAGCTATATAGCTTTTGGCTGTACGTATAACGGAGCATTGTTTCATTATTTAGGCAATGCGCAGAGCCGCCCTCGTGAAATTATTCTTGCCCTTGATAATGATAAGGCCGGATTAAACGCTGCCGCAAATACTTTATTAGAATTGACGCAAAAATATCCAGAAATAGATGTGTCTTTGAGATTATCACGTTCTAAGGACTGGAATGAGGATTTAAAGGCTGTAGCCCAAGGCTTGAAGCCTGATGATAATATATGTCTAATCCAAAACAACTCCCCAACTATTAAAGTCTTTTCCAGTCCAGAAGCCCTGATATACAAGCTGGCAGAAGATAAGCATATATCCAAAGTCACAAGAAGCCCATTGGCTTCTTTTTTTGTACTTGATAAATGAAGTGAGCCAATTTTACGGGATTTATTAAAATCCGGCTTTCACGCAAATGCCCCTATAGAAAATATTGAGTTTTATACAAACAGGCAGGATTCTGTTGCGGCATTCATAAGTCAACTTGGCAAAGCTGATAGGCTTACTACAGTTTTTTCATGCAAAAATGAGGATTTGGGGTTTAGCTTGTTAAATGTTGTTAATGCAAAGGAGCAAGATTTACAAAGGCTTATCAGCCTACGGAAGACAGCGGATAGTCATCAAATAGTTTCAAATTAAAGGCATCATAAGGAGGCTGATATTTCTTGTTCAATGAAAATTTGACAGTAGCACGGCTTTCGGAATTATTTGCGTTATCGCTGGGTTATCCATCCGGCAAAGCCCGTTTACTACACAATGCCGCCGCACTTCATGATATCGGCAAGATGAAAATAAAACCCGGCATCTTAAATAAGCCCGGAAAACTTAACTCTGGCAGAGTTTGAAGAAATGAAGTTACACACGAAATATGGTGCGGAAATGCTACAAAGCATACAGGGTGAATTAGGAAACTTAGCGGCTACAATAGCACGGTATCATCATTATCCAAACATAAATAAAATCCAAACTCACTAAGAAATCAGCAATGATTTAGCATTTTCTTTGTTATAGAGGAATTGTTTGGGTGTTGCTTGCAATTTTAGTAATACTCATTATCGCTTTAATTGTAAAACCGCAAAAAACTCTTAATCGAATCAAAACAAAAAAAGTGGGCGACGGTCAACATGGCACTGCTCGGTTTGCCAGCGCGAGGGAAATGCGTAAAGCATATGTTTACCTACCTTACGAGCCTAACAAATGGCGATGGGGCGAATCCATACCAGAATATACACCACCAAAAGCCATGCCGCATAAAAAGCAACCTTCAAATACAGATTTAAAAAACCTTCATGATTCGCCACTATCAATCAGCGTGTTAAAAACCACTAATTATAGAAGAAACCCGTCCTGGCTATGAAAGTGAAGGCCAGCCCAAAACCGTAAATATTGAATTAGCCCCGCCGCCAAAACCATCAAAAGGCAAACAGCCGCTATACGGAACAATCTTAGGAACAAAAAGCATTCGGGGGAAACTTCATGCATTAGTAGCTTCGGACGATACTCACACTTTAATGATAGCCGCCGCCGGAGCGGGGAAAACTGCGTTCTTCCTTTATCCAAATATTGAATTCTGCATGGCTGGGCGCGTTAGCTTTGTTGCGTCAGATACTAAGGGCGACCTGTTGCGTGAAGTTGGCACGATTGCCCGGAAATATTATGGCTATGATGTAAAAGCGATAGATTTGCGCAATCCCACCCGTTCTGATGGTTTCAATATGCTTGCTATGGTTAACAAGTACATGGATATGGCTGAAAATCATAAAAGCCAAGGCAAGCCTTGCAAGCTATTTCAGTCTAAGGCTGAAAACTACGCTAAAATCATAGCAAAAACTATAATCGGCGGGGATGATTCTGACCGTGGCGCGAATGCGTTCTTTTATGAATCCGCAGAGGGGATACTAACAGCTACTATTATGCTTATCAGTGAATTTGCGGGAGAAGGTGAACGGCATATAGTTTCTGTTGCTAAATTTATTCAGGAGACTTTGGGTAAGAGCGAAACGTTTAAGGATAAAATTGAGTTCCAAATATTTCTTGACGCACTTCCCGATGGGCATAAAGCGCGATTCTTTGCTGGTGCGGCGTTAAATTCCAGCGAAGAAGGTATGAGGGCAGTTATGTCTACAGCACTTTCCCGATTATACGCTTTTATTGATACGGAATTGGAGCAAATCCTATGCTTCGATTCATGTATAGATGCAGAAGAATTTTGTCAGAAGCCCACGGCGTTATTCATAATCATGCCTGAAGAAGATAATACGAAATACTTTCTTGTTTCCCTAGCCGTACAGCAGCTTTATAGGGAACTCATGGCCTACGCTGATATATGCGGCGGCAAGCTTCCCAAGCGGGTGATGTTTTTTCTTGATGAGGTTGGTACGATACCGAAAATAGCATCAATGGAGATGCTACTTTCAGCCGGGCGCAGTCGGCAGTTATTCGCCGTGCTGATTATCCAGTCGCTGGCGCAGTTGAAAAAGAATTACGGTGATTTAAGCGCGGAGATAATCATAGACAATGTCCAAAATGCTATATTTTCCGGCTTTGCGCCTAATTCAGAAACGGCCAAAGTTCTGTCGGACAACTTAGGCCAGTACACCATCCAAAGTGGCTCTATATCCAAGGGCAGGGATGGTAACAGCGAAAGCTTACAAATGATGGGCAAGCACCTATTGGATGTGTTTGAACTAAAGACCCTGCCTAAGTTCACTTTTATTACTATGAAAACCGGAACACTTCCCATAAAGACCATGCTTCCGCTTTTTTTCAAATGGGGGATAAGCTTTGAAAAGCCATTCCAAGTGCCTTTCCGGGGAGACAGGGCGATTAAATATGTAAGCAAAATAGACTTGATGAAAAGCATAACACTCAAATATCGTTATTAAGCACAGAAATCAAAATACGGAAAAGGCTCATATTTTGCTGACTATGAGCCTTTTCCCCAATTTCGTCTCTATAAAAAGTATTGACACTTTACTACCGCAATTTTTATAATAATAAATTGCAGTTCCAATTGGTCAAATTGCACGAGTCATATCTCTTGGAATTATGTGGCAAATTATAT
>Ga0209755_10006583_pt1 | contig 12803 bp, 8 predicted proteins | sample TergutCo191P1_FD_187301 | JGI IMG/M metagenome (GOLD analysis project Ga0209755, IMG submission 187301) | Cornitermes sp. P1 segment gut microbial communities from Petit-Saut dam, French Guiana - Co191P1 (SPAdes) (version 2) | ecosystem: Host-associated > Arthropoda: Insects > Digestive system >... | reverse complement strand
GCTTTATTCTTGTTTTGGAAACTTCGACATTTCTAATTGTAATCAAGAAGCGTAAATGCTCGCTATTTGCGGGCTTGCTTATTTGATTACAGGGTTGTCGAAGACCTCCAAAACGGATTAAAAAGTACAACCCTCACCAACCGCAGAAATAGCAAGCAATACAAAGCATCTACTACTACGAAAAGAAACAAATCAGGAACAAAAAACGCTCCATTCCAAAGAATAATTTACTTTCTATTCCTTTCCGAACAGCATAAAAAAAATGAAAACATTCAATGTTTTCATTTTTTTGTTGTAGTGTTTTTTCCATTTAGCTTTTCCTCCCAAGTACGATATAATTCACGGCTTCGGCACTTATCTGCTCAGAGGTTTTAACTTGACACTCCAACATCCATTTAGTTATTTCGCCCTTGTCAAAATAATTGATTTTTCCGCCTTGACTTTTGTAGTGCGGAATTTTCTTGGCAGATGTCAATTTGTAAACTGTCGATGCGGACAATCCAGTAAGCAGAGCGACATCACTTGTCGTCAATACTTGCTTCACGCCCAAAAGCGTGATTCTTTCTAAATTTCTTGATTCTTGTGTCATGGTTAAAGTTGTTTTAGGTTGATAATTTTATTTATTTTTTCACGTGAAAATACTTGTAATTTGCATTGAGAGTTACCAGCACTCTATTGCAAAATTATGAATAATTCTTGAGATAACAAAAAAACAGGCTAATATTGCCTTGTTTTCCTTAAAAAAAATATTTTTTCAGTTAATATACAGCAAATTAAACATTTTTTCAGAGGTCAAGCCAGATTTTGCCTTTAAACACACCTTAATTGATTGATAAATTCATTCATATATAGACACATACATTCATAAATTCAAAAATAAATTGATACATTCATACATTGATACAAAAATTCATAAATGGATTTATAAATTCATTCAAAGATTCATACATATATTGATATATTCACTCATAAATAAACACATAAATTCATCCATACATAAATGTACAATCAATGCGTAACATATCAGTCCGTTAAGCATAAAAACAGTCCAAAAATCAAAGAAAACACCAAGCAAGTCATACAACCCAATCTCCCGAGCAAAAAACCACCAAAGCAAGGGTAAGTTTAGCACACTCCACTACCTAAAAATACAGAGTTACAAAAAAGCAACAAAATCGCTACAACCACCGTCAATAAAGGAAACAAGCATATGTCAAAAAAACGCAAAAACAATTAAAAGGCTAAAAACGAGCAGTCTAATTAAAAAACAGCACCAATATAGTATAAAAATGTAATCACATCAGTGATTGGCAAGGTGTACTTTTGTTGCCACAAAAGACCTTGCCCTTTCAGGGAGTAAAATCCTCCGAAGTCGGATTTTTGTTGTGCAAAAAAGGATAAGACTATAACCAAAAAATTCAGCCCAACCATCTGTTGCTTGGAAAAGGAAACAACAAGAGAAAATAAGGCTGACATTTAGATGTTGAGACTGGGATCTTAGGTTTGCTGTGTAGAGGATAGGAATTTATGAAGCTTATGTTTCTTTTGTGAGATAAAATTTCTGTGCAATTTGGAGATGTTTTTTTACAACATTCTCTTTAATCTTATTTTTAAACACATCATGATTGTGGAGGTGTCTATTGTCACATTCTGTTATTGTGTGCTCTTCAAGTTCCGTAACAGAAATACATTTTATGGATTTTGGAGAGATTAAAATTATATAAGCATCCTTGTAGGGGTATTGTTCCGTCAAATCCGAAATCGCAAGCTTGCCGTTAGCTCTGAACTTTGCTTCGACGAAAAAAACATTATCATCTTCTTTCATGATAAAATCCGGCATAAACCGAATCTTTTTTGTCACAGGTGTATTTATAGAAGCTTGTTTTCCTGAGAGTTTATTGTTTTTTGTAAGCCGTCCAGTGATCGCAGGAAGAGCACTCTCCATCCCGAATCTGAAAACTTCATATTCAGAAACTTTGAATAGTTGCTCTACTATAGTTTCTGCGATTCGTCCTTTGATTAAATTTTCAGTAAATGTCTCATCATCTTTTTTCATAGGATATATATTATTTTTTAGTTTTTGCTACATCGTCTATCAATCAGTTGTCAAATACCTATTTTTAAATAATTTTGATGTTTTGGTTTGTCGTGGGGGATTTAGCTTTGCTAATTTAGCATTAAAGTCAAGTGATGGTCTATCATACTCGAATAGAATATTTCTTTTCTCTCTGTTTAAAAGCTTCTCCTCCACCTTCAAGAATATCACAAACGTGCTCTCTTATCCCTTGACACTCCAGGACGGAGGGGACATTTTCGTTTTTGCGGAATGAGTGCTCTAAAGCCCCATTTACATATTCAAAACGAGATGATCCTAGGTTTTGACTTTCTCCCTGACCATTTTGATTTGCGACGATAATATTTTCCGTATCTGTTGCAACCACCAAGTTTGCATTATGGGACACTATAATAACTTGCCTATCCTTCTTCTTCTCTTTTATTATCTTACACAGTAAATCGTAAATAGTGCGATTGTCAAGATTGTCTTCTGGCTGATCTATTAATATCGGAAATTCGGAAGAGCTGATTTGTAGGAAAAGAATGAGCAATACAGTTCCTTTCTTACCTGGTGACATATGCAATAAGTCATCGTTTTTGTACGTAACAAGATGATCTATCTCAAACTCATCCTTAATGAGTCCTTCTAATACGTCTTCCAATGTAACGCTATTCTTTAAAGGAATCACCTGCTCACCACAGAGTAGCTTGTCATCTGTAACCTTCAATTGTGTCTCATATAGAGAAAGGACTGCGTCATAGTTTACGACTCCATTATTGAAAAGAGTATTAAAGTAGTGTTCTTTACTAATTGCAGCTTTATTTGTCTGTTCGAATAAGCGAAACTTTTCAATCTTATAAATAAGCGTTGATGTTAACTCTATATCGGAACCTATATTTTTCTTGCTTGAGTTTATTGTTTGTGTGACTTGTAAATATAGTTCATGCCGATATTTTAATTGTGCCACAATTTGTATTCGAATGTTTGCATATTCCTCTAACAAACTTTTTACCTGAGTTTCCAACAACAAAGCTGTTTGATATTTTTCCTTTTCTCCATCTAGTTGTGCAATAAGCTTCAGTAGCTCTTTTTGCCCTGCTATTTTTTCGAGATATGGAGCTAATAAGCTGGTTTTTTTTGTAGTCTCTTCCGATAAGCCGACTTGTTTGTTTGGCAAATCAAGCTTTTGGACTTCTGTGTTTATGTTTGCAATTAACAATTCAAAGTCACTTTCCATTTTTTGTCTGATAAGCAAAACATCTTGAGGAATTTCTCCAAATTCATCTAAAATCCTATCTACTTGCCCTTTTAGGTACGCTGAACTGCTTATATCTTCTTTGCCCAAGAGGTTTGATTTTGTTATTGAAACCTCTGCAATAATTTTTGTAAGGATACTTTCTTTCAGTGTTAAATTTCGGGATTCATTTTCAAGAATACTTTTTTCTGCTAGCAACTTATTATAGGTTTCAAACTCTGACTCTGACAGATTCAAAGCTTTCTGACCTTGACTTATAGTTTCTTCTATTTTTATTATGCCATTTTTTATATTTTCTGAGTTTCCTATTTCTTTCGATTTTTGCTGGACTTCAAGTCCTTTATTCCTAATCCTCAGAAATTCACTTAACAGTCTATCTATTTCGGAAGATGTGTTTGATATTTCCTGCTTTGTATTTTCATAAAAAGAGCGAAAAGAGGAGTCCTGCAATAAAATATTTTTTATCAAAAGATTCAGATCTTCTTTATTGTTTTTTTCAACAAGATAGTTTATATAAAGCTGTGGAATATATGTAATTTTATGGAGTTTGGTCTCAAGGTTAGAGTTGCTTAATAGGTCTTCGTCCCCATTTTTCCAAACAACTTTAAAATCAAACGGAGAGTCAAATTGGTATCCATCAAAACCTAGTCGTTTTGAAGTGCGGTCAACCTGCTCAGGGTCGGTGCTTCTTGCGGAAGAGAAAAGCAGTAGAGATTTTCCAGATGATTTTCCGCCAATAATTGCATTTAAATTTTCGTTAAGCAAAATTGTTTGATTGCCAAACAAATTTCCTGAGTCGATAAACTGTAGCTCACTAATGAGGTAACGCTCATTTTTCACATCTGGTTTTAATGGCTGTATCATTACCCTATCTTCAGGTTCGTATAATGTTTGCTTCAAGCCTTCAAATGTAGGGTCAGCTTTTATCCAACAGAATCGACTATTATCGGGATTAAAGACTCTGTCGTTGCGATGAGCATCAGAGCCATGGAAGCAAGGCTTCAAGGACCCACACTTTCTCAATAGTGTTTTCTCGTCATCTGCACCTTTTCCAACGAAATATCTTTTATCGCTTTCACTAGAAGAAAAAATTGCATCTGAAAACTGATAAAAACTTTGTCTTGTCGCATCCAATTGAGATCCATTTGGTGCAACAAAAAAATCTTCATGTCTAACTATGCCAGTAACACCGTCACTACTTTTGTTTGACACAACAATTATTACATTTTCTCTCAGTGAGGGATCGTCTTTGAATACGGTGCGTAAAGATTCTAACGAAATTACATACTGTTCAATCCCCTTTTTGTATGCTACCTCATTATCTAATGCTTGGTTATTCTCAAGATTTTTGCCTAGGCGTACTAACTCTGCTTTTGTAGCAGAATAACTACTTTCGGAATAGTCAAATTTCAACTTACTCAAAAAGCGACTCTCTATTTCAGTATCAATGGCTGGATTGAATATACAGTGGAGGTTTATGGGAGTTGATGAGCCTGTAACTGGCAAAACCCTCAATTCTATATTTGGGACAATTAAATCAAATTGCTTCGTTATCTCTCTCGCTCTACACTTTTCCTTAAAAACAAAATAGTTTTCAATGCTAAAATAGTCCGTTACCCCGACCACAGAGATGTCTTCAGCTGAAGTATTTATTGCTTCAACATATCCTTGCCACTTTTCCTCTATGTTAGCACCTTCAAACTGGTCGTTTTTCTTTGTACCAGGTGTATGAATATGTAAATCCCACTTTCTCCATTCAGATCCTCGTTTGTATTTAGTGTATGCCATATGATAATAAATTTATAATTGTTTTTAGTCTCAAATTGCTTTCGACCACAAAGATACTAAAATTTTCACAATTAACAAAATAAAAAAACAAGTCCTTCTGTCCAAAAAAATATTGCAACTTTTGCATATTGCCAGAATAAAAAAAAACTGTATCTTTGCAACATATTTTAGGCAAATAGCAAATCAAATTTATAATTTCACAAATGCATAGCATAATGGGATGGTTGAGAAGATATTGGTGGATTTTATTATCAATAGTGATAGTGCTTTTCTTACTAGCAGTTTCTATTGTTAATTGCAAATCTATGAATGATATTGTCGAAACGTTTCTTAAATATCTAAATGACTTTGTTAGACCTTTTGGCATAATTGCAGGGCTTATTTTAGGCTATCCTTTATTGAAGAGAAAATTAGTAGAAACATATATTTCAAAACAACTAGAGAAAATTAGTGAGGCAAATGAAATACTGCGTCAACGATGCCTAAAGTTAATGAGAAAATATCCTCTAGAATACATCTCAACACATTTAACAGAAGAGTATTTTGAAGAGTTGTTGCAAGATTACGAAAGCCTTTGGGATGATGCCGTAAAAGCGAATATAGATGCATATAAATACTACAAGTTAGTATTAGACGGTTTATCTAAATTTGCGGACAGAATTAAGCGTGATAAAAAAGTTATACAATCAGGGTACTACAACGAAACTCTTAGTAGCCTTTTAAATACACACCTACAACAAATCTATCGTTATGCATCCGTTGTTTCATTTTCTGACAAGACTGTTAAGCGAACAAAGTTAGTTGACAGGCTGAAAAAGTATGTTTCAGAAAACAACGATGAAGTTGTAGAAGATTTAGATTTTTCACAAGACTATAAAATTGATTCTGCAATGCTTATTTTGTTTTTTGAAACAACAATAAGAAAGCTTGATAAAGGACAAAGCACACTTTTGGAGTGCTTTTATTTATCTGCCCCAACACCTATTCCTTTTGTGAGAATAATGTACAATAGAGAAATATACGCCCCTCCTACTCTTATTAGAAAGAAAGATCTTTTGGGGTTAGAGCTTAAATTGGTGTTGATCGGAATGAATAGCAGAAAAAGCATTATGATTGATTCCGGAAAAAAGAAATTGCATTATTCTCTTATTTATGCTAATGTATCTCAAGTTGGATTCCGTGTAGAAGATATTAGTGACTTTAAAGATGATTACTTAGACCTCAATTTCTTTGGCTCTTGCGGTAAATATGAATGCAGTATCATAAATCGGTCAAGCACAGAAACATCTGTCATTCAAATTGGGATAGATACAGAGTCTTTGCAAAAACAATTTAGAGAAAATAAACGCAAGATAAAAAAGCAAATGACAAAAGACCGCAAGAAATCTTCAAGATAAGTTTATGAGATCAAGAAACTATAACAAAACTGTTTCAACAAGCACGAAGTCATTCTCTATAAGGGGCTATTGATCTGTGAATTTCAACATCAGCAAAGCCTTTGCTATCTAAATATGAACGTAAGGATTTTTCGGTTCTGTCCATATCATTAGTTGGACCAATCCAAATTTCTTTTAATGCTTTTTTGGGAAAGAAATTTTCTACATATGGAATAATTAAGTTGTTTTGATAACGGTACTTGATGTCAGAATTTTTATCAGACAGCACTAATAATCTAACTTCATTTTCATACCTATACGCAGGATGTTTTGCACAAATAATAAATAGCAAATATGGAGTAATGTGCTCAAGCAGTTCTTTCATGATTTTTTTACTTGTGAATGCTATAAAGAGAATTGCTAAAAGAAGTAAAGCAGATAGTGCTTTTTGGTTTTCACTCTGATCTTTATTGTCGGTTTCTTTTTTTTCTTCTTCAAAACGCTCACCGATAGAGGTTATTTTATCTTTTATTTCTTCATCCAAATAGACACATCTACATAGTGGGGCATCTTCGGAGTCCCTACGTATTAGATCTCTATCAAACCCTAATGCTACACCTGCTCCATTTTTGCCATACATACTCCACATAGGCAAACTGTCTTGAGTTGTAGAGAATGACGTGATAAAACATTCTAGGTCACCATCTGAATCCGTTTCGTCTTTTTCGGTAAAAAAAAGATTAGAAATTTCACCAAAATATTCTTGACCAATTTTCATTTCAGTTGGGTCATTCAAATACATACAGTGAGATGCCCATAAACAGATTTCTTCGTCTGCTTTTGGTTCTTTAACTATTATACCGTTAAATAACGCCTCTATATTTGTGTATTGATATATAGTTTTGCTCTCATCGGACACAGACGTACTTTCTTTTAAGAAAGAGAGAAAGTTTTCATAAAGCATATCGCTTTCCGTTTGTTTTTCTATATTGGTAGAACCTATTGACATATTATTTTTTTCTTGTTGCTACAATTTTGAGCAAAGATACAAAAAAAAATACCAATTTTCAAAAAAAAATCGTATCTTTGTAAAATCAAATAATACACAAAATCAAAAAACTATGAAAAACACTGCGTAGTAATACGCAAAAACTTCCTGAAAAAAAGCGTTTAGCTGATATTCGGATTTCTGAAACTTAGACATTTCACTTCTCCAAGAGTAAAGCGTAAACGCTCACGCTACTTGCGTGGGCTTTACTCAACTATTTGGAGAAAAGGTAGTCTAAGACCTCAGAAATCAATAAAACGGAGTTTTGTTCACGCTTTTTTATTTATTAAAAATCGAAAAAACAAAATACGATGAAAAAATCCCTCACACTAGTTCTCTCCATTGTTTTGTCATTTGGAGCTTTCACGCAAACCCAAATAACCGTCAACAGTAGTATTGGACAGCGAGTGGCAGCTCAGAGTTATGCAACGGACGATATAGTCATAAATGTAGCAAACGACATAACTATGACTATGTCTGATATTATATCCATCCCCGCACTTGCTGATTCTGGCAGAACAGTTACCATTCGCAGTGCAAATCCTACTATGCCTGCTGTACTTTTGCGTAGCGGTCAAACAGGTACTTTATTCACCGTGTCCACTAATGCAACGCTCATTTTGGAAAACATCATTATTGATGGTGGTAGTACTTTTAGCACTAGTCAGGGGTCGCTTGTACGTGTTAATAACGCTACGCTCATCATGAACGACGGTGCAATTGCACGCAATAACCACCTTAGCAATAGTGCAATACGCATTAATGCTGGTATGTTTATTATGAACGGTGGTGAAATCAGCGGAAATAGAGGGGGTAACGATTTTACAGCTTCAGGTGTACACATCGAAGCGAATGGCAAGTTTATTATGAACGGTGGTAGAATCAACAATAATATAAACAACTTTTTTGACTCATGGAATAACCAGCATGTTGGTAGTGGCGGAGGAGTGCATATTGCAACAGGTAGTGCGTTCGTCATGAACAACGGCGAAATCATTAATAATAGTGCAGTCAGAGCGGCTGGAGTTTTTGTTAGTAGCGGTAGATTTACAATGTACAGCGGTGTAATCAGTAACAACACGAGTGGTGGTGGCGTAAGTCTTGGTCACAATGCTTCATTTACTCTTGGCGGAACGGCAGTAATTACTGGTAACTCAAGGCTAGGTGTTCCAAGAGAAAATGTTACTCTTGGCAATAATCAACATATCCTCCTTTCAACTTCCAACCCTCCTGCTACTGGTATGAATATAGGAATAACAAAGTTCCTATTTTTTAGCAATGGTATATTTGTGGAAAGTGGGGCAACAGAAGAGCAGGTGCTTTTTTTCACTGCCGATGTAGCGAATGCTGCAGTATTTCATAATGCTCCAGAAGGCGAATTGCAATTAGGGTTCAGAGTTACCAACATTACAGATGTACCAACAGAGGCTATTTCAGGTACTCCACTTACATTGACTGGCACAGTTATGCCAAACAACGCAGTCCGACAAACCGTAGTGTGGAGCGTGTATAATGCAGGAACGACTGGTGCTACGATTACCAATGACTATACGCTTAATACTACTAATGTAGGTACTGTAACTATAAGGGCAACAATTATAGACGGTTTAGGAACTGGATTTGATTATACGCAAGATTTTACAATTGAAGTTAGCTCTCTCGTCAATGCCGAAAACCCAATCATTACGGAACAACCACAATCGGCAACATATTCGCAACACGCAACCGCAACTGCTCTCACGGTTGTTGCGGATTCGCCCGATGGAGGGGTATTGAGCTATCAATGGTTCAGCAATACAACAAAAAGCACAGTTGGCGGAACAGCGATTGATGGAGCAACAACAGCAAATTTTGTACCCTCGACAGAAGTTGTTGGAACATTCTACTTTTTTGTGATTGTAACAAACTCCGTTCTCGATAATGGCGGAACTAAAACAGCGACAGCGACAAGTAATGTCGCAACAGTTGTGATAACACTACCCATACTGCCCAATGGTTGCAATCAAAATACACCCGGTTGGGGTGAAAGTCTTGGCACAATATCATTCGCTACGAACAATACGTGGAGAGTTGGAAATCAAATTTGGTCGGATGCTGTGCAAACAACAGTATGTAGTAGTAGAGCACCATCGGGGATGCCTGATTTTAGTTGGGGGAATTGGTTAGGCGTTGATATGAATTTCAATGCTAACTGTCGTTCTAACCCCGGACAAAGAGGTGACCTATTTTCTTGGTGTGCCGTTGTTCGTTTTGCGGATTTGCTTTGTCCTTACCCTTGGCGAGTTCCAACAAGGGAGGATTTTGTAGCGTTAGACCTTGCTTTGGGAGGTGAAGGCGGAGCAGACGGAAGATATCGCAACGTAGAGGTTCGTAACAAATATCTAAATGTTTGGGGAGGCACTTATTCGGGTATTGCCAGTAATTTTGGTATATTGTGGAGTCAAGGTACAGACGCTATGTATTGGACACAATCGCAAGCAGATGCGACATCGGCTTATAGAGCGGGTTTTTGTCACGTTGGTTGGATTTTTCCTCAAGGTACTTCAAACAAAGCTTCATTTGCACTTGCATTACGCTGTATCCGTGACCCTATTAACGCAGAAGTTCCAAACATAATTCAGCAACCACAATCGGCAATATATTCGCAACATTCAACCGCAGACAAACTCACGGTAGTTGCAAATTCGCCCGATGGAGGGGCATTGAGCTACCAATGGTTCAGCAATACAACAAATAGCACCGTTGATGGAACAGCGATTGACGGAGCTACAACGGCAAATTTTGTACCCTCGACAGAAGTCGTTGGAACATTCTACTTTTTCGTGATTGTAACAAACTCCGTTCCCGATAATGGCGGAACTAAAACAGCGACAGCGACAAGCGATGTCGCTATCATTCAAATAATAGAAGGGGCAGAGCCTCCTCCTCCATTGATTAATATTTCCGTTTCAGCAAATCCACCAACGGGCGGAGTTGTTTCGGGCGATGGTACAAATATCGCATACGGCACAAGCGTAACTCTGAATGCAGTAGCAAATGCAGATTACAATTTTATAAATTGGACTGAAAGTGGCACGATAGTTTCCACAAATGTATCTTATACATTCACAGCGACAAACTCTCGAACGCTAATTGCTAATTTTGAAATTATAGATACACCTGACCCGCCTTATAGACCCGATCCACCTTACCCACCTGACGACCCATCAACATTTAGCGAAAGCGAAATTTTTGTGTTGTGGGATAGACTACTCGCTGTTTCCAATCCTGAAAGCTTTGACGAACTGCGAAATGCAACGTATCGTTGGTTCAAAAACGATGTGTTGTTGCCACAAAGTAGCGGTTATTGGATTGATGTTGGCTCGCCAATTCCGGCAGGTAGATACAGTGTTTCGGTGCATTATGCAGGCGTAGAAATTTTATTTTTGGAACGCATATTCAGCCAACCATTCGGTGTTCTAGCCTCGCCAAATCCGATTGGTGTATTCGAGGAATTGACCATTGAAACGCACGGCACAAACATTGAACGCATTGAAGTTTTTGATATGAATGGTGTGTTGTTAAACACTATCATCTGTGATAAGGCTCGGGTTAATTTCCAAACTACTGGTGTCCATATTTTGCGAATTCATTTGGAAAACCAAGCAATAGAAATCCTTAGAATTGTTGTGCAATGAGATGTTTTTTGAAATTGACAGCAATAATTACCATATTGTTGGTGGTCGAACGCCCAACATTCGCCCAGTCGGGCAATAGCCTAACGGTTTCTGCCTTGCCTGCGTACAACCAACTGCGATATGGGAAAAATAATGTTCGCAGTTCGGGCGATTTTGACATTGGTTTTGGCTTGACATCTAGAGCTCGATTGTCGAATAATTTGCAACTTGCAATCGGTGTAAATTATAGAAATTACGACGGCTTTATTGACTTTAACGGAATGCGAGATAGTGCCCATTTTATTGAGCCTTCGGAAGGACATCGCTATTTTTTGTTTCAAATTTTTAATAGCACTGAAACGCAAAATGTGAGATATATTGAGCCAAACATTCGTTTAGAATCTGTGCAAAATCTAACATCGACAATAGACCTTATCGCAGGCGTTGGCTTAGGTTTTGGCTTTCTCTTTGGCGAAAGTAATGCAATGACGAGTGGCGAATTTCGACGCTATGCGTATTTTTACGACATTCATATTTTGATAGAAAATTTTCCAGAAATGGGCTTGACTTCGTTCACGGATTTTCAAAACCCATTGTCGGGCAGCACGTTTCGACACTCTTTGTTTGCTCTCGGACAAGTCGGGTTTAGTTTTCGACTTTCGGAACATTGGCAGATTTTGACATTGCTAAATATTCAGCACAGCCTTCGGAATATTCAAAACAATCAAGATGTTTTCATTCATCACAATTCGTATTCAGGCATTGTTGCAAGCAACATTCCGAGAGGTGTTCACGCATTTTCGGCAGGGTTAGAAATTGGCATTACATACCGTTTTGTAACAACACAACGACAAACCACACAAGCACGTGGTAGGCACGGTATGATACAAGGGCATTGTCCGCCACCGGCAAGAACACCGAGAAATCAAAGCCCGATTTTTAATATGCCACGATAAGCTTTGTTTTATTCCACTTGTAAATCTGAACTGTTTTTACTCAATTTCACTTTCTCGTCAATCCGCTCCTTAATATCCATCAATAGTTGCGGAGTATAATCGTTCAATTCAACACAGCAGTTGTATTTCTTTGGACTACCAATTGCTTCAATTGTCTGCTCGTTGTCGTGCGTATGTCCGTAGATGTGATAAAGATCGTTGTAGTTGCCCGACCAACTCGCAAGCGGATAATGACACGCTAAAAAACGAAAGCCGTTATACCGTATTTCTACCATATCTCCGACAAATAGAAGCTTGTCGGTATGTTTTTCCGCTTTTTCTACACTACTACGGCGGTCGTGATTTCCAATGATAAATATTTGTTTGCCGTTAAGCCTATTAAGGATTTTTTGTAGTTGATCACTTCGCCATACGAAATCGCCCAAATTGATAACGATGTCGTTTTCGCCAACAACCGAATTCCAATTTGCGATGATGGTTTCGTCCATATCTTCTACCGAATTAAAAGGACGGTGGTTGCAATGCGTGATAATGTTCGCATGACCAAGATGCAAATCCGATATCGCAAAAACTTTTCCGTCGTTGCCAGTTATCGTTAAGTAGCCGTATTTTCCTTTTTGTGTAACTTCCATGAATTTGGTTTTTCACTCCAACAACACAAGTATTTT
>Ga0209755_10006582_pt1 | contig 12803 bp, 6 predicted proteins | sample TergutCo191P1_FD_187301 | JGI IMG/M metagenome (GOLD analysis project Ga0209755, IMG submission 187301) | Cornitermes sp. P1 segment gut microbial communities from Petit-Saut dam, French Guiana - Co191P1 (SPAdes) (version 2) | ecosystem: Host-associated > Arthropoda: Insects > Digestive system >... | reverse complement strand
CAACAACAGTATTGCCCCACCTGTTATAAGCGCGGTCAAAATCCATACCGGCTCCGTTTCCAGAGCCATTGGTCATAAACCGCAGCAAATTCGCGCTGTAACCAAAACTCATATACCAGTTTGCGTCTGAATCCATCCTAAAGAACGGATTGTACAGCACTTCGTTGGAAATTAAACTGCCTGTATTCCAAACATAAATTTTTCTGTCGTCATTTAAAATGTCATTGTTTAAACCGTTCGGCTCCTGATTGTATTTCGCGTCATTGTTGTTTCTGTTGTTAAACAAGGCGATTGCGTTTCCGTTTAACGGAGTTACCGTTACCTGCAATTCGCCTGACACTGCGGCAGTCCCGATGTTTGCAGTTATCTGAGTTGATGAAACTTTTGAAGCCAGATTGCCGTTTGCGGGAACATCAGGCAATGAAACTCTCGTGGACGCCCCGTTTCCTCCGAGATTAAACCCATTAATAATGACGGCGTCGTTTTCGCGCACAGGATACCATCCCCGCGCGGAGCGGTTAAAGGCGGACGGAGACGAATTATACGCTTCACTTAAAGGCGTTATAACATCCGTTATATACGGAACAACATTTACAATTACCGCCGCTTCGCCGCTTGCGTTTCCCGCCGCGTCATACGCTTTAAAAACTATTTTAACATTTTCCCGCGCCGCGCCTGTAATCGCAGAAGTGTCCCACGCAAAATTCCAATTCAGCGCATGAGCGTGTTCCATCGTGTTTGTCTGCTCGCCGTCAGGCGCCGAAAATCCCCAATGATGCGCATTGTTATCCGCTCTCATCGCGTCGATTGTATATCCGGCTCTTCCGGTGTCAAGTTTCGCGGCGGACGTATTCCATTTCGCTATAACAAATTCATTCAATGACTGATTTACAATCGTATTTCCCGAAGGCACAGCATAATCCGAAATTTGCGCGGTTATGCGATCTATCCTGCCGTTGTCATAAGCCTTTCCCTTAAAAATTACCATTCCGCTGATATTCGCTCTTTTATCCGCGTCAACGGCTTTTGATGTATCGTGGCTTGCGTATTGCACATAACCTTTTCTTTTTCCGTCATGCGTTGTAACAATATTCTCATTATATTCGAAATCAGAAAGGTCTGTTTTTATTCTGTGGAAATAATTATCCAAAACAGGATTTGGAATACCGGCAGAAGCCGAAGCCAGCGCGTATTTTTTGCCGAAATCCGCAAATTCAATTAGAGGAGCGCTCTGGTCATTATTATCAACTGCCGCTCTTAGCACTGCCGCGCAGGACAATGTATCCGCTTCATCTGACGCAGATGAGTCCCAAACCTTTACTATAAATAATCTGTCATTTTGCGTATTTGATACCGGCTTGGGCGAATCGGGAATCTTTGCGAATGAAGAAATATTTATCATGGACGAACCCTGCGATGGAGTAAAATCCGCGTTATATGTGTATGAATATACTTTAGCGTTACTGTCAGTAATGTCAGAGCCCGGCATCAACGCTGTAAACGTAATTCCCGTATAATCATTGGTACTGTCGAACACGCCGTAATTCAGCCAATTCACGCTGCCGGGATTTTCAATCGTATAAACCTGCCCCTTTTGCATATTTTTAGCCTGAATCGGACTTGCGTTTCTCGTAACATAAGATACCCTGTAATTCCTGCCTCCGTTTCCGCCAATGGTATTTATGTTAAGGCTGAACCTGTTATTGCGGATTCTAAAGTCAGAAAAAATATCCGTGTTTTTGGGAGCGTGGACATTCTTGGTAACAGCCTCGATAGAACCAACCGACGTATCAACAAGACCGTCGCCGTTTACGTCTGTGCCGATTCTGATGCTCGCAAGAACAGGACGGTTATTCGCTACATTGATGTATTTGGAATAATAAGTCGCGTTATCCGCCATATCAAAAACAACATAATGCGCTATGTAAGGACCTGCCGCCAGTTTTGTTGAATCAAAATTGACAGTCCATGTTTTTAAAGTCTGCGTTCCTGAAAACTGGGTTGAAAAGTATCCTGTTTTCTTCTCTTCTTTGCTGTCAATAACAATTCCGTTTGAAGTGGATTCAAAAATTATTTTTCCGTTTTCAATTTTTTTAACGTTAGGGAAAAACGGAAGTTTATACGGACGTCCGCCGGCAGATATAACCTCGCTCTGAGACTGCGAACCGGGAATTGTCGCCTCACGTCCGGTTACGGCTTCCTGAGTTTTAACAAAACCATTGCCCGCGCTCATGCTTGCGCCGTCCAGATTAACGGGAACTCCGTCGGGACGCGAAAAATACACAACGACTCTTTCCACGCCTTCTACGCTTGTCATATTCCGCGCGGAATCCCACGCTCTTCCTGAAATATTAAATTCTCCGAGAACTGCGGTGTTTGTTTCAAAACTCGCGAACGGGTAAAAATTATCTATCTGAAGAGAAATCAAACTGTGCGCCCTGTATGGCGCGGGAACCGCGTTATCTTCAGCTTCAATTTCCATATTGAAATTCAACGGCGTGTTTCCGTATAAGCCGATGGTATCAATTGGAATGTAAAGCGTATACTGCTTTTTACCATTAACAATGCCGTCGGAAACAATACCGGCGTTTGCGTCAGACGGCGAAGTAAACGGAGATATTAAATTATCAGAGAACCTGTTCTGATTTTGCCCAAGACCTTTTAATCTTAAGCTTGTTACATCGGAATTATCCTGAACCTTCGCTCTTAATGTTACAAACCCGGATACCTTTGAAATGCCGGGAATATATTTTTCTATTATTGTATCAGTATTGTTTCTGTCAGAATATTTTCCGTGAATAATTTCGATATCGGCAATTATGGGAACGCCTGAATCGAAGAATAGATTTATGCCGAAAGGAGAACCAGCGTCTTTAGCTATGTTAGGCGACGATAAATAAGCGTCTTTTGCGCGGACTTCTATCTTTACTTCTCTTGCATAGTCGGGATAGGTTATGCATCCGTCTGCGTTCAATGTATGAAACCAGCTTACATTCGGACCCGCGCCGCTCATGCCGTCCACAGGAACAAATCCGTCCGGCGTAGAATTATTTTTTCCGGCTGTTATTACAATTCCGGAACCGGACGCAGCAAGAGGTCTGTTGTTTAAAATATCATTTTCACTTTGCATGGTAATTCTGATTTCCACGCTGTTAATCCATTCATTGTCATGCGCGGCGCCGTTAATGCGCACTGCTCCTCCGACTGTCGCGTTTGTTTTATGACTTGTAATTTCAACAGAAGGTCTGTCAGCATCCGGGTCGATTGTCAGCCTGACATCCAAAAATGACACGTTCTTTGCCTTATCGATCAATTTGAATTTAACAGGCAGATACCAGATGTTGTTGCCGAAGGTATAGCCTGTGGCGAGTTCAACATAGTAGTTTCCGTTTGTGTTTGCCGGATGCGGAAGCCTTACAAATTCGGCAATATCCCTAAAGCGCAGTTCCCAGCTTGATAATACGCTTTTCATGTTATCATCATTAACCCAAACGCAGCCAATTTGATGATCCGCCCTGTGATACTGTCTCGGATTTCCCTCTCCGAGACCCGAGTTTGTCCAGCCTGCGCTGTTGTCCCATGTTTCACCTAACATGGGATTATTAACTTCCGTTACTCCAAGAGCGTACCAGAGACTGTCAACCTGCTGATTATCAAGAGCGGAGCCCCTGATGGAAACGGCGCTTGTCTGATATTTATCCGGCGTTCTGGGATTGGGTTCATTTGCCGCATTATTAAAGCCGCGGTCGATACTTAACCCCTGCGGCTCAAACAACTGAAGCCACGGCTTCGCGGCGTCAATAACCAGCGGACGGCTTGCGCTTGTATCTCTCACAGGCGTATCACAGTCGTTAACGGCGATATAAAGCATTTTATCGCCTGAAAAAGCGGGATCTGTATTTTTTTTACCGAGCATTTTTTCTATTTTTTTTACAGGAATTGAAATCTTTAAAATGCCGGGCGTTGACAGTTCCTGATCATGCGCGTAAGACAAATCAAGAGCATCATTATCATCTAATACAACTGTTTTAACATTATAAGGATGCTGACCGCCGCTTATATTCACCCATAACTGCAAATCGCCGTCCGCGTTATAAAACGCCGGAAACGCGAAATCTTTAGACCATGTTATAACCGGATTATTTAAAGACGTTACTCTTACGCTGATAAATTTATTGGGATTTTCCGCCGGTGAAGGATACTTCGCGTTCTCGCTGCGGTTAGGATATTGATTTAATGTGCCGTCCATCAATATATCTTTTGTAATAATCTGAAATCTGTATCTGGTTCCCGCGGGAAAAAAATCGACAGGTCTGTTGTTACTGTCTTTTTTTATTTCTCCGTTTTTGTCAAAGAAAGCGAGAGGCCACCGGAATTGAACGGCTTTCGCTCCGCCTGAAATATTTACAGGTTTATACTCAGAGTCCAGAACGCTGTGCCACTGATTCCACACCTGTTCTTTTGTTTCATCCAAAGTTCCGTCCGCGTTTAAAAAAACTGGATACCTTGAGGCAGCTTCCGCGTTTGTTTCATCAGGCCATATTCTTATCTTTGGATAACCGGCTCTTATTCCGGCAAAATCGGATGCAATACCCATTATGGAATTACCCATCTGAATATCCTGAGAAAATACATTAAAATTTAACGAATCAAACAATGAACCGCTTATTCCGGGGACTGTCAGTTCAATTTGAGGCGGTTCGCCTTTAACAAAATAAACTATTTCGGTGCTGACTGTTTGATTCCCCGATTTGTCTCTTGCGACAACTTTTGCCGAAATTTGACCGTCAGCCATCGGACTTGTATCAATATCGGCTTCCCAAAGATTTGTTTTTTCGTTTAACCTTGCCGGAAAAATTACATCCGTTTGATCTGTTCCGCTCTTGTCGACGTAGGTTATAAGCATGTAAACGACATCCATGCCAAACGGCTGAGTAACATTAAGCGTAATGGTATTAATATCATTTCCTTTTAAAAATGAACCCGCGCCTGCCGGCGGTTCTTTCGGCAGTTTTATCACCGGTTTTTCGGTATTGATCATTGAACCAAGACCAATCTGCATTTCACAGGCGGCAAAAATTAACACAACTGCGGAAATAAAACAAATTTTTATACTTTGTGAATAGTTAAACATTTAATTTACCTCCTTAAATGTATATATTTTAAAAATAGAAATTTATTAAATGAGGCATTATAAAAAAATGCTATATTCCCGCGCGGCGTTATAATGTTTTTTAATAATAATCTTAGAGAATTAAATAAAGTACAATTATAAATACGGTATTAAAAATACCTGACCCGGATAAATTAAATCAGGATTTGTAATATTATTCGCTTCTACTATTTTTTTCCATTGCATTGGATCATTATAATAACGGTTGGAAACGCGGCCTAATGTATCGCCCGGCTGAATTGTATGATACCTTGGCGGTTTTACAGGTTCCTGTTTTACGGCAACCGCGGGCTCTGAGACAGAACTTTTAATCGCCTGCGCCCTGCTTTCCGCCGCCTGCGCTGCCGGTATTGCCGGAATTTCAATTTCAGGAGCGGATACGCCGGATATATTTGCTGTTTTTTCTACCCTGAAAAAAGCGGTATCCGAAAAAGAAGCCTCGCCTTCATACATTGACGGGAAAACCGGCTTTACGCGCCAATACCATGCGCCTTCTTCAAGTTCGGAAAAAATTAAAGATGCCGTAGCGGTCTGCTTTGTTTTTGCCGGAGCCGAGAAATCAGGATTGCCGTTAATTTCTACGATATAACCGGACGCTCCCTGTTTGTCCGCCCACTGGAAGCGAAGCTGTGAAGTTTCAATGTCACCGTAACGGAAAACGCTTCCCGATACGGGGCTTAAAAGCGCGGGACCCGAAGAATCTACTATGGAAAACTGTCCTTTGTTCAGCGTCGCGCCGTGATGTAAAAGCCTCCAGTGCCATCTGCCGGCGTTTAATAATAACTGAGCCGAATTATTAAGATTGTTCAGCATGCGGTAATTATATGTAAAATATATATCTCCCGCGATTTCAAGATGAAGCTCTTCGCCTTCATCCAGATTAATTCTTTTCCACGAAAAATTTACTGGCACAGGTTCGGCTCCGCTTTTCAGATAACGCGCGTTTGGAACAGGCCGCATAACGACAGCGGAAGGTATTATCCTTTCTGCGCCGTAAGAATCAAACGCGACCATTGCGCCTTCCGATATTTCCTGCGCTTTTTCCTGCCCTTCATATTTTATTTCCGCTTTTCCTTCGCAAACCTGTACGGCGATCCCCTCTTCTGTCGCGTAAGCGTTCAGCACTGTCCCCGATGATGTCTGAACCTGCGTACCCATTAAATTTAAAGTGATACCGGAGCTTTCCGCGGCGCATGTTACGCTGATATTTCCTTCCTGCAATTCAATATGATAGTTTCCGTAACCGCCCATGGCGCGCTGAATTCTTATCAAAGAATATTCATTTAAATCGATCTCATTTCTTTCTATATCGATGGTAGCGGATGACAATTCGGCGGAGCGGATTAAATCTCCGGGGTACACAGGCGAATCTTTAAAAATTCTGTCCCATACCACGCGATCTTCATGGCGGCGCTGAATGATATTGTTTCTGATGATAATGATACCGGCAGGTTCAACATCGCGGGTTTCAAAAGTACGCATTAGATCCTGACGGAAAAGATATATTCCCAACAACGCGGTAGATAAAAAAATAACAAGAATAAAAATATCAATTACGCGGAATTTACCCCTGACAGAACCGGTTTTTACATGAACAATGTCCGCGTTATCGCTCATTTGCATCCTCTATTTTTTGCCGACAACTTTATATTTGACTTCAGACGCGCTTGTGTCTATCTTTACATTTTCAGGCGGCTTAATGCCCAACATTCTTTGCAGGCGGACAAGAGTCTTGGGTCCTTTAGGATTTTTAGCGTAATTTATAACGGCAAAAATCCGCACAGGTTTTTCTTTTCCTTTAACTTTTACGGAAGGCATTTCCACGGTAAGGAATTTTTTTCTTACAAGCTTCCATGTGTCTTCGGCGATAAGTATATCCGTGCCGAACGGTTTGTTCAGCCCTTCAACGCGCGACGCCAAATTTACAGGGTCGCCTATTACAGTATATTCCATTCTGACATCTGAACCGAGCTGCCCCGCTGTAACAATGCCTGTGTTAATTCCGCAGCCGAATTGAATGCGCGGATTGCTTGGGTCGTCTTTTTTTCTGCTCTGATTCATCCGGTGAAGGGCTTTGCGCATCATTAACGCCGCGGAAATACAGTTGTACGCATCTCTTCTGATGCTGCCTGTCGTATAAGCCGTTCCCCAATGCGCCATCAGAGCGTCCCCGATAAATTTATCAACAACGCCGCCTGTTTTTTCTACGCAGTCAATCATTTTGGTAAAATACCCGTTAAGCCAGTGAACAATTTTATCGGACGCTTCATCTCCGAATTGATTTGTGAAATTTTCTGAAATTGCGGTAAACCCCCGGATATCGGAGAAAAAAACAGTCCCGTGTTTGGGAAAACCGCCTGGTTTAATTTCACCGCGCATGGCGCGTACCGCAATATCGCGGTTTGTAAACCTGCCGAAAACATTTAAAGCCTTGCACATCCTCTGGAAACTGGATGTTAAGACGCCGATTTCATCACGGCCTTTTGGCGTAAGAGAGATTTCAAATTTACCGCTTTCTATGTCGCGCGCGGCGGCTGCAAGCGCTTTAAGCGGAATGGATATGCTTTTGGCGAAGAACCAGATAAAAATAATCGAAATGCTTAAGACAGTTACAGTAAGGTAAATATTGCGCCGCGTAGTAGCGTTAATGCCTTCAAAAACTTTATTATACTCAATGCTTGTTATTACAACGGTGCCTGCGGTATTAAGTTTTGAAAACGCTCCGAAATAACGCTTTCCTTCTTCGTCAGTGTACAAAGTCTGCGATTCTCGTTCAGGCCTGTTCCATGCGTGTTTTGTAAAACCGCGGTTCGACACATTTACCGCGTCACGCACCATTTCAAAATCTGAATGAATCAGAACATCGCCTGAATCATTGATAAGATACGATTGATTCACGCCGTACCCGAAAGAATCGTTTAAGTCCATGGGAGAAAATAAAACTCCGGCGCCGCCGTTCTGCCACGGAAAGAACAGCGCGAGAATCGGAGCGCCGAAATCGCGCGCGGCGCTTAGAAGCAGAGTTTCGCCTGCGGCGGCTCTTGTAAGCGCAATATTTTGATTTGAGCGGTAAATTTCCGCCAGTTCAGGATTTATATTGCGGGTTTCAAAAAAATCGGCATTAACCAGAATTTCCGACTGCCCGGATTCAGAAGCGAAATAAAAAACTGAGGCTGCCTGCGGGTTGCGCTCAAAAAAGAAATCCGCCGTTTGCCGCGCAAGGTAGCTGCCTGAGCCAACCGAGGTAATTGTGCGGATAAGAATTAATGAATTGGAATGGATATATCCAAAAGCGGAATCGGCTGCCATCGCGGTTCTTCTGTTCGTTTCAAGATTGTTCTCTTCGGCAAGTATCTGCAAATCGGCGCGGACAAGAAGCGAAACAAGAGCGATAATGGAACCAAGTGATATTAACACAATAAATGTTATGATAGTGATTAATTTCGCGCCGATGGAAAACCTGATCTTCATCAGGCTGCTGACTTGCTGCGTCATGAGTCATTGTAACATATTTTATGCTTATTGTAAATGTGATTATAAAACTAGTTATTTATTTTTCAGCTGTCTGTAAGCCTGCTCGGCAAGACCGAAATTTGCATTTTTGGTATAATCCTTCGCATATTCGTCATATAACATATCTTCGTACATTTTACCGGCAAATCCTTCATCGACAAGTCCCGATTTCTGCACAGTGTTTCTCATGCTGGTTAAAAGATTTTTAACAAGAAAGGTTTCCAGTTCCATACACAGCTGATAAAGTTTATCTTCCTTGTCGATCGGCTCCTGCCCCGGTCTTGCCTGAGCGGGAGCGCTTGCGGCGGACGCCCTTTTTAAAGCGTCAGTAAATTTTTCCGGATTATGGACGGACGATTGAGAAGAGAGACGATAATCGTCCATGTTAATTAAGCCAAAACTATTAATTTCCATATCTTTCCTCCCGGGCGCGCCGCTCAGGCTAAAGCCTTCGCGCATTATTTATCTCATTGACTCTATCTGGCGCCACGCCTTGCTACATTCATTCAACAACACGCTGCGCGTGCATTATTGGGCGCCAGAAATATCCACCTATTTACCTCTTTAATGTTGTGGCGGTGCCGAGCATATTGTCGCTTGTTTGGATTGTACGCGAATTAAATTCATAGGCGCGCTGGGCGATAATCAGATTGACCATTTCCTGAACAACCGCGACATTGGACATTTCAAGGAATCTATGCTGAAGAGTTCCCATGCCTTCATAACCGGGAATGCCTGGAATAGCGTCGCCTGAAGCCTGACTTGTTTTGAAAAGATTTTCACCTATAGCGGTTAGACCGACAGGGTTCGGGAAACGATACAGCTCTATCCTGCCGACGTCAACTTCCACTTCCTCGCCGTCTCTTGGAACTTTTACGCTTACTCTGCCGTCTTTTGTAATATTTATTTCTTCCGGCAGGAAATTTTCAGGCATTACAATATCGGGAACAAGCCAGTAACCGTTGCTTGTAACCATGCGTCCCGTTGAGTCAACCTTAAAGTTGCCGTTACGGGTATAAGCCATTGTTCCGTCGTACATCTGTATCCTGAAAAAACCTTCGCCTGTAATCGCGACATCAGTGGAAACGCTTGTCTGCTGCAAAGACCCTTGCGAGAAAACCCTCTGGGTATCCTGAACTTTCACGCCGTGACCCAATTGAATGCCGACAGGCACAACAGTGTCTTCGGTCGCCGGAGTTCCCGCCGTTTTCACAGTCTGATAAATAAGATCTTCAAAATCCACGCGCTGCTTTTTAAAGCCGTGCGTATTCACGTTCGCCAGATTATTGGAAATCGTATCGATATTGGCTTGCTGCCCAATCATTCCTGCCGCGCCTGTCCATAAACTTCTTACCATCATTTACTCCTGTTATTATCAGCCGAATTTGGCAACTTGATTTATTAATGTGCCCAAAACCGAATCTTCGGTTTGAATTACCTTCTGATTCGCTTCATAAGCGCGGTTTACTTCGATCATCTGAACCATTTCCAACACCGGATCGACATTCGCGGCTTCAAGAAAACCCTGTATTACTTTCGGGCGGTTCAACACATCCATTGTCATTGCGGGACCTGATGTTTGTGTTTCGCGGTAAAGGCTGGTTCCCTGCTTTTCAAGATAGCGGTCAAGATCGAATTCTACTATTTTGAGGGTATCAAGCAGGACAGTTTCTTCCCATTGATTGTTTTCCCTTCCTACCATTACTTCAGGATCGTCAGGGTACGCGGCGTTAATCCAAATTCTGCCTTCGTTATCAACCTGAAAATTATTGGCTTTAACCCTGATTGGACCGTTTTCGCCAAGTACGGGAAAGCCTTCATTTGTAACAAGGTAGCCTTCTTTGCCGAGGATAAATGAACCGTTTCGCGTATAACGCTCGCCGTAAGGAGTCGCGACCGTGAAAAAACCTTTTCCTTCCAGCATCATGTCAAAATCGCTGGATGTTTCTTTCGGAGCGCCCTGTGAAAAATTTGTGAATAATTCGTTTAATTCCACGCCTGTTCCGAGTTTTCCCACGATTGGAGCCGCGTCTGCCGAGCCGAAAGGGTGTTTATAAACGCCGTCGTCATCCTGCCGCCTGAGCAGCAATTCGGGAAAAGCTTTAAAAGAAGTAACGTCTTTTTTATAACCGTTTGTATCTACGTTTGCCAGATTGTTTGCCACAGCGTCAAGCCGCCATTGCTGCGCCCTCATGCCGCTGGCGCCGGTATACCATCCTCTAATCATATTTCCTTATCGGCATATAAATTGAGGGGTTTAACGGCGCATTTTACTATAATTTAGGGGTTAAGTATTTCATAAGACAGCGCCACAATTCCTGAGATGTAAAAGGTTTGCCAACGCAGTCATTCATGCCGTTTTTCTTGTAAATTTCCTTATCATTGTAAATAACATTCGCCGTCATGGCGACAATCGGTACGCCTATATTCATTTCTGTAATGTGCATTGACGCTTCAAGACCGTCCATTACAGGCATGTGCATATCCATAAAAATAAGATCAAACAGCTTTTCGTTTTTTTCTACGCGTTTTTTTATCAGATCGAGCCCAACTTTGCCGTTCTCGGCTACAACTGTTGTTATGCCTACCCTCTTTAAGTGTTCGCTTATAACCTGCTGATTCATATAGTTGTCCTCGCACAACAGGACTTCAGCGTCAAATTCGGGCTTTTCAAGCTCGTTAAATACTATTTTTTCGCGCATGAGGTCGTCATCCTGCACGTCAATCGTGTCAAAAACGATTTCGAAACTGAATTTGCTACCGATGCCGGGTGCGCTGTCTACATGAAGCGTTCCGCCCATCATTTCAACTAAATTTTTTGTAATGGCAAGCCCAAGCCCCGTACCGCCGAACCTGTGCGTTTTTCCTATATCATCCGGCGCGTAGGGATCGAAAACTCTATTAACCTGTTCGGGAGACATTCCAACGCCGGAATCTTTTACTTCAAAACGCATTGTTATGGTTTTTTCGCTCATTTCCCTGGCAACAGCGTGCAGTTTAACCATGCCTGTATTGGTAAATTTAACGGCGTTGGATAAAAGATTAACAAGAACCTGACGCAGCCTTGCGGGATCGCCAAGCGGCTTCTTTCCGATGCTCGGCTCGACATAGAAATACAGGGCAAGACCTTTTTCTTCCGCTTTCGGCATAATCAATGAGCGGCAGCTCGATAATAAATCGTGCATATCGAACGGGATATTTTCCAGAGCAAGATTGCCGTATTCAGCTCTTGAAATATCGAGTATGTCGTTGATAATCTGCATGAGCCATTCGGCGTTGTTTTTTATTTTATTTAAATAATCTTTTACTTTGTAATTATTTTGCTCGGTAATCGCAAGTTCGGAGAACCCTACAATATTGCTCATCGGCGTGCGTATTTCGTGGCTGATTGTCGCTATAAACTTTGATTTTAATTCAGACATTGTTTCGGCGGATTCGCGGAGGCGTTCAATTCTCTCGTAATAACGTTTTATTACAGCGGAAATAAAAGCGGCTGCCAAAGAAACGGTAATTAAAGTAACCGCGCCGATTAATAACAGATTACTGACGCCGCCGCGAAGAAACAACGCGCCTACGGCAAGGCTGAAACCGCTGACAATTACCATTGCGGCAATAATCACTATTAAAATCTTTCTTCGAATAGACATTGTCGCCCCCCGCAAATTCTATTATAACAATTCTACAATAAAACTGCCATTTTGACTATCACACATGGGGTAAAAAATAAAAAAAGACCCGATCCAGAGGAGCTAGCCTCCAAGATCAGGTCCTTCATTAAAAACTATTTTTCTATGTCCAATTAAACCTTATTCGGCTTTCTTGGCGGCCGCTTTCTTTGCGGCTGGTTTTTTTGCGGCTTTCTTCGCAGCGGGTTTTTTTACAGCTTTCTTAGCTGTAGTTTTCTTCGCTGTGGCTTTCTTTGCCGCAGGTTTCTTCGCTGTGGCTTTCTTCGCCGCAGGTTTCTTCGCGGTGGTCTTCTTCGCACCGGTCTTCTTTGCGGCTTTCTTTGCCGCAGGTTTCTTCGCAGATGTTACTGCCATCTTCGTGTCCCCCTTTGCAGGATTTTTACTGCCTTTCACCGAGGCAGCGGCAGGTTTAGTCTTTCCTGACCCCCCTC
>Ga0209755_10006581_pt1 | contig 12805 bp, 14 predicted proteins | sample TergutCo191P1_FD_187301 | JGI IMG/M metagenome (GOLD analysis project Ga0209755, IMG submission 187301) | Cornitermes sp. P1 segment gut microbial communities from Petit-Saut dam, French Guiana - Co191P1 (SPAdes) (version 2) | ecosystem: Host-associated > Arthropoda: Insects > Digestive system... | reverse complement strand
CGATCCTGTCCCTGAGTTCGTCCGGAAAAGGGGGCTCAAACCTTTGCTTTTCGGTTCGTATGGTTTGATTTTTTGACTTGAGGCATTGGCTCCTAGGGTTTGATTTTTACTTGAGGCAATACGGCGACCGCGCATTTTTTTGCAGCCTTCTTTGTTGACCTTTCCGCTTTCGATTGTTACTATGGAAGCCATGAAAAAGTTTGCCCTCGTTTCCCTTCTGTGCGTGGCCGTTCTGGCGTTTTCCTGCGCACGGGCCGAGGAAATGACCCCGGAAGAGCTGGAGGGATTCAGTCCTGCGGGTGCCGCCGAACTTATCGCAAGGGTTCTGTACAGGCCATTCCCCGGCTTCGAAACGGCGTTCGTTCCGGGCCTTCCGGGCGGAACCTGGAACACCAGCATGCTCAACGAGCCAAGGACGTTCAACCGCCTCGTCGCTGAGGGCGACGGGGACAGCATGGGTATTCAGGATCGGGTGCTGGACTTCCTTGCCCAGTTCGACACGGCGACCGGCGAATGGGTGCCCAGGCTCGCCTCGTGGGAAATCATAGCGGACGATGAGGCCGACACCCTCGACATAATCTACACCCTGCGTGAGGGCCTTTACTGGACCTACTACGGCTCGGACGTAAGGATACCGGTCACCAGCGACGACTTCGTCTTCTGGCACAACGAGATAACCGGCGACGTAAGGATGCGCAGCAGCGGATACAGCGCACAGTACGTGATGATGCCGGACGGCACCAGCGTGCAGAGACGTGCCTACAGGATAGACGATCGCAGTTTCCGCATACACTTTCCACGCATCGTGGCCAACCCGGTCTTTACCACCAATATGCAGGTCGGCCCAAGGCACCACTTCGAGCCGGCGCTTCGGGAGGGAGGGCCAGACGCCGTGCGCAACCTCTTCAACATCTCGGTCGATCCCAGGACGCTTCCCTCGATGGGGGCGTGGCACGTAAGCGAGTACAGCCCGGGCCAACGGGTGGTGTTCACCAGGAACCCCCATTTCTGGGAGAGGGACGCCAACGATGCCTCCGTCGCCTACCCCGACAGGATGATCATGCGCATCCTGCCCGACCAGATGACCCGGATGCTGCTGTTCATGCAGGGCCACCTGGAAACCTTCTCCGTAAGCGCCGAGGACATAGCCTCGATCGTCGATCACCCCGATCCCTCCTGGAAGGTTTACCACAACGACGGGGCCATGGGATCGGGCCACCTGTGGACCTTCAACCAGAACCCGGTGAACGCCAGCGAGCCGTGGCACGACTGGTTCAACCAAAGGGAGTTCCGGCAGGCGATGAGCTCGATGCTCAACCGGGACAGGATCATAACACAGATACACAGGGGTCTCGCCATGCCGACCTACTGGTGGTTCCCCCCGGCCAACGAATTCCACAGCACGGACATACGCCTGAAATGGACGTATAACCCGGAGCGGGCCGTCGAGCTTCTGGCCTCCATCGGCATGACCAGGGATGCGCAGGGGGTAATGAGGGACGACCTGGGCCGCCCTGTGGAATTCGACATTTCCTTCCCGGCCGGGGCCGGGGTATGGGACGACCTTGCGGCGATCATCGTGGACGAGCTTGCCGGCATAGGCATAACGGCGACCCCCGTCCCCACCGACTTCCAAAGGCTGGTTAGCCAGCTCATGGGCACCTTCGACTGGCAGACCGTGATGATCGGACTTACCGGGGGCTCGCTCTTCCCCACCCAGGGCACCAACGTGTGGCTTTCCAACGGGAACCTGCATATGTGGCACCCCTTCCAGGAAACCCCGTACCGTGAGTGGGAGGCCCGAAAGGACTGGCTCTTCAGGGAGGGGATGTTCACCTACGACCGGGACATTGCGAGGGAAATCTGGAACGAGTTCCAGGAACTTATGCTGTACGAGATGCCCCTGCTCTGGATGGCGAGGGTTCACGGCTTCGCCGCCGTCAGCGACCGCTGGGATCACACGAACTTCTACTTCGACAACTCCGGTGGGGCGAGGGTGGATCACCTCTTCACCTACCGATAGGGGGCTGGAGTCATGAGCAGCCAAGCCGTGGCCCGGCTTCCGGGCATCCTGCTGGGTCCGTTCCTCGCCTTCAAAAGGCGTTTCCCCCTAGCCTCCTATGCGCTCAGGCGGCTTTGGGTGACCGTGGTGATGCTTTTCCTTCTGGGCCTCGCCGTGTTCGGCCTCATGGCCCTTGTCCCGGGCGACATCGTCAACGAGGTAATCAACCAGCAGATTCTCGCCGGCGGCGATATGCTGGCACCCGAGCAGATCGAGGCCATGCGGGCCGAATTCGGCCTGGACCGGCCCTTCCACGTACAGTACTTCCGATGGCTGGGCCGTGCCCTGCAGGGCGACCTTGGCGTGGGCCTCATCAGCCGGGCACCGGTGACCTTCCTGCTGTGGCAGCGGCTTCTGAACACGCTCCTCATCAACTCGATATCGCTCGTCATCGTCACGATCACGTCGTTCGCACTGGGCGTGTATTTCTCGTCCAAGGCAGGCACCCGTACCGACATTGCCGTGACGTTCGTGGCGCTTTTCCTGCATGCGTTTCCGGGACTTCTCGTCCTCATGCTACTGCAGCTTTTCGCCTTCGTGACCGGGCTTTTCCCCATAATAGGCTTTCCGCCCTTCCCCTTCCACGAGGATCCGGGGGCGTTCGTCTTTTCCTACATGCACCACGTTTTCCTGCTGGTGCTGGCCAGCTTCCTTGGGGCGATTGGCGGAAGCCTCCGCACCACCAGGGCGCTCATGCTTGACCAGCTCGGCCAGCCCTACATCACCAGCCTGCGGACCAGGGGCATCGCCGAGTGGAGGATTTACCTTCTGCACGCCTTCCGCAACACGCTGAACCCCTTCATAACGGGGACGGCGACGCTGCTCGCCGGGCTTTTCGGCGGCTCGGTCATACTGGAGATAATCTTCGCCTTTCCCGGCGTGGGCCGCCTGATGTTCGAGGCCATCCAGCAGCAGGACATCAACCTGGTCATGGCGAACCTGATGTTCATCTCGACGCTGGTTATGGTCGGCATAGCCATAGCGGACATACTGCTGGCCGTCGCGGATCCACGTATACGGTACGGGAAGGACTAGGGGGCCGCAATGAAACGTTTCGCCGTCTATCTTCTGACAAGGCCCATAGGCATGGCATCCGTCGTCGTCATCGGGCTTCTGTACCTGATGATGATTTTCGCCGAGGTAATCGCACCGCACTCGCCGACCACGATGTTCCCCGAGCACACCTACCATCCGCCGAACGCACGTATCGTGGGGGGAAGGCTGGCGGCGCAGGAATGGGTGGTCACGGACACCATCGCCTGGTCGTACGCCAGGATTGCGGGCCGCTTCCACGAGGTGCGGTTTTTCGGCGAGGCCGAACCCTTTCGCCTGTGGGGGGCCGTTTCCGGGAACCGCCGGCTTCTAGCCACCGAAGACTACCCCCTTTTCCTGATGGGGGCCGATCACATGGGGAGGTGCGTGTTCTCTCGCATCGTGCACGGCTCACGCATCTCGCTTACCATAGGCCTCATCGTAACGGCAATCAGCATGATACTCGGCGTGTTCTTCGGCGGAATCGCCGGCTACTACGGGGGCATGGCCGATGCCGCCGTCATGCGCCTGTGCGAGTTCCTCATGCTGATTCCGGGCCTCTACCTGATTCTGTTCGTGCGCTCGCTCTTCGTCGGGGCCATGGATCCGGGCCAGCTTTTCGTCATGATGTCGATAATGCTCGCCCTGGTCGGCTGGCCCGGGATTGCACGTATGATACGAGGCATGGTTCACGCCATAAAGCGTGAGGAGTTCGTGCTGAACGCCAGGCTGGAGATGATTCCCTCGCCCATCATAATCGGCAGGTTCATCGTGCCGCAGACCAGCAGCCTTCTTATCGTGGGCGTGGCCCTGTCCGTCCCCGGGGCGATAATGGCGGAGACGGCCCTCTCGTTCCTGGGCCTTGGCATACAGGATCCGGCGGTAAGCTGGGGATCGCTCATAAGACGGGACGTGCTTACGCTTTGGAACATAGCCGCCTTCCCCTGGCTTCTTGGCCCAATCTGGTTCATCCTTGCGATAACCCTGGCGTTCAACTTTCTGGGGGACGCCCTGCGTGACTACTTCGACCCCTACCACACGATTTTCCGCAAATCCGGGAAAAAGGGGAAGAGAGGACGACGGGAGACGACGGGAGAAAGCCCTTCCCCGGTCACAGGTACCCGACCTCCCCAACTGGCCGTAAGCGACCTGCGGATAAGCTTCGTCATAAGGCGTGGGAAGGCGTTCGCCGAGGTTCCGGCCGTGCGTGGGGTATCGTTCAGCCTGGAGAAAGGCGAGTGCCTGGGTATCGTGGGCGAGAGCGGTTCAGGCAAGAGCGTCAGCACGATAGCGATACCAGGGCTGCTTCCCCAGAACGCCCGTGTCGAAGGCTCGATCAGGTACGAAGGCAGGGAACTCGCCGGGCTGGGAACCGCCGCCCTGCGGGAATACCGTGGAAGGAAAATCGGTATGATCTTCCAGGAGCCGGGGCGTTCGTTCGATCCGCTGCAGAACATGGGAAGCGCATTCCTCGAGACCTTCCGCAACAGCGAGCCAAGGATTACCAAAGAGGAGGCCTTCGACAGGGCGGCGGCTCTGCTTGCCGAGACCGGCCTCGAACGTGGAAGGGAGCGGCTGGTGAACTATCCACATCAGTTCTCCGGGGGGCAGCTTCAGCGCATAGGCATCGCCCTTGCGCTCGCCCAGGGCTGCGACCTTCTGATCGCCGACGAGCCGACCACGGCACTGGACGTTACCATACAGAAGCAGATTGTCGAGCTTTTGAAGACCCTGCGCCGAACCAGGGGCATTTCGATCGTCTTCATAAGCCACGACATAGAGCTTGTCGCGGAAATCTCCGACCGCATAACCGTGATGTACGGGGGCATGGTGATGGAATCCGGCACCCCCGGGGACATAACGGGGAACCCACGCCATCCCTACACAAGGGCGCTGCTCGCATCCTCGCCCCGTTTCGGCAGCCATCATTCGCTGGAAAGGCTCACGTCGATTCCCGGCTCCTCGGGCGACGGCCTTGCGGATCAGGCCGGCTGCCCCTTCGCCCCACGGTGCGTGCAGGCAAGGCCGGAGTGTTCACTGGAGGTGCCCAGGCTTGCGGTCGAGGGGGTTCGGGAACTGCGGTGCGTCAACGGGGCCTGAGGACACGGCGAGAAAGGGAATGGCAAACATCATCCACATCGTAGGCGCATCCGGCTCGGGAACCTCCACCTTGGGACGTGCGCTGGAACTTGAATGCGGCTATAAATGGCTGGACACGGACGACTACTTTTGGTTGCCGACCGATCCGCCGTTCGTGCAATCCCGTCCAGGTGAGGAACGAGCCAAATTATTGGGTGCGAATATCCAAAAGCACCCGAGGTGCGTGATTTCAGGTTCCCTCTGCGGCTGGGGCGATGTTTTTATCCCCCGGTTCGACCTGGTCGTGTTTGTGGACACGCCCGTGGATATCCGCATCGAGCGCTTGGACAGGCGAGAACGGGAGCGGTTCGGCGAGCGTATCCGCGAGGGAGGCGACATGCATAAAAACCACGTCGATTTTATCGCATGGGCGAAAACATACGACACCAACAGCCCTCCCGAGCGATGCCGTGCGCTGCACGAGGAATGGTTTAAGCTGTTGCCCTGCCCCGTGTTGCGGCTGGACGGCGCAAAGCCAGTTGATGGGTTGCTGGAGGAAATCAGAGAAGTACTCAGGATTTAGGTTGTGGGGTTTTGGGAACTGCGGTGCGTCAACGGGGCTTGAGGACACGGGCTTAAGTTGTTGACGGAGGAGAAGCCCTCGATTAGGAGTAGTCCAGGCACTTTTGCGGTTGCTTATGTACACTGGTGTGTCTACTATTATCTGTGGTTCCTAAGCTTGCGAGCGGCGTAAAAAAGAGCCGCACTTGTAACAAGCAGTGCCACGGTCAAAATAATCTGCCATGCCATTTTCAGCCTCCTAGCCATGTTCTTATTACGTCAACAGCCGAAAGAATTCCTAGAATCCCGGCTCCTGTCGCCAAGCCGCTCAATACCCTTGCGGTTAGCGACGGCGACTTGCCATATTCCTTCAACAAGGAAATGATTTCGTCCAGCCGTCCAAAAAGCGCATTTTCATCCATAGCTGTTTCCCTTCTGCTGTATTACGCTCGCCTAACAACACAAGTATCACTCGGAAAACAGCCGAAGTCAACCCAAAAAACGCCTGGCGGCTTCCCAGAGCGCTCCGCAGTCGGCCAGGTATTCGCGACGTGGCTTACCTAAACGGGTAAACACCACCCTCGCGCCGCCAAGGCGCCGCGTCGGGCACGGTCAGGGCTGTCCGGGGAAACGACATGGTTTTCGGGCGGCCTGCCCTTGACAGAAGCCACCCATTTGCTTAACGTTAACGCATGCCCTCTGGCGTTTTTTCCGATTGACCGTAGACGAGGAAAAGCTTATGCAAATCGAAAAAATGGACAGGTCTAAAGTTGTCGTTGCAAAAAAAGAGGCACTTGACAATGATGATGCCGAATACTGGAGCCATGCGACAATCGAGGAAAAACTGCAGACGATAACTTTTTTGAGGGAATGCTTTTATGGCGAAGAGGCAACTACCGGACGACTTCAAAGAGTTCATACAATGCTTAAACTCAAATGACGTTCGATACCTACTTGTCGGCGGTTGGGCCGTGGGGATATACGGGCATCCCCGTGCGACAAAGGACATCGATTTTCTGATTTCCATCGACGCTGCAAATTTGGGGAAACTGCAAAAGGCATTGCGGGATTTTGGCGCGCCGCCTGTTGACATAGAACGATTCAAGGAAAAAGGCCATGTCATCAGAATAGGAAGCTCCCCAGTGCAAATAGACATCATAAATGAAGCCGATGGCATTGATATACATGACTGCTTCCCGAGGAAAGAAATCGTCAATGTTGAGGGCATCGACATTTTTTTAATCTCTAAGGATGATTTGCTCAAGAACAAGTTGGCAAGCGGGAGAAGCATGGACATTGCCGACGCTGAAAGACTTAAGAACCGAGAGTGACAGGTCGCATTTTTGGAACAGAACGGTTAACGCATATGATGACTGACATCGTTGCGCTGCCGTTCATGTTCGCATTTGTCCTGGTCTATGCCACTTGGATTGAAACCTAAACCTACCACCCCCTGAAATAGCGAGCGTCTTCGATAACGTACCTGGCCCAGGGATGCTGTGGATTAATCCGCAGTGCGGCTTCGGCATCGGCTATTGCGCGGGTAAAATCCCCTAGTAGTAGATACAGGTCGCCGCGCAGGGCATGGGTGGTCGCATCGTTGGGATCCAGCCATATCGCCTGGTTTAAGTCCGCCATTGCCAGGTCATGGTTCCCCATGTCCCGGTGTAATAAGCCTCGGTTGGAATGGGCGATCGCATTGTTGGGATTCAGCCGTATCGCCTGGTCAAAGTCCATCATTGCCAGGTCATCGTTCCCCATGTCCTGGTGTAATAAGCCTCGGTTGGAATGGGCGATCGCACTGTTGGGATTCAGCCGTATCGCCTGGTTAAAGTCCGTCATTGCCAGGTTATCGTTCCCCATGATCCGGTGTAAATAGCCTCGGTTGGAATGGGCGGTCGCACTGTCGGGACTCAGCCGTATCGCCTGATTAAAGTCCGTCATTGCCAGGTCATGGTTCCCCATGTCCCAGTGCACTAAGCCTCGGTTGTTATAGCCGATCGCACTGTTGGGATCCAGCCGTATCGCCTGGTTAGCGTCCGCCATTGCCAGGTCATACTCCCGTCTCAGCGAATGTGCACGGCCGCGCCAGTCAAAGAAAGGAGCGTTATTCGGATCTATCCGAATCGCCTGTGTAAAGTCCAGTATGGCCGCCCCGTAATCGCCACGACCAAAAAACAGAATGCCCCTGTCAAGGTAGGTTCCGGCGCTTTGCGGTGCGGTATGTTCGTCCACAAGGTGCCTGGGCGCTCTTGCCACCGTACCCCGGTCTAAAGCCGCAATCATGTCCCGCAATGCCCTGTCGTTCCGCACGTCAAAGCTAGGAACACCTGCACTGGTTGCGGTCTCTAAATGTATTGCGTTGACGGTAAAGCGGCGCACCCGGCCGATGTCCCTTAACTGTCCCGTCAGCACGACCTGTGCGGCCAGCATTCTGCCGACGGACAGGGCGGACTCGTCGCTCACGTATCCGTCCAGGGAAAGCTCCAATTCCCTGGATATAAGGCCAAGGTTCCTGCGATCGGCGACCTCGATTCCAATGTCCAACAACGCATCCGTCAGTTCGTCCATTATGAACTGGGAAAGGTTGTCGCTTTCCGATTCGAACCCCACGATTGCCACGCGAGTTCCGGATGGAAAATCCCTGGCCAGCTTCTCGGCGGTCTGAACTATGGTATCCTGCAGGGAAAGTCCGCCCCCACCCTCTATCGTGGCGCAGGAAAATAGGGAAAGGGTTGCAATCGCGACTATAATCGCAATAACTGTCTGTCTCATGGAGTGCCTCCTGGGTTCTTGTTTTGAGGGATATGCTGATAGCGAATAAGAATATATGCTGTTAGGTAGTTGACACGGTTTGGCAAGCATCCATAATTGCTTGTTTGCGAGGGTAGTCTGTTCATGCTGTTGGCGACATGCCTTTCCACAACCAGATTATACACCAAGTGCAAAAAAAATACATCCGTGCGAATGCCAATTTTGCAAAAAGTTGCTTGGGGAAATCAAAGCCCTCGGGATGTTATTTTCCTCGGCAATGTTCTATACTAAAGTATGAGGTGTAGCAATAGATGTTTGGGACAAAAATGACACTTGCGAGACACAACAAGCTATTCCCGTGCATTCTGTTTATGATATTTTCCCTTGGCCTGCCTGCCAATGCCGCAAATAGACAGGTGGCACTGCTCCCCTTTTGGGGCGAAAACCAGGAAATAACCAGCCTGTTTTGGAACGAGCTTTTCATAGCCCTGACCGAAAAGGAAGGGTTTACGCCGGTGCGGATTGATATGGCCACCATGCCACCCGGCGTTCCAGCCGGAGGGTTCCCCCCGTCCGTAAACCCCGGCCCCTTGCTGATTAGGGGTATGCCTTTTGCCATTACCGGCAACGTTTTCCTAAATCCCCCGTCGGGACAGTGGCACCTGCGACTTTACTTATGGCACTCAACCGATATTCGACCCATCATAAGCGACGAACTCGTCGCCGCCGACCAGGAAACCATCCGAGCGATTCTTCCTTTTATGCTGGAATGGCTCTTTTCGTGGGCACCACCGGTGGAACCGCCGCCGACACCTATAGTACTGGCACCGCCGCCGCCATTGGAACCAGAACCGCCGCTGCCCCTACCACCAGAACCCGAACCACCGCCACCACCGCTGGAACCTGAGCCGTTGCCACCAGAACCCGAGCCAGAACCGCAGCCGCCGCAGGTCACCGATGACATGCGGACAATTATCTATGGCGAACATTACGTGATTGTTGACTATGGCAGGGTGAGGGCACAGCACAACTGGTTGTACGCAGGGCTACGGGCAGGGTGGAATCCGCAGATATTCAGACCTCTCGGCGGCTCTGCTGGTTCTACTTATTTGGAAAACTTCAGCGCTGCCGCTTACCTTAATTTTCAGCCTTTTAGGTTTTTCGGTTTCCTGTTCATGGGCTTCCAGGCGGAAGGCATTTTTACGTTGGATGTCGTGGATTTCGACAACAACCTCTGCATATTCTCCCTTACGGTTCCCGTTCTGGCTAGGCTTACGGCTCACTGGGGAAGCACATCCTTTTTGCTGCTGGGGGGGGTATACCTATTTATGCCCTTGAACAACGATGACGATATCAGCCTGGTTGCCCGCGACGAGCTTTTTGGCAATACCGGATGGGGCTGTACCGTTGGTGTTGGCATGGGGAACAGGATTGGCCCTGGCTCCCTTAACATTGAAGCGCGCTTTTCCTGGGATATGTTCAGCGGCAGGAGAGCAGGTACCTATTACAACCGGCGCATGATAACCGTCTCTATCGGTTACGAGATAGGTTTTTTTGGGAGGTAGCCGTGGTGAGGAAGACAATAATGAAAAAACGCATAGCAGGCTTGTCGGGTATCCTGGTCCTGCCCATGATTTTTGCCGCCCTTGTTTCAGCATGTTACAGTCCCGATTTCGAGCCTGAAATAACCGGTGTAAGGCTTGACAAAACCGAACATGTGCTGTTTTACACCCCCCCTCATTTTGACGAGCACGAATTTACCGCCACATTGCTCCCAAACAATGTGGGCTGGGACAGGGTGCAGGTGGAATGGAGGGTTCATCCCGAAGAAAATGCAAAGGCGATCGTTTTTTTTGGCCCCACCAATGAGCCGAATGCGAGGGTAGTGGCAATGGGAAATATTCCCAACACAACAATACCAACGTTCGTTATCGTCAGGGTTACCGTCGATGGCCGTACCTTTGAAGCAGCGTGCATAGTTACCGTCAGGCGGCCCGAGTAATGCCAGAAACCCATTAGGCTTGCTCAAATGTTGCAGATTTTGAAGCGTTTATTGCTCTGGACAGAAAGCATATACAGGCTTATATTGACCCGAGAAAATCTCAAGTCAAAATCTAACCATCGCGCCACCACGAGGTCAAGCTCCTCACAAGCCCTGAAGAAAATGCCCGTGCCAGTCACGGCACACCCCAGGAGTGCCGGAACTGGTTCCGGCAAGCCGCTTGGTGATTATGATTGGCTAGAATTGATGACTGGCACATCGATCCCTATTTCCCCAGCCTAGAGCTTTAGGCTGTGACGTGTTCCAGAGACTTTTCGGGTACATAATCTTGCCCAGGTTTTTCGACTTTGACTTTAACAAAGCAATCATCCTCAAATTCCTTCAGCTCGGCCTCGTCAATTATGCCGGCGTGGTATCCAGCTTCCACTATTTCGTGGCATACTTGGGCGATTTCATCACAATACTTTCTCATGGTAGATACTCCCTCATATTTCCAAAAACAAGCCGTTTTTTACCTGCCTGTCAAGTTCCTTTTCGGAAAATTTCAATGCGATTTTTGCAGCCTTTTTGAACCCCCTAAGCTGTTTTTCGCTTATATTATCCATATCGGACTTCGCAAAGCCGTAAACAAAAAACGTCCGCTCACCGCTCCTGAAAAACACGATGGCCCGATAACCGCCAGACTTTCCCTCGCCTGGACGGGCTACTCGCATCTTATATACCCCGGCACCCAAATCAACGTCCGCTTGGTCTTTTTCAAGCATGTCTACCACATTCCTTAGTTCGTCGTCGGTTATACCTTCTTTGTCAGCAAACCTATCAAACCATGTATTCTTGAAGATTCTCACTGTTGCATATCCTGTAGTAAGGATAGCGTAAGACCAGGGTGATTTCAAGGTTTCGACTATACGCTGTGCTAAAATTGTGGGCCAAGATTGGTTCCCCAGCCTTTGATCCCACAAGGGGCGGAACGCCAGACCTAATGTCGGGTTCCTAGAGTAATAGGACCAAAGGGACGAGCCATGTCCGGGGAACCGACAACCCGCCTACAAAGACGCGGAACGAACAACCTGGAAGCCAAGACCGTCGCCCCGAGCCTCGGGATAGCCGGCGAAACGAAACGCCGACCGAGCGTTCTCGGGCGGATCGTACCAACACCCGCCGCGAATCACGCGGTAGTCGCTGGAAACCGCCCCCGTGGGGTCGGTCGCCGCGGACGCGTCGAATTCATAATACCACCTGAACCAGTCCCAAACCCACTCCCACACATTGCCGTGCTTGTCGTATAGACCCCAAGGATTTGGCCTTCTCCCTCCAACCTCGCGCGTCCTACCGCCAGCGTTCCTGTTCGTCCATGCGTAATAGTCAATGTTGGCCACGTTGTTCCCAAAGCTCCATTCCGTAGTCGTGCCGGCGCGAGCCGCAAACTCCCATTCGGCCTCGGTTGGAAGCCGGAAACCGTTGGCATTCCAGTTAGCCGTTACCGCATCCCAGGTCTCATCCCAGTAGTCTACAGGCACGTTTCCAAACAGCCATGCGTCCGCATCGGTATTGCTCATGCCGGCGATGCTGTACACGGGCTCAAGCCCCTGCAATATGCTTAGCCTGTTGGCGAACGCAATAGCATGATACCAGTTCACCATTTCCACTGGCCGCCTTCCCTGCACCTCGCCGGGGGCTGGGTTGCCGTTAAAATGGCTGGGGTTCGTTCCCATAACCGCATAGAACTGATCTTGGGTTACCAGGTGCACGCTCATGTAAAAGCCACGGGTCAGTGTAACCTGGCGTTCCGTTGCGCCCATCCAAGCAGGCAAGTCGTGGTTCTGCCCCATCGTGAAAGTGCCGGGGACTATCCTCACCATGCCCATTGTTCTGCCACCGCCGAGGTTTACGGTTGCGTTACCGGTGTTGCCTTCCGTCTGGCATCCCACCAGCAAGAATGCGGCAAGTGCGATTGCGGCGACGGCTCCAACCGTCCGCCTGAATGTCCATCTGTTCTTCACCATAGAAAACTCCTTTGCTGTATGCATGGGCTTTATCCTAACGAATTTGAAGCCAGTCCCTTGCGAATCGGTGCATCACATATCCATGGCTAGAATGGTAACAGCCCCAAGCGAAAGCGTCAAGGAAATTTCTGTTTGAAACGGATCACGCATCCACACGCCGTGGTTAGTGATTTGTAAGGAAAATACCGCTTGACGCAAGGCCTTTATCCCCACACTCCCGGGGTGCGCCGTGCCCGTCCCGGTCATGGAAGAAAATGCCCGTGCCAGTCACGGCACACCCCGGGAGTGCCGGAACTGGTTCCGGCAAGC
>Ga0209755_10006580_pt1 | contig 12806 bp, 9 predicted proteins | sample TergutCo191P1_FD_187301 | JGI IMG/M metagenome (GOLD analysis project Ga0209755, IMG submission 187301) | Cornitermes sp. P1 segment gut microbial communities from Petit-Saut dam, French Guiana - Co191P1 (SPAdes) (version 2) | ecosystem: Host-associated > Arthropoda: Insects > Digestive system >... | reverse complement strand
TCTTGGCGCGGAAGGAGATTACAGCGGCGCTTCTTACTCTGGAGCAATTACCTTTACTGTTAATAATATTAGAAACGACGGAAGCAGCAAGGATGCCGGCACACCGGATAAACGTTATATTTATCCGTCGTATTTAGCTCAGAGCGATGATTTCAGAATTACAAATCTGGTATCAGATCTGACTTATGGTTTATCAACCGAAAGAGATAAAATTAAAGCAATCAATGATTACCTGGTAATGAATACAGTGTATGATCGTGAAAGTTATCTGGTTGAGGGAATGCGAAAAAAACAAGACGCACTAACGGTTTTAGGAAAAAAATATAAATTTGATTCTAAATATCCTAACGGACATTTTCTTGCGGTCTGCGAAGGTTATACAAACGCGGGTAACGCGCTTATGCGCGCCGCGGGTATAGAAGCAAGATATATTTCCAGTGTCGGAATGGGTCATGCGTGGAATGAGGTATTCACAGAAGGCGGATGGAAGTTTCTTGATATAACATGGAATGATCCGTCAGTAGAAGGAGCCAACGAGACTAATATTGTTGATAAAGGTCCGAGCTTTGTCAGTTACGAGTACTTCCTGCTTACAAGCGCTCCGTTTTCTCATCGGGAGAATGGTACAGGCGTTCCAAACGGCGGACGTTCAATTATCAATATTGAATCCGCGCCGTGGATTCGCGGCGCTCCCGAAGGCTGGTACTAATTTATTCTTTCACGCTGCCAACGTTGAGACCGATTACAAAGTACCGCTGCATAAAGGGATAAATAAACAGAATAGGAACTGCCGCGATTACGGTAATCGCGGCGCGTATACTCATAGGTGTTACCATGTTTGATGTTGAAGCTGCCAGCGCCGCTGACTGGGTCGCGGCGCGTCCCTGCGACTGGCTTGCCTGCAGGTATTCCATCAGCTTGTATTGAAGAGTATGCAGCCGTTCATTGCCGGGGTTGTATAGCATTGTATCAAACCACGCGTTCCACGATTCTACCGCTACGAAAAGACCGATTGTCGCAAGTACCGGAAGACAAAGCGGTAAAATAATACGGGTAAAAATATAAAATTCTCCGTAACCGTCAATACGCGCGGATTCAATGACGCTTTCCGGAATACTGCGCATATATGTCCTCATAACGATAAAATTAAAGGCGCTTACAATTCCGGGAATGATATACACCCAGAAAGTGTTTACCATGCCGAGGTTTCTGATTAAAAGAAATGACGGAATAAGTCCCGCGTTTATATACATGGAAAGTATTATTATAAATGTAAAAAATTTTCGTAAAACATATTCCCGTCTGGAAAGGGTATAGGCAAGCATAGCGGTTATAAATACGTGCGTAATCATGTTGATCGCTGTTCTTGCCACCGAAATAAAGAATGCCCGCGGAATGGCATCCGTACGGAAAAGCGTTTGATAATTAAAAATACTGAATTTTCTTGGCAGGAAAGTAATTCCTCCGCGGACAGTATCCATAGCGTCGTTAAATGAAACGGCTATTGTATTCCAGAAAGGATACAGCGTAATGAAGGCAATTAAGAGTAAAAAAAGAGAATTGATTGTGTGAAAAATAACGCTTTCTAATTTTGACATTGTAAACTTTTTCATATTAAACTTTCCTCACCGGCTTTTTGGGCGATTCTGTTGGCAATAAATATCAAACTTATATTGACAACATTCTTGAACATTCCTGCGGCGGTGGCAAGTGAAAAATTGTTACGGCTTAATCCGAAAGTCAGAACATATATATCTATTGTGTCCGATACATTCATTACAAGTCCGTTTCGCAAAAGGTATTGCAACTCAAAACCGGCTTCCATTATGCGTCCGATACTCATTATCAGCAATATAATAATTGTCGGCTTTATACATGGAAGAGTTATACGCCACATTTTTTGATAACGGTTACAGCCGTCAATATCAGCGGCTTCATATAAATTCGGGTCTATACCGGTCATCGCCGCGAGATAAATTATTGTATTCCAGCCGACTTCCTTCCATACGTAGGTAGTGCCGACGATACCCCAGAAATATTTTGGCTCGGAAAGCCAGAGTACCGGCTCTTTAATAACGCCCAAAAATATTAACACGCTGTTTATCGCTCCGCTGTCTGTAGTAAGCATTGAAGATACAAGTCCTGTTACAATTACCCATGAAAGAAAATGCGGAAGGTAGGATATTGTCTGAATGGCTCGTTTAAAGAATGTTTTTTTAACTTCGTTAAGCAGAAGAGCTAAACCGATAGCTGTTATAAATCCAAGAGATGTATTGATCAGGCTCATAACAACGGTGTTTCTTATGGTTTGCAAAAACTGTTTGTCTTCAAATAAAAATTTAAACCAGTACAAACCAACCCATTCCTGCGCTGAAAAACTTCTTGTGAGTTTAAAATTCTGAAACGCCATAGTCCAGCCCCAGAGGGGAATATAGGTAAAGAGAATAATATACAATATTACGGGAAGACTCATAAAAAGAAACTGACGCTGGCGGCTCAGTTTACTAAAAAATGTTTTTTCTCCTGATAATGTTAAAGTGCGCATTTATTTTTCCTTAATGACTGCTCCAGTCTTTGATACGCTGGTTAAGCATTTGCTGCATATACTGCTCGTATAACCCAATGTTATTGGTTATTTCCATTTCCTTTATATACTCGTCCCACAGCCTGTCAAAATCGGAGATAGGCGCTAAAATCATTCGCGGTAAAAACCGTTTCATTGTCTGCTCGCAGCGCTGAAGCGCGATCTGCTCGGGCGAGCCGTCCGGAGGAACCGGTATAGTCCATGTCGGAAACCATAAAGAGTTTGGCTGCGGCTCAATATCCATCATTTCGGCATTACCTGTTACGCCGTAAGCCGCATATAGTTCCCTGTCTTCCGGCAGGAGCATACTTTCTTTTTCCGAAAAAAGATGGGAAAGATCATGCGGATACCCGTCAGAAAATGAACCTTCAAGTTTTGGCATTGAATTAGAAAGAATAACCGCACGGTTTTGATCCTGCCAGTTCTGGTTCAGCCAATTTGTACGCTGCTCCTCTGTCCGGTATGGAACGCCCTGGTCATTGTACTGCCAGTCTTCGCCCTCTATCCCCCAATGCATCGTGCGTTGTACATCTTCCTCCATGTACGCGTTTATAAAACGTATAATCCTTACCGGGTCTTTTGCCGAGACGGAAATACTCAACCCGCTGAAAAGATTGGGAGTAGCCGGAGTGCGGTAGCGGGGACGTATACTCCTGTCGAATACAACCGGGAGTGGCGCCATGGTACGAATATTTTCACCACGATCACGCTTGGAGTAATCTGTAGTATCAAACTGCCACTGCTGACCGAACAGACCCAATACACGTCCTGTGGCAATTTTTGCCATATACTGATCATAGGTGTCTGTAAAGGCGGTTCTGTCAACTAAACCTACTTTGTCAAGTTCGTTAAGTTTTTTGAACCAGCGCTTGGAAATATCCTGGGTGAAAAAGTTTTTATACTCGTATGTCTCAGGGTCGACAGTTCCGTTTCCTTCGTTAGGAAAACCGGCGAGGAAATTCGGCGGATTCCATAACTCAAACGCCCGCCAGTCATCGGTAAGAATCGTAAAAGGAATAGTTGCCTGACCGTTAATCGTCGGGTTTTTTTTGTAGTAACCGGCTATCAAATCAAAAAACTGATCAACCGTGGTAATTTTTGGGTAACCCGCGTCTTTTAACACTGCCTTTTGAACCCAAAATGCCGACGCGTTATAGAAGTCATTATGATCCCTGCCGTGAAATACGCCGTATGGAACAAGATCGTAAATATGACCATCAGTGTATTTTATTTTTTCCCAAACATCGGCGTAATGGGCTTTAATATTTGGAGCGTATTGCTCGATCAGATCCTCTAATGGCAGTAACGCCTCCGCCTCGATTAACGCCGGATTTATCTGTAACAGATCAGGATAAACGCCGCCTGCAATCATGATACCCCGTCTTAAATTGCTGTCTCCGACCAGAATATCCCATGTGAATGTTACGTTCAGCTTTTCCTGTAAATACTTAAATATTTTGTTATTTGTGTTAGGGCGTGTGCCGCCCCCGACATCAATAAAGACTAAAAGGTTAATAGGATAATCCGGATCATCGGAATTCCGGCTGTTTTCACGTTTGCATCCCATTGTAAATAAAAATATAATAATTACAAATAAACAAAATATTTTATTCATTATCTCCTCACTTACAACACTAACCGGAAAAACTAACGTGTTAAGAAGTATATTATATACCATGATATACCGGCAATGTAAAAAAAATTATGGGTATAAGACAGGTGACACGCCGACACAGGTGACACGTGACATTGACAAAATGTTCACTATTGGGGTATGCTGTAATGAAGCGGGAATCGCTGTTTTCTATAATTATTGTTTTTTTCGATATTCTGCTAAATCAAAGTAAGGAGTGATATGATGAAAATGGTAAAATTTTTAGGATTATTGTATGTATTGGCGTTCTGTATGGTATTTACAACCTGCCAATTGGATGTCGCCGAGAAAAAACCTGAACCTCCTGTAAACCGCAATTTAACACAGCAGCCGGTAGATACAACAATTGCAAAGTCGAATACCATGATAAATGTAGTTCCATTGTCTGTTATTGCTAATGTTCCCCAGGGCGCTACAGCAGGCTACCAGTGGTATTCAAACACTACAAAAAGTAATAAAGATGGAACGATAATTGACGGCGCAACCAACAGTACATATTTACCGCCGTTTACAATTGATACACCGGCAGGGCAATATTTTTATTATGTTGTAGTTACCATCAGAGAAAGTTCCAGCGGTACTTCTGTTGATACCGTCAGTGTTGCGGTTGTGTATACCATAACAACTGAACCGGAGACATTTAATAATACAGTGGCAGTTGATATCGGCACAAAATACCAATATGTACGAGGCTTCGGCGGATCTGCGATAATATGGTCAAATTTTACGGATGACACTGTCGCGGATTATGAATTAATGCATAACCCGAATGGTCCTCTTGGTTATAATATGTGTCGTATCATGCTCCCGCCTGATTCTACAAACATTGATGATACAATGACTAAGCTCCTTAAAAATGTAGTATTTCCGCATCCGCGCGGCTGCTGTAGATATGGCGGTAATTGGTGGTACGAAGATAATGACATTCCTCCTCCGCGTCATCCAAATGGACAAGAAGGGAAAGATAACAGTGACTACTATGATATTGTCAAAAAGGTTAATCAGCACGGCGGCTATGTATTCGCAAGCCCCTGGTCCCCGCCCGGCGACTGGAAAAATAATAAAACCTTTCAAGGTACAGACGCCACACCTGGTATATCCGATCATCTTTTACCTGAACATTACGGTGATTTTGCGAATTACCTGAAACGCTTCGCTGAGATCATGTATGAAAATGGCGCGCCTTTATATTCCGTTTCATTGCAAAATGAACATACATGGCATGTAGATTATGAAGGATGCATGTATAACTCTACCCAACATCAGAATTTTTGGATAACACAGGGACACTATATGAGTAAAGACACAGCCCCAGGCAATGCCGGGTATAAATCCAAGATGTCAGTGGTACCTGGTTGGGGCGGCGGCAGGGCGATTCCTTCTGTACGGCCAATGAGCGGAGAAGCCCATAATGGAATTACCGGCGCAGGTGATTTAGGATCCGTAATAGAGAATACAGCAGGCGGTAATCAGGCGCGTCAGGGTTATGATATACTCGCCCGGCATATTTACGGCGCAAGTACTCCTACCCCTTCATCTTTCCTGAATCTGGCTCAGTTCCATCCGACTGACCCAAAAGAGGTTTGGCAAACAGAGTGGAGCACCAGTGGTACAACTACAGGTAATGAACAGCTTGCGTATACATGGAACTATGTCTGGGTTATTATGAACGCCATAGACTTTACTATCAGGCTTAACAATGAATCCGCGTTTATCTGGTTTCCAAGTAAATCATTCGACGCTATGATAGGATCCGGCGGCACCGGTACGACTCTGGGCGATATTCTTCCACGCGGGTATGCTTTGTCCCACTTCGCAAAATACGCCAAAGAAACAGGGCGTGTTGGTCTAACGGTAACAGGTACTAACGCTTCTGCCGCTAATCCATCAAGTAATCGTGATACAAATAATACCAGTTCGCAATGGCGGGCGCCAAAACTAACAGCTTATGTTACCTTGAATGATGAATTCTATGACGGACCGGTTGAGTCAAGGCACCGGCGTTGGCGAGGTGTTAACGATAGCGATGGTGGTATAGTTATTGGAGATCTCGACGTAAGCAAGATAAGCGCTATTAGCTTTATTATGTACACCCCGACGAATTACCAAGGTACGGAAGGTACAAATATGGGTACTATAAAAGTAGTACTTCCGGATAATTTTAAAATCGGCAGAGCCATAGCTATACGGTCATCTAACGGTAATTATCATTCACAGGAAAGTGTTATTATAGGAGCGGACGGGAGTTCCGCGTTTGTCAATCTTCCTGCCAGCAATGTAGTTTCAGTAAGGTTTGATAAGGCGCAATGAGCGAATAAAAAGCCGTTAATAATGCAGACACATTATTACATTATCTGACTGCTGAGACTTGTTTGTTTTAGCAGTCAGGTTCCTTTGCTGTATTTTTGGAGGAAAAAATATGAAAAAAACCTTATGTACGCTTGTATTTGCGATATGCGCCGTTGCGGTATTTGCTCAGGATTTATACACAAGCAATGAAGATGAATACCAAGAGGAAACTGTATCCGGCGGTAAAAAGAAAATCGTCGATTACATCGGTGATTTTGAGATAAGCGGTGAAGTAAAAACAGGTGTGGTATGGAGCAGATATGAGGATCAGATTGATGAACTGGTAGAAAGAACAGAACCGGGCAGCAAAGACGATGCCGGAGTTGGACCCGGGCGCTTTAGAATAAACGTAGGATATTTTAACCGGAATATTAATGTTGGGTTTAAGTTCAGGATCAACTGGGAGAATTGGACTTCTAACCTTGAACCTTCACCCTCATGGAATTATGCTTTCGGTTACGCGGAATTTCTGGATAAACAGTTGACGTTGTCGTTAGGCAGACTTGGAGATTCGCCGTGGGGAACAGGCGGTCCTGAAATGTGGGTAGAATTGGAATCCGGTATGAATATTGCCGGAATACGTTTGGAAATAGAACCAAAGGCGGTTCCCGGTCTTAATGTCGGTTTTGTACTGAACGGTTTTGACGGTATGAGAGAACCTTGGGGCAGAAAACCTATTCCGTTATACGAATATTTAGCGGAATCGGTAATCGGAGCCTCCTATACATATAAAACCTACAAAGAATGGTTTCATGTGCGAACTGCTTTGCGTTTAGACAGTCAGGTTGACGGAAAGGACCGCGATAACGATGGTATTGATGGCGTAGATTTAATTTACCGTGTGGATGAATACGCGCTGGATAAATTTGCGCCAGGTTTAAAGTTTTGGGTTATGGGTTATATATACTCAATAGGCGCGAGTGAAAATAACAAGATATATTTTAAGACCGTGAATTGGTTGTTTGGCGAATACGTCCATAATCTTTTTACTACCCAGATACGTTTTGGTCTGGATGCTACGTCGAATATGAATACGATGTATATCAAACCAAGTTTTTACTTTACGCCGTGGGATAATTTGATAATGGTTGGCGCGTCGTTTGAGTATACAAAATTCTTTTTTCTTGCTGAAAGTAATTACAAAGACAGCCCGTATCACATTATTGAGGTAAAACCTTTGTTACAGTTTAACATTAACCCCAACGCGTACGCTGCTTTTGAATATTCATTCAAACGGGAATATCAGAACTATTATGGAACACCATATGAGAGTCTGGGATTGGAACCGATTATTCAAACTCAATATATAAACATACGTGTCGGTGTTAAGTTCTAAGTATACAGCGTAAACATATATGCCGCGAAAATTAAAATAAGTATTCCGCCTTCCCAGCGGTTTATTTTTCCTTTTGATAGCGGAACCATGACGAGTAACAGCATAATTGTTATGCCGAACAGCCACATCATGTCAGTTACGAACAATGAGTGGTCTACAACTTTTACGGGGCTGATAACTGTTGTTACTCCGAGAACTCCGGCGATGTTGAAAAAGTTTGAGCCTATTATATTTCCGATTGATAGATCGGCTTCTTTTCGGAATGCCGCGATTAATGACGAGATCAATTCAGGTGTGCTGGTGCCGACCGCGACTATTGATACCGCGATGACGCGCTCACTTACTCCCCATTGCAGCGCGATCTCTTTTGCGCCTTTTACAAACCATCCGGAGCTGAAATATAATCCGACAACCGCCGCGGCGATTATTAATAACGCGATAACCGGTTTCATAGTCGCTGGCTCTGTTATTTTCGCTTCGCCGGTTTTTTTTGATTTCATTACTGACCAGACGGTATACGCAACCAATATCGAAACAAAAATTAATCCTTCAAAAAAACTGATGATGCCGTTGTAACCGAAAACGAATACAAGGAGCGTTACAAAAAACATCACGAAGTAATCAAAACCGATTGCCGCGTTGCGGATGGGAATCGGGGAGATTATTACTACAATCGCTAATATGCATCCTATGTTGGCGATGTTCGAACCGATTACGTTTCCTAAAGCAATGTCGTGCGCGTTTTCCAAAGCCGCTCCGACGCTGATAAACATTTCCGGCGCTGATGTTACATAAGCTACAATCGTAAGTCCGACAACAAGCGTGCTGATTTTAAAATAACGCGCAAGCTGAACGCTGCCTGTTACAAGCCAGTTGCCGCATATTATCAATACAAGGAGTCCAGCCGCCAGATACGCATAAGGTATTAAAAACGCGGCAGCGGTTCCGGAAAGTAATTGATCCATGGTTTTAACATAATACCATTGATTTTTATTTTTGTAAAAGTATTTTATTTAATCCTTCAAACACGGATCCTAAATCATCAAAATGATGCAATGCCCTGTAATCCAGCGGAGTTGACATATTGTTAATTATGATAATATTACCGCCTCCGCGTAAAGTGTATTCCGGCATCGCGGCGGCAGGGAAAACAGTCAGGCTTGTTCCGAGTACCAGCATTAAATCCGCCTTCTGCGATTCAATCGTCGCTTGTTTCAGCGCGTCCGCGGGAAGGCTTTCCCCAAAAAATGTGATTGCGGGTTTTAAAACTCTGCCGCATTCCGGACACTTCGGCATTTCTCCTCTGCGGACAACTTCCGCAGCCTCTTCAAAACTAACGCGAATCCCGGCGCAGCGCATACAATAATGCACTGTCGGCGATCCGTGAATTTCAATTACGTTTTTACTTCCGCCCTTTTGATGAAGCAGATCTATGTTTTGCGTAATTAAAGCTTTCAGAAACCCTTGTTTTTCAAGCTCGCCCAGTACGTTATGAACAATAGACGGCTCTTTTTCATTAAGATTGTAAATGAACGATCCGGCATTAGTATAGTAAAAAGACGGATCTTCTTCAAAATAACTGATATCAAAAATTTTTTCCGCGTCCATCTCTTTGTATAATCCGTTTTTTCCGCGAAAATCACGAATACCCGAAAGAGTGCTGACACCCGCGCCTGTGAGAGCGACCAAATGTTTCGCTTCTTTTATAAGCGCGAACAGTTCGTTAATATCTTCAGAGGAAGTTTCCATAATTTTAGTATACCATATGTTTTTTCTATAGCATACTAAAAAAGTTTGTGTTAGTTCGTGTGGTTAGTGTTTAAAAATCTTCCGTATCATCCCATTTTCAAACAAATCATCCAGCGCGTTATTAATTGCATTTGTCAACGCGTCATTTCCTTTTTTTAACGCAATGGCTATATATTCGTCAGTCTCGCCCTGCCATATAACATCAAAAGCAGAGTTCTCTTTTTCAGCATAATAAAACGACACAATATTATCTGTAATAATAAAATCGATTCTTCCTAATGATAATTCATCAAAACAGTTTAGAATTTTGTCATAAGAAAAAGAAGAAAAAATAACGTCTTGTCTGCGCAGCCGATCCGCGAAATATTGCGCGGTTGTATCGCCCTGAAACGCGACTCGGTAACCCGCAATGTCTTCCGGTTTTGTGATTTTTAAGGAAGAGTTTTTTAACGCGACGATTGTCATTGCGCTGTCGATATATGGTTTTGTGAGGTTGTATTTTTCCTGCCGGGCGGGGATTATCGTAATGTTAACCGCAATATCGTATCTGTTCGCGTCAAGTCCCGCGAGTATACCATCCCATGAGGTGTTAATGTATTTTATTTGCAGTCCCAATTTATCAGCGAGCGCTTTTGTCAGTTCGATGTCAAAGCCGGCAGGAGTTATTCCGTCTGATTCGTAGTATTCCATCGGAGGGTATCCGAATTCAACGCCGACAGAAAGCGCGCCTTCTGTAATTGTTAATCCGTGTTTCTGCTTTTCACACGAAGAGAACGTTATGTAAAATATCAATAAAAATGTTACAAAAAACTTCATGGTTTTAATGTTATTAAAACCATGAAGTATCGCGGTGAAGCCCGGAATGTTAGATTATTTTTCATTAATTTCTGTATCTCTTGTTATCAGGTTTAAGGCGTTCCATATTCTTTTTGAAATTTCCGCTGTGTTGTCTGTTTTGGAAAGCGCCGAAACCCTGGTTTTGCGGATTAAATGCGGGGAAATTATAAGTGCGATCTCCAATAATTAATTTTGTCGGATGAATAATATTTCTGAATTGGATTCCTTCGATAGTAACTCTTGCGTCTTCGCGTAATCCGTTAATAAAGCCGATATATCGATTCAACATGGGAACCATATAAAAAGCGGAACCGGTATTCGGCGCGTTTGGCGCGTCATTTTGAATTGCGACAAATCCTCTTTCCAGTTTTAAAACTCCGTTTATCGTAACGGTATTTTGTTCCCGCTGACGATTGCCTTCTCTGTTTTGAGGATTGACATTAGGGCGCTGATCCCTTCTCCCGTCGGGGTTGACGTTATGGCGACGATCCCTTCTTCCTTCGGGGTTGACGTTATGGCGACGATCCTTTCTCCCTTCGGGGCAGACATTAGGGCGCTGGTCTCTTCTTTCCGGATGAAAATTCGGGCGTTGTTCATTTTTCATTTGAGGATCGGCGCCGCTCGGTTCTTTGATGCCTTGAGCGGAAATCAAGCCTGTTATCAAAATAACGATAATCATTAAAATAACAAATCTTTTCATATTAACCTCTCTAATATTTGTATTTATAATTATAACCATAAAAATAAATATGTGTTACAAATTTATTCCGAAAAAATTTTGATGAAATTCTGTAACCATTCTTAACTGCGCTGCGCCGCAAGCGCAATCAATGAAATCAAAAGCAAGACCGCAAGGATAACCACTAAAAAGATGACCGCAGTAATAAAACCATAACTTAATATCAGCCAAATTCCTAAATTATTAAAGACAGAGCGATATAGGAATACCAAGCCATGAAAAACGACGGGAAGAATCGGCAGCATCAAAACAAAGAAATAACGCGATCTTGATTTTACGCGGTAACGCCACGAGATAATAATGATTAATACTGCCATGGGGAGAAAAAAAAGCGTTGTTGCGAGCCTGTTAAGAATTTCCGCCTGATAAACTTGTGGAACACGTCCTGCTGTTTCAATTTTTTCCGAGGCTTCTAAAAGTTCATCAATCTGAAGATTAGATAATCCGCGCTGAATATGAGAAATAAGAAGGAAATCATCAAAACTTATGTCTATTGTAAACATTGTCTGGTGTATTCCTTCTGTGTTTTCTTCGCCGAACAGCCATACGCCGCTGTCGTTATTTTCGCTGTTTTCACGATCGAGTGAGTGTATTAAAACAAGCAACTGCGGTTTATCGTTCAGTATAAAAGGAGTAAGTTTCGCGTAACGCGACGTTACGCTGAATCTGAGACTGTTATCCGCGTTAAATGTCATTAATTCAAAATCCATGCCGTGAGCGGTATCAAGCGAAGTTGTCAATGCTGAAAATCGCATAACCGCTCTGCCATTTTCGTAAGGAAGAGAAAATATCGCGCTGTTTAAAATTTCTCCGAGAGTGACATTCATCTCATCAATAAAGAAAGCGACTTTTTTTGCGTTAAGTTCGCTGACAGCAAGGAAAGCTGACGCGTCGGGATCGTCGGGAGTCAGCGATACTAATTCGGTGAAGATATAATAAGCGTCTATCCATTTTTCCGAGTTCATCGCCTGATAACCGGATATTTTTATATTGTAAAGTCGAAGAAGCCGCTCCTCTCTGCTGTTCGGCGCTTGTGAAGAAATCATGTTCCACGCGTCGCTTGCAAGTATTGCCGCGCTTACCTGCTGCGCGCTTCCGTTTACAGCAAGCTGCATTCCGAGATTTGCAAGCCAGTGAGCGTCAAAATACCTTTTTTCTTCAAATGCGGTTCTGCTTAATGTAATTGCTCTGGTTGCGTCTATCTCTTCATTATTTTCAGATAACGCATAATCCGTTTGTACAAATAATGTATGCGCGGCAGAATCTATATCACGGCTGTTTCTTGCTATTGCCGAGCGCGCTCGCTCCTTCTCTTCATGCTCTTCAAAAAATTGCTTTTCAAGATTTATCGTAATTTTATTTTTTGCCTCTTCGAGCTCTTCGCTTTTATACCAGATACGATCGCATATTTTTACATATTGCGACGCTTCATACCATTCGCCGTTCTCTATTCGCGCAAACATATTTCTTCTTGCGAGTTTATATAAATCCCCGCTGAAAACAAGATTCTCTTCGTAATCTTTTAACATCGGCACAGCGAAGAAGAAAATTATTCCGT
>Ga0209755_10006579_pt1 | contig 12807 bp, 12 predicted proteins | sample TergutCo191P1_FD_187301 | JGI IMG/M metagenome (GOLD analysis project Ga0209755, IMG submission 187301) | Cornitermes sp. P1 segment gut microbial communities from Petit-Saut dam, French Guiana - Co191P1 (SPAdes) (version 2) | ecosystem: Host-associated > Arthropoda: Insects > Digestive system... | reverse complement strand
GTTGGTAAAACCAGCCGGCATATGCTGTACGACAACAATCGGAACTTTTAGGTCGGCGTCAATATTGGCGAATACCACGCGAAGAGCGTCAGGGCCGCCCGTACTGATACCGATCGCGATAATTTCCGTTTTACCGGGTTTGCGAATCGGAGTGGGAGGCGCCGCAGGAGCTGTCGGTTCCGCGACAGCAAGATTAAAGTGAATCGCGATATCCGAAGCTTTTGTGGAAGGAGTTTTTGCCGTATATTCCGACGGAGTAAGAACCTTTTTCCCCTTGGCTCTGCGAAAAGCGCCGCCATAACCAAAAATCATGGAAACCAGATTATCTTTAACAACATGAATATCTTCGGAAATTGAACCGGATGGTTTTTGAATAAAATCACTGGCGCCAAGCGAAAGGGCTTCCATTGTAATTTCAGCGCCCTTCGCGGCAATAGATGAAAGTATCACTACAGGGATATCAATACCGCGTTTTTTTCGTTCTTTCAAGAATTCAATACCGTTCATTTCCGGCATTTCAAGATCTAAAATGACGATGTCAGGATTACAACGGGGAATCTTCTGCAATGCAAAATGACCGTTCATCGCTTTGTCTGCGACAACTAGTCCCGGCGTATCTTCGACAATACGGCCAATAAGGTTACGCATTAACGCTGAGTCATCAACAATTAATACTGATATTTCATCTGCCACAAACTACTCCTAAATAAATTTCCGATACAGGGTTGCCCATTCAGTTTTAACAAATTCGAATTTTGTATTCATTCCAAAAAGAGATTCTGAGTGGCCGATAAACAAGAATGATTTTGAAGCCATTGCGTCCCAAAATCTACCCATAACCGCAGTCTGAGCTACCTCATCAAAATAGATAATTACATTCCGGCAAAAAACGACATCAAAATTTCTTAGCCCCGAATCGTTTTTTAGGTTGTGATAGTCAAACTTGATCTTTGATTGGATATCACTTCGAACTTTAAAACCGCCGTCAACTTTATTAAAGTATTTCGCGAGATAGTTGTCCGGAATACCGACAATTTTGCTTTCAGAATAAAAGCCTTCTTTTGCTGTCATCAAACATTTAAGCGAAATATCACTGGCCATGATTTCATAATTCCATGACTTGGGAAGAACTTCGCTTAATAACATAGAGAGAGTATACGGTTCTTCCCCTGTAGAACAGCCGGCGCTCCATATTCTGATAGTACCCGGAACTTTCCTAATGTTATTAATCAGTTCCGGAATGACGTGTTTTTCCAGCGCGTCAAACTGCGCTTGATTTCTAAAAAACCGGGTTAAGTTGGTTGTAATAGAATCAAGGAAACCTTTCATTTCTTCCTTATCAGATTTAATCTTATCAATATAAATCCTTACAGAATCGACACCTCTTTCACGAAGGCGTTCCTTTAACCTGCTTTCCAAAATCGAACGATTGGTCGGTGTGAAAGTTATACCGCTTTCAGCATAAATAAGCTCGCGGTACAGTTCAAAATTGGCATCATCGAGAAACTGAGTATCAGCCATATATATAATACTAGGTGAGGAATCGAAAACTGTCAATGAATTCTTTAAAAGTCTTTCATTTTTTCCAAAAAATGATAAGATAAGGCAATGGACTCCCATTATGTTAAATTAAGGCTTTGCGCCCCTCTTACATATAAAAAAATAGAAAATAATGATGATTTTTGTATAAATTTATCAAAAAATGACGATTATTTACAATGTTATGAGATAAATCCTCAACAAGGCAGCAATATTGAACCAAATCAGGAGCTATTTCTTGGCTCTCATATTTTTTCAGGACTCAGAATTGAGGAAAAAACCGATTGCCCGTCAACAATAAATCAGGGAGCCGGGGAAGAGGAAAACCCCGCTCAGGAAGTCATCCTGCCGCAGGGCACTTATCTGCTTGTACAGCGCCGCTCCGATCGACTGCAAAACCGCTCTGAATGGCTCGACATGGCAATCGAACAGCAGAAAGACGGCCTTTGGGAACAAAACAAACTGGGCAGCCTGCTCTATGTGCGGTGCTTGCATGAAGACGGACAATTCGTAACACAAGTTTTCAGGCAGGTGGTTTAAAAAATGTGAAAAATGGTGCCAGGCACCAAATTTGTGCTAAAATGAAAAAAAGGTGTCAGATACCTATGATTTAAATTATAAGGAAATACTGGTATCCTGATCTGACGGGATCAGAGAGCCGGCAGCAGGTTGAACGGTGCCGTGAGGACGCCTAAAAAGCGGAAGCTTTAGATTGCGCGATCCTCGAGTGTCAGATTAATCTCAGCAGGCCGCCGTAAAGCTAAGTGTTGCTACCGTCTAACTGCGTAATGCAGCTAGACGGCAGACTTCGAATAGGAGGACGGTGCTACCAGTACCTTTTAATCGCTCCTGATCCTTATTTTATAGTAAGGAGCAGAAAAATGAAAGAAGAGAAAAGAAGATACGTAGGTATCGACTTAGGAAAACGGGAGTACACGATGGCAATCATCGGGAAGAACGGAAAGATGAAGATTCATCAGGGTAAAACCAGTACTCAAGGACGGCAGGCACTGTATAAACTTTTGGAAAAGACAGACAAAGTAGCAGTAGAAGCCGGAAATTTGGCGTTCATCATCGCTTATGAGATACAGGAGCAGGCAGGCAGCGAAGTAAGGGTATTGAACTCGGCTAAACTGCCGTTCATCTGGGACGCGCCAACTAAGACCGATAAAGAAGACGCGATGAAACTGGCACACTTGGTAGAAGAAAGGCGGGATGAGAAACTGCCTATAGTGCCGCTTCCAAGCAAAGAGGAGATAGCGAGACGGAAATTGATAGCGAATTATTCGCGTGAGGTGAAATGCCGTACAAGGCTTTTCAATCAGTTACACGCAATGTTTGTTCATCAAGGGCATACAACGATAGTGAGAAAAAATCTGGCTACGGCAGAAAGAAGGCAGGAAGCTGTTAAGCTGCTAATAGGTCAGGAACGGGAGGAAGCAGAGTGGATATTAAAACATCTTGAATTATATGAACAGCGAATAAAAGAATTGAAGGAAAAGATGAACAAAGAAGCTAAAAACAATGAAGACATGAAAAATTTACAAACAATCCCTGGAGTAGGACCTGTAGTTGCATACGCATTTGTCGCTCATGTCGGAGATGGAAGCCGGTTTAGCACGGGAGCACAGGTCAGCAATTATATAGGGTTCGTTCCGCGGCTGGATTATTCCGGCGACACTCAAAGGCAAGGGCATATTACCAAGCGCGGAAATGCGTATTTGCGCGGCTTGCTTGTTCAAGCCGCGTGGTCTATGGTGCGATGCGGTAAAAACGGTTCGTTAAAAGATAGATATATATGTTTAACAACATTTGGTGGAAAAAGTAAGAAAAAGACAATTGTTTCGATAGGCCGTCGGCTGGCGGAGTTAATGTATTCTGTGTTACGGGATAAATCAAATTTTGAAGAACGGATTTGGAGTGGAAAGCAGATGTATTTAGCGAATATAAAAGAACTTAAAAAATGTGGTTAAAAAGGAGCAGGAGTGGTCAAGAGGAAAAAAGTTATTTTCCTCTTGACTAAATCATAGGAGGCACCATTGTTCGTGATGGTTAGTGGTAAAATATTAATCTTTAGTTGTTTTTTATCGAAAAAAGAGATATAATTCTATTAATGACGAGAATATGGCTTCTTTCTATATTGACTATATTCGCTTTAATGGTTTCGTGCCCTGAAGCAAAGGCGCCTCCGGGATGCGGTTCCTCCGAGGAAGAAGAAAAGCCGCCGGTGGTTAATCCTGATCCTGATCCTGTAACGAAACTTTTAATCTTGCAGGTCGGCGCTTGGAATGATGACCGCGATACTATCTCCCACAGCTTTGTGGAGTTATACAACGCAGGCACACAGGCAGTAAACCTGACAGGTTATTCTCTGCAATACGCGCAAGGGCACACATCGTCGGCTTCTGTAAAGCAGGACGGAGCATGGGCAAAGATAAATCTTTCGGGAAGCATACCTCCAAATAATTCTTTCCTGATTCGGGGAGATGAACGGACGGCTTCCGGCGTTCAGACTGCGCCTATGCAGGTGCCGCAAGGAGATATGAATGTGCCCGGTTTCAGAATTAATAACAGAGCGGCAAAAATAATTTTATTGAGCAGTACAACTCCGATTGAAAGTATTTTGCAAAATCCGCTTACAGATAATCCTTTTAATATTGATAACAATGGAACAAAAGTTGCCGGCTATGTCGATATGTTGGGCGGCGTTAATACCGTAGGATCAAACTTGATACTTGGATTTGAATCGAGTGTCGGACGCAGGCTTACGGGTTCTCAGGTTCTTCGCCGTGTTTACCGCGACGATACGGATGATAATGAAAAAGATTTTGAGAGTATCAATTACAGTAGCGCGTCAAACGCAGAAAAGGGGGAAATGGGTCCCCGAAGATCCGGCACTGCCTGGTTTCTTCCTAAAGCGCCTTCGATAACAGCGCCTAAGCCTCCGACAGAAAGTCTGATGATTTTGCAGGCAAACTCTATCGGTAATCATCAGGGCGGCGGGTTTCAGACATCCTTAGTGGAACTTTACAACAACACTTCCGCCGCAATCAACCTGACAACCGGAAATTATTACCTGCATATCGGGGATACAGACGGATGGAAAAGAGCAATCAAATTGAACGGTGAAATTCCCAAACAATGTTCGTTTCTTGTTGTGGGAAATGTCAGCGGTACAGGACTCTATCGCGCGCCCCTTCCCGCGCCGGATCAGATCGCCGATTTTAATATTGCGGTTGATAATTTCATGATTGCGGTTTTGAAAAATCAAAACAATATTCTCAGAATTGACAACCCCTTTAATGATCAAAGTCTTGCGAAAGATTATATTGACATGCTGGGTTCCGGAAATGTAAAAGGTTTTGAGACTAACAGGCCCATCAATTATGCGACAGAACCGCGAAGCCTCCGCCGTAACTCTCTGACCGATAATAACGATAACTCTATCGACTTTGATCAAATTGATTTCCGCGCGCAGACAGCAAGTAATGGAATGGCGGATTCCAGATTGCATGAATTCTGGCCGAGAAGCTCCGGCGCAGGCGCGTGGAATCCAATGACCGGAATGCCGCCGGTGCACCCGATTCCTTTAATCCCCGGAACAATAACAGAAGCGGGACCAAAAAGCAGTTACGCGGGAAAGCTGCTTATATTCCAGGCGGGACCTTCCGCAAGTGACGGAGCTATCGGACGCAGTTTTATTGAATTGTATAATAATACCGACAGCCCTATCGACCTGAAAAATTTCTCTCTGCAATACGGCACATCAGGCACAGACTGGAAAAAAATCGATTTGACAAAAACCATCCCCGCTAAAAGCTCTTATCTTGTTGTAGGCGAGGTTACAAATTCTTTAACTTCAAATTTAAAAATTGAAGACGCAAAAGCGGATCAGGTCGACTTGATTTTAAAAATGAACAATGATGGTTTTAAAGTTGTATTGATGGAAAGCCGGAACCTGCTTTCAGTTAACAATCCGTTTACCATGACCGGAGGAAACGCCGCAGGTTATGTCGACATGTTCGGCGGACGTAACGGCATTTCTGTTGATGCCTGGGAAGGAACCAGCTCGCAAAACTCCGCCCCGGCAATAATCTCCAAACAGGCATCGGCGCGGCGTAAATCGCTTACCGATACAGACAATAATGCAAACGACTTTGAAAGGATCGATTACAGAGCCGCCAACATTTCATCCGAAAGATTATTACAAGTCAGGCCCAGATACAGCGGAGACGGAGTCTGGTCGCCGTTTTAGGCGTTACCCTCTCTCCTTAAAAATTTTCTCCGCGATCTCCATGAGCTTCTCCCTTGTATTCTGCGCCGGATCGTCTAGCACAGTTTCAAGCAGCTCGTTTAAAATCTTTCCCATCTTTTTTCCCGAGGGAATCCCTGCTGCCATCAAATCATTTCCACTTACGGCCAGGTCTTTGAGCGTGAAAGCTTTTCCTTCTTTTAAAACCGCGTTCACTCTTTCTATGAGCTGTAATAAAGATCGATAGTTCGGCTCTTTGCCGGAAAAACCGTAAATGTCGGCTCTGCGGAGCTGGTAGACGCTTTCAAGGTTTGCCTCTCCAACACGAACGATAAATCTGCGGACGGCGGCGTCAGTCCAGTGCTCTTCGTAGAGGAACATATGCTCTTTTACAAGATGGCAGACTTTTTCAATCACCGCGTTAGGATACTTAAGGCGCCCGAGAATTTCGCCGCATATGTCAGCTGAAACTTCCTCGTGGCGGTAAAATGTGTAAACGCCGGTTTTGTCTATTCTGCGTACCGCCGGTTTCCCCACATCGTGAAAAAGAGAGGCAAGGCGCACTTCATGAGGAAAGTTTTTCGCGGCTGAGTAATCGCAGGCGAAAAGCGAATGATCCAGCACGTCAAATTGATGAAAGCCCTTTTGCTCGACGCCCCTGCAGTCAGCAAGTTCATTTATAAATAGTTTTAACAGCCCTGACTCTTCCATCAGGCGAAAACCAACGGAAGGTTTTGGAGAGGCAAGTATTTTGTCAAATTCATCGCGCACCCTCTCCCATGAAACTTTCGCGCATACATTGAGCGCCCCCGATATCGCGTCCAGCGTGTTCTTTTCAATCTGAAACATGAGCTGGGACGCGAAGCGGACAGCTCTCATCGGGCGCAGTCCGTCTTCGCCGAAGCGCTCCGCCGCGTTTCCCGCGCAGCGGATGATTTTCGCTTTTATGTCTTTCGCTCCGCCGAAAGGATCGACAATCTCTCCTTCGGGCAGGCGCAGAGCAATTGCGTTCATCGTAAAATCCCGCCTTGAAAGATCTTCTTCGATTGTCGCCGCGTATTGAACATTGTCCGGCCTTCGCCCGTCGGTATAATCCGACTCTGTTCTGAATGTTGTGATTTCAGCGCAAACAGGGTTTGCACTTTGCCTTTTATAAAAAACTGTTACAGTCCCATGTTCAATCCCTGTCGGAATCACCTTGCCGCCCGCGCGCCTGATGATGTCCGTCACTTCTTCCGGCAGAGCGTTTGTCGTAAGATCCCAATCATGAATCTTCTGTCCCCTCAGCATGTCGCGGACAGCCCCTCCGACAAGGTAGAGCTCTTTCCCTGCACTGCTGAACAAAGCGGCGATTTCTTTTAAAACAGGATCGATATTCGGCTTCAATTGAATTTCCTTTCTTAACAGAGTATACTGGAAATGTTCTGAAAATTCATCACACGGAGACATATAGATTTGAAAAAAGAGATCTCACGGAGACGCAGAGGCACAGAGAACACGGAGTTATTGTTTGATATCTTTCTGATCTTCAACAATAAATATTTTTATTCGGAGTAGGAATATTTAGAGGAAGAAAGATAAGATATCGAATTATGGCTCTGTGCCTCTGTGCCTCCGTGAGAACTCTTCTTTGGTTCCTCCGTGTGAATTTATAGGAGATATTTTGTTAGGGATTGTTTTTACAGGCGGGGATGGTCCTGCGCCGGAGACAGTTAAAAGATTAATTGATAAAGAGGCGAAAGGCGCTTTTCTTGTCGCAGCCGATTCGGGATTTTCTGCGATGGAAAGAGCCGGCTTTCAACCTGACTGGGTAATCGGCGACATGGATTCGCTTGACGATCCGTCGCGCCTTGACGCTCTGCCGCCTGAGCGCGTAATACGTTTTCCGCATGACAAGGATTTTACCGATACCGAGCTCGCTTTCTCTCACGCAGTTGATCGGGGCTGTGACGATATCTGGATAATCGGAGGCGGAGGCGGAAGGCTCGATCATCTTTTTGGTATCCGCTCTCTTTTTGAACGTGATATTTTTCCGCGGCGCTGGATTACAAGCGCGGAAGATGTTCGATGCATCGATACTAATATTAGTGAGGTCGTTGACAATGGGGCGGTTGTTTCTGTGTTTCCTCTGGGAGCGGGGCCGTGGGAGGCAAAAAGCGACGGGTTGAAATGGCCGCTTGATGATGTCCGCTGGAATCGGGGATTTTTTGGGTTGAGTAATGTCGCTGTAAACGGCGGGTTTTCTATTGATGTAAAACTTGGGCGGTTTATGGTAATATTACCTATTCGGAGGATTTAGTGTCGGCAATCATTATGGACGGAAAGGCGCTTGGATTAAAAATTCGGGAGAGCGTTAAAGCGAGAACAGCTTTGCTGAAGGAGAAAGGAATTATCCCCTGCCTTGCCGTGATACTTGTCGGTGAAGACCCTGCCAGTCTTTCTTATGTTAAATCCAAAGAGAAGGCGCTCGCTGAAGCCGGAATGGAAAGCTGTGATATCAGGCTGCCTGAATCAACTTGCGAGGATGAGCTTCTTTCCGTTATCGCAGAGCTTAATAAAGACGAAAAAGTTCACGGCATTTTGGTTCAGTCTCCCGTGCCAAAACATATTAATGAAGAGAAAATAAACTCTGCTGTCGCGCCTCAAAAAGATGTTGACTGCTTTCATCCTGTTTCTGTAGGAAATATGGTTTTGGGCAGGCCGGGTTTTTTACCGTGTACTCCTCATGGTGTGCTCGCTCTGTTACGCGAATATAATGTTCCTCTTTGCGGCTCTCATGCTGTTGTGGTGGGACGATCGAATATCGTCGGAAAGCCGCTTTCGAATCTTTTAGTCCGGCGTGAATATAACGCTACTGTTACTCTGTGCCACACGGGGACAAGGGATCTTGCCCGTTTCACTTTGCAGGCTGATATTTTGATAGCGGCAGCGGGGAAGCCAAATCTGATAAAACCTGATATGATAAAGGAAGGCGCCTGTGTGATTGATGTCGGAATAAATCGTGTGCCTGATTCGGCATTGCCGAAAGGTTATCGAATCTGCGGAGATGTTGATCCTGCCTGCGCGCAAAAAGCTCAATATTTTTCGCCGGTGCCGGGCGGTGTCGGTCCTATGACTATTGCGATGCTTTTGCAGAATGTTGCCTCAGCGGCTTTTTTTAAGGAGAGTTAAATGTCAAATGAACCTGAGTGGAGGGACGCGAATCCTTCGACGGAAAATCTGCCTTTTAAGGGCAGGGATGTGATTATGTATATCGCAGGCGGTCTTGTTATCGGCATTCTTACAATTATCGGAATGCGCGTGAGGCCTGTCGGGCTTGCTTTCGGCGTGTTTGCTCTCGCTTTTGGCATTACGATGATTATACGCAGGCGGAAAATAAATATTAAACCCGCTCTTATTCTTGCTATAAGCGGTTTTCTGATGCTGCTTGCGAATCCGCGCTTTGGAGTTGTGGCCGGTTTCGCGGGATATTTTCTCGTTGTAGGGGCGATTGGCCTTGTCGTTTTTGGAATTGTTAAAGCTGTTAAATTAGCGTGGGAACTTGGAAAGCTTTCCTGAAAAAAAAGGAGTAAATTATGGGTGATATTATGAAAAGAGACGAAATGCCGTCAACAACAAGTTTATCAAAAATGGGAGTATCCGCCGTTGGATACACTGCCGCCGGCATTTTTCTTGGCGTGTTAAACGCCATTGTAGGAGGGCATTGGCTGCCGGGTCTTATCGCGGGAGGCATTGTTACCCTGATTGGGTTTGGATCTTTTGCGTCAAAAGATCCCGCTGATAAAAAAGCGGGTTTAATTCTGACAGCTGCCGGCGCTTTAACAGTGCTGTCAGCGATTCCAATTCCGTTTATTTCCGGTTTTTCAAAAGTCCTTCTCGGCTTCGGCGTATTCGGTCTGCTTGCGTTAGGTGTCATTAATGCGGTTAAGTTTTTTCGCGGTCTAAAACAGAGGTCGTAATAAATTATTTTATTTTTTATTATGACCTATTACTTTGAAACTTACGGATGCCAGATGAACTCAGCCGAATCTGCGGCGCTGGCTCTTGTCTGCAGGGAACGCGGATGGAGCGGGGCTTGTGACGGGAAGAGCGCCGACCTTGTTTTGCTTAACACCTGTTCTGTGCGGCTGACGGCGGAGCAGCGCACTCTCGGGCGGATCGCCCATTACGCGGGGCTCAAGAAAAAAAATAAATTAAAATTTACTCTTGTTATCGCCGGTTGTATGGCACAGAGGTTAGGTGAAAAACTAATCGAAGATTTTCCTCAGGTTGATTATGTTATGGGCACGTCCTCCCGCTGTAATTTTCCTTTGATTCTTGAAGCTGCTGAAAAAAGCGCTTGCGGCGCTGAAGCGTTACGCGCAAATCTTAATATAAATGAAAAGGCCGTTTTTTCTTTTTCTGATTCGCATTTGGAAGAGGGGATGTTCCGCAGTTTCATTCCGATTATGCACGGGTGTAATAATTTTTGCTCATACTGCATTGTCCCTTATGTGCGGGGCAGGGAAGTTTCCCGCGATCCTCAGAATATTTTAAAAGAAATCCGTCTTGTAGGAGAAAGGGGAGTTCGCGAAATCACACTGCTTGGACAGAATGTAAATTCGTATCATTGGATTCAAGGTGATATTAAATTTTCTGATTTGTTAAAGATAATCGCGCCTGTGGCTGTTGAAAGCGGCGTAAAATGGATTCGTTTTCTTTCGGCAAATCCCCGTGATTTTTCTTCTTCAACAGTTGATGTTTTAGCTGATAACAAGGTTTTTTGCCGCCATATCCATTTGCCGGTTCAGCATGGATCAGACAGCGTGTTAAACGCCATGAAACGCGGCTATACCTCCGAGTGTTTTATCAGTCTTGTAAATGAAATCCGCGCCAAAATGCCGGGAATTACCCTGTCAACAGATATCCTAATCGGCTTTCCCGGCGAAACCGAGGAAGATGTGCGCCTCACCCTCAACTTAATGGAAGAAGTCAGGTTCCTCTATTCATTCATGTACCATTTTAATCCGCGCGAGTGGACGAAGGCTTTTGACCTGCCTGATAGAATCAGCGAAGAAGTAAAGCGCGAGCGGCTTTCACGTGTTATTGCTCTGCAAAAGAGGCATACCGGCGAGCTTTTAAAAAGCAGAATTGGCAGCACAGAAGTTGTTTTAATAGATGGAATTTCCCGAAAAAATGCCGATGAATTAATAACGAGAACTGAAAAGGACGAGATGGCGGCGGTTCCCGGCCCCGCTTCGATGATCGGCTCGTTTGGCAAGGTAACTTTGTCATCCTTGAAGGGAAATACTTTTCGCGCGAAGGAATTGGAGGTTTTATGATACCATGGCGTTTAATTGTTTTTATCGCGGTTTTTGCGGTTTTTCTTGTGTTTGTTTCTTTTAATCTTGAAAACAGGTGTGATATTAGTTTTGGTTTTGCCAAACTGAGAGATGTTCCGGTATTCGTAACAATTTTTTCTTCATTTGTTCTCGGTCTTTTATGCGCAATACCTCTTGTGGTTTATATTAAAAAGAGAAGAGAAGCCTTAAGTTTAACAGAAAAAGAAAAGAAAAAAATTGACGGCGAAGAAAATATTGATGGTGCGGGTGATGCCTCTTAAAATATTATTAATATTGATGATAACTGCCGGTAATATTTTCGCTCAAAGCCCTGGCAAAAACTCCTCCGAAGCGAAGCCCGCTTCAGGCGCTTTTCTTTCCGTTGAAATTCAAAATATAGAGAGAGAAATCGCGAAGCAGGGCGCGTCTGCCGTAGAGCGTCATTCTGCTCTTGTGCGTCTCGCCCGTCTTCGTCAACTGTCAGGCGACATCGAGGGCGCTGCCAGAAACTGGCTGGAAGCAGCAGGCAGCGTTCCCGGCAGCGTTGACGACGACGCTCTTTTATCATGCGCTTATTGTCTTACTGCGATGGGCGAGTGGGAAAGAGCCGCCATCGCGCTTGAGCCGCTTTTAACAAAAAATATCCGCGCTTTCTTTCTGGATACAGGAATTAAAGCGATTCAATCAGGGGATTCATCCGCGCTCGCAAATATCGCGGACAATCCCGCTTATTCGGAAATTAAACACGAAATCCTCTTTTTACTCTGGAAAATTTCGCGTAACGCACAGGCGGAAACATGGCGCCGGCGCCTTGTTTCCGAATTCCCTCAAACCCCCGAAGGAAGGCTTGCGATGAGCAGCGAACAGATGGTAATGGCTCCAAGTCCGTTCTGGTTTTTTATCAACGGTCTTGATTCCTTCACGCTGTTAGCAGGTGAGCAGGGAACAGAGCCTGCCGTTACGCAAAACTCCGCGAAAGTGCAGACCGGGGTTTTTAGCCGGGAAGCAAACGCTCAAACGGAAGCTGAAAACTTAAGGAGAGCGGGTTTTTCTCCGGCGATAGAGCGGCGCGGCAGTATGTGGGCGGTTACCGTTCCTGCGGGGCAGGATCCGAACCGCACTATCAGTGATCTGAAGTCAGCCGGTTTCGATTCTTTCCTGATACGATAATAATTTTATTCTATTGTTTAAAACAATAAAAAAGTGTAAAGTAAATCAAGGATGGAATTATGAAACAATATTCTCAAATGAATGCGAGTGAATTGAACGCTGTTAAGAGTGATCTGGAAGCTGTTTTTTCCAAATTTAAGGAGCAGGGCAGAAAACTTAATATGACGCGCGGGGTTCCTTCGGATGAGCAGCTGGCGTTATGTAATGAAATGCTGACGTGTCTCTCCGCGGATGATTATAAAACCGCCAACGGAGCCGACTGCCGTAATTACGGCGGACTTGACGGCATACCTGAAATGAAAAAAATATTCGCGGATCTTCTGGATTTATCTCCTGATGAAGTTATTGTCGGCGGCAACTCGTCGCTGGCTCTTATGTTTGATAATGTCGCAGTTAATATGTCGCATGGAGTAAGAGAAGGAAAGCCCTGGCAGAGTCAGGGGCAGGTTAAATTTTTGTGCCCGGCTCCCGGCTACGATCGTCACTTTACAATTTGCGATTATTTTCATATTGAAATGATTCCCG
>Ga0209755_10006578_pt1 | contig 12809 bp, 13 predicted proteins | sample TergutCo191P1_FD_187301 | JGI IMG/M metagenome (GOLD analysis project Ga0209755, IMG submission 187301) | Cornitermes sp. P1 segment gut microbial communities from Petit-Saut dam, French Guiana - Co191P1 (SPAdes) (version 2) | ecosystem: Host-associated > Arthropoda: Insects > Digestive system... | reverse complement strand
ATGATGAACCGTGAAGCACAATCGGGAAACCGGGGATTTGTTTTTCGATTTCTTCGAGTATGTCAAAGCGCAGCGGAGGAGGAATTAAAATGCCGTTTGCGTCTCTTGTGCACTGCTCAGGCTTAAATTTTGCCCTTCCGTGGCTTGTGCCGATGGAGATCGCAAGTGAATCAACTTTTGTCTTGCTGACAAAATCGATAACTTCGGAAGGCTGAGTGTAATGACTTTGCTCGGATGAAACATCGTCTTCAACTCCGGCTAAAACTCCAAGCTCTCCTTCGACCGTTACGTAATCTTTCTGAGAATGCGCGAATTCGCATACTTTTCTTGTTAACGCGACATTTTCATCGTAGGAAAGATGCGAACCGTCAATCATTACCGATGAAAAACCGGTTTCGATACAATCCTTGCAAATTTCAAATGTATCGCCGTGATCAAGATGAAGCACGATGGGGATGTCGTATCCGAGTTCATGAGCGTATTCCACAGCGCCGCGCGCCATATTGCGCAAAATGTTCTGATTCGCGTATTTGCGCGCACCTGACGAAACTTGCAGGATTACAGGAGATTTTGTCTCAACACTGGCCTGAATGATAGCCTGCATCTGCTCCATATTATTAAAATTATACGCCGGAAGAGCGTAACCGCCGGAAACTGCCTTTTTAAAGAGGTCTTTTGTATTAACAAGACCCAATTCTTTATAACTTGTCATTTTTTTGCTCCTTGAGAGATTTCCTTCTATAATAGTGGTTTTTTAAGGTTTGGTCAAGATAAAATATTTCCACACTCCTGAGGCTTTTCCAAAACTTTCGAACCGCAGGTTCGCGTTTTTGGAAAAGGCTCTCCTCATTCCATATTTAAAATGCTATACTGTTTTATCAGCTATGAAGATTAAATCATTAAAATTTGTAATATTGATAGCATCCGCCGCGCTACTTATTATGCCAGTCATTATATTTTTTGCCAGAGCTCCTGTATTAATTGTGGCTGAACAGTCTTTTATCGCGCTTTATGGGCCGGAAAGGCTCCGTGCCGAAACTTTTCGCTCTATGTTTGCGCTTTTTCGCAGGGTTAAAACAATCACGGCGGCGCAAGACGCGGGCGACGATATTATTCGTTTTGCGGTTCAGGATGTCAGTAAACGCCCGTATTGTGTAATATTCCCGTTCAGATTTGCCCGGTCTGCCGTAATTTACCATGAGTATAACCCGGATATCCGTTTAATTATATTAGAAGGAAGACACAAAATTGACAGTAATTTGTCAGAATCAATGCAAAATGACCGTTTTTTCATTTATAAAACTGATATTGAATATGAATTTCATAAAGCAGGGTATGCCGCCTCGGATCTTACTGGTAATGAAACAAAAACTATAATATTTTTTATCGATCGTGTGCTAGATTCAATAAATGGCACTCAGATAAGGAATTCATTTTATTATGGCGTATCAGAATATAATAAAACGTATTTTCCTTCTTCTGAGATGTCAGAATTTGTATTTTTTTGGACAATTTCACAATATAACGATTATAATGCTCTTGGTTACATTGAAATTTCCTGCGTTGTAATGGCTGGCTCTGGCTCTGAGTATTTTGAAAAGGCTGAAAATGTCCCCGTTATCCTGTTTTCATGGCTGAATCCATCCTATGCACCCGCCGGAACCGCTATCGTTATTGATGATTCAATCTGGACGCAGGCGGTCAGGGCGGTTAAAATGGCGGATTCCGGCGAGAAAGAGGGGTCTATTAAGTCAGTTTTTCATATTCTTGACAGCGGTAAATTTAATAAGGAGCAGCTTCGTTATATCGGGAATTTACAGCAAAATTGATAAATTTACCCTTGATTATTTATATTTAATTTGACAATTAATATATATAGAAATATAATTTAAATAAGGCTTTATGAAAGGAGTTAAGGATGAAACAAACCAGTTTCAAAATTATTTGCCTGATTATTTGGGCATGCATAACGGTTTTTTCAGGATTCGCTGATGATACTGTCAGCTATGAGTCATTTATTCTGGAATCATTTAACGGCGATGATGATAATCCGTATATTTGGAAGACAGATACCAGCAGGTTTATCACAGGAGGGTTTCCGGTTACTACATATGTAGAAGCATGGCCGATTGCTGTTTTTGGATATAACAGAGCCCAGAACAGTACGCCGTTAAGGAGTTTCGGCATAAACGGACGCTTTGATCGCATGGGGTATAACTGGGTTGATCTATATCCTGTTTTATCTGATGACGCGGACGAAAAACCGTACGAAATACCGATTCCCGGTCAAGTTATCAATTTAGATATGTGGGTTTGGGGCGCTAATTTAAGGTACTATATAGAAGTCTTTGTCCGCGATTACCGCGGTGTCGTACATGCGCTCAGACTTGGCGATATTTCATTCCTCGGCTGGAGAAACCTCAGGGTAAATGTCCCAAACAATATTGTGCAGACAAGAAGAACTCTTCCTTCTTATGCCGGCTTATCATTTGTAAAATTCAGGATTTGGACGCAGCCTGTTGAAAGAGTCGATAATTTTTATATTTACTTTAAGCAATTAAGGGTTTTGACAAATACATTCCAGAACTTATTTGACGGCAATGAACTGGCCGACCCGGATTATGTTGACACCCTCTGGAATAATTAAGGAGAATTAAAATGAAGAAACTTTTAACAATCGCATTAATATTTTGCATTGGCGGATTTGTTTACGCTCAGGTAGGAAATCCGGATGCCGCAAGTCTTGGGATTGATTCAGCTCAGCAGATGATTAGAGAAATATCTATCGATAAGTTCGAACATGACGGTTTCTGGAGATCATCAATGTCCAGCGATGAAGGTTATACAACAACAAGATTGTTTGTAGGCTCTCCGGCAAATAAACAGCCGATTCCTGAAGAAGAAGGGCTAAATATTCAAGACCTTCACGTACTCGGCACAAGAGTAGATTTCCTCCGCAGAGGATACAGCACTTTTATGGTCTATCCGACGCGTCCTATTCCTGTAGAAGGCATCGCGAAGACTATTTCTGTATGGGTTGCGGGTCGTAATTTCAATCATGATCTTTTTCTTTTAATCGAAGATTTTTTTGGCAGAAATTATGAATTTTACATGGGAAGACTTAATTTCATGGGCTGGCAGAAGATGACTGTTGCCATTCCGCCTGCTCCTGAAAACGGCGTAAGCGGTGTTGTACAGCGCAATTATCATTATCAGAATAATTTTGGCATTAAAATAAAAGGTTTCAGGATTAACTGCGATCCGATGGAAGCATTGGGCAGTTACTATATTTATTTTGATGATCTTCGCGCCGAATCCGATCTGTTTTCCGAACATCATCGTGACGCTGACGATATGGTTGACGGCTGGTAGTCTTTTAAACCCGGGGGGCCCCATTTATCACTTTTGATTACTATGTGCAGGTAGGTGCCGGGTGGTATTAAATGGAAAAACAGCCGCTCCCGGAGCGGCTGTCGGTAGAATTTATATTTACAATGAAATTTATAAATTACCCGTGGAAACTTTTATTCCCGCGGGTGAAGAACAATCCCAGCTTGATCGTTATTTTAAAATAAAAAAACAGGCAATAGACGAGCTTGAGAAGATCAGGCTTTCAATGGAAAAAACCGATCCCGTAAAAGCGTCAATCTTTGACGCGCAAAAAGAAATCGCAGACGACATCATTATAAATGAGGATATTACTGGAAGAATTTTAAACGACAGATGGGCGGTTGACTGGGCTGTCCACCATGTTTATGAAACAGTTTTAGGACTATTAAAAAAAACTCAAGATACTTTGATTGCCGAGCGCGCCGCGGATTTTGATGATGTGCGCGCCTTGTTATTAAAATTATGGTATGGTCATAAAATTATAAATTTGTCTGATATTAGCGAACCTGTAATCATCGCCGCAAAAGCGATGATGCCTTCAAACACGGCGGGTCTTGACAGTGAAAAAATTCTCGCGATTCTTACCGAGACAGGCGGCGTAACGTCGCATACCGCGGTTATCGCGAAAAGTTACGGCATTCCCGCAGTCTTCGGCATTGATAAACTTTTAAATTACGCGAAACAGGATCAAAACGCTGTTGTTGACGCCGATAAAGGCATCGTTATTCTTGATCCTTCTTTTGACGTTATAAGCGGGTATAAAAATAAATGTGAAATTTTGCGCCTTGACAGAGAAGACGCCAAAAAATACAGGCATAGCGAAGGCCGCACTTCATGCGGCGTAAAGATCGATATTGGTTTAAATATTTCGGGCGTTAATAAGGAAGAGTTGAACGCGTCGGAATATGTTGACTCTGTCGGGGTATTCAGGACTGAATTTATTTATATGGGACGCAGCTCGCTGCCGTCCGAAGAAGATCAATTTATCATATATAAAAAAGCGCTGCAGCGATTAGCGGAGCGTCCTGTAATTTTACGCACTCTTGATATTGGCGGAGATAAAAAACTTTTATGTATGGACTTGCCGCACGAAGACAATCCCTTTCTCGGCAACCGCGCGCTTCGTTTTTGTTTTAGCAATCCGGCGATTTTTAAGACTCAGCTTCGCGCCGCGTTACGCGCGTCTGTATACGGAAACCTCTGGCTAATGCTTCCAATGGTCGCTTCTATTGACGATATCCGCAAAGCGAAAGAATTTATTTCTCTTGTATGCAATGAACTAAATAATGAAGGCGTCCCTTATAACAAGAATTTTAAAACAGGCATAATGATAGAAATCCCAAGTATCGCGCTTATCGCGGATATCGCCACAAAAGAAGTTGATTTTGCCAGTATTGGATCAAATGATCTTTGCCAGTACTTATGCGCCGCTGATCGCATGAATACTACAGTGGAAAGTTATTATCAAAGCTATCACCCGGCTATGCTTTCATTAATTAAATCAACTGTTGCCGCTTTCGATAAAGCCGGAAAATCAATTTCAATCTGCGGTGAAATTGGAAGCGATCCAGCCGCTGTGCCTCTGCTTTTAGGACTTGGGCTTCGTAAATTGAGCATGGGAGCGGCTTCTGTCGCCGCGGTAAAACGAGCGATCGCTTCTGTTACAATAAAAAAAGCGAACGAAATCGCCTGTAAAGCACTGCAGATGGAAACCGCAGGCGAGATAGAAAAATTGCTTTCAAAAAAATTAAAGTATAATTCTTAATACATATACCTGCAGTTTTATATTCAAAGGCATGGATCTTCGCCGTCAGGTTCGTAGCGCCAGCCTTTTGACGCCATTTTTTGGGCGATATATTCACTTATTGTTTCATAGGGGCCGGAGCAATACCACTTTGTATATTTATCTTTTCCTTCCATGACGGCGATATGAGAGCCTGCGCTGCGGAAAGAACGTCTGTATCCGTTTTCGCTTTGATCATCTTTATGATACCATGTGATATTCGCGGCTTCCCTGAATCCGCAGTCGCAGATCGATATATCGGTGCAATGGCTGCAAACCTGCGGAATATAATTACCGCCTGCGAAAATATTCCAGTAATCAACATCGTCAATCAAAGGTTCGCTGAATATATGTCCCGTTTTGCGCGGTGAATGGTTGCAAGCTCTTATGATTCCGCAAGGGTCTACGACAAAAAATCTTTTTGCCGCGGCGCATAAAAATCCAATGTTTAAATGTTTGTACAGGTGTGTGTATTTCTTTAAAACGCAAAAAGGTATTTCTGTTCCGGCTCCCCCTTTGCGCCCGGTTTTTGCAAGCGTATCTTCCGCTGTGTCTAACATTCCCCTGATTTGATCATGGCTAAGAGATAATTCATCCTGATAACTTATTCCTCTGCCGCCTGCTAAAAAACGGTTAAGAAGCAGACTGTCCGCTCCCGCGATAAGCGCGTAGGAAAGCGTTTTGCGTAACTCATGATAATTTATGTTAGTAAGGGAAAGAAATTCTTCGTTCATCGCAAGCCCGTTGGAAATAACTACGATGTATCTGCCTTTGTTAAAAATATTTTTTTCGCGGATATAAGCTAAAATTTCAGGAAGCTCAGGTTTTAAAAGCGGCTCTCCGCCTGACAGCGAAAGATTTTGAACGCCGTTTTGTTTCAGAATGTCAATCGCTTTTTTCCATTCGGATAAGTTTAATTCCGCACCCTTTTCATATCTGAGAAAATTATTTAAATCTTTTTCCTTAAAGCTTCGCTCGTTAAAATTCTCAGGATGTTCTCACGGACATGAGCAATAAAGACACTTGTGATTACACTTGTATGTAAGCTCAAGAACCGCTGTTTTAGGCAGAACGGGAATATCAGGCGGAGCAGGTTTACTTCTCATTTTTAAATTCACCGGGGCCCATATCGTAACACATAGCTGATTCAGGAGGATTAATTTCTTTGCGCGGCAGATTTTCTAAATCTTCATCTAATTCTTTGCCGTTACAGTAGGGACATTCGTTCAATTTTGATTCGTATACATAACCTTTAGAACACTTAATAAATTTATTCATTTTCTTACTCCATTGTCAGCAATATTGCATTTCAAAAACTGTTTCTTTAGTTTTGGGATTGTAAAAAACATAAACAAGTCCGCAGTCCACCCAATGCAGCCCTGCCTCGCTTTCCGAATCAAGCTGGAATAAAAGCTGGAAATCTTTATCTTCGGGAGTACCATCACCTTGAAGCCAGTTGGGATAACCTCCCAGCTTGGTTATAAAATCTTGATCGCATTTAAGTTTTTCTGTGACAAAATTATAACTGTCAAAGTTTTTATTTTTACTTTCCCCGTCAATTTTTTCGCAAAGCATTTCTATTAACTTATCATTTTCTTCTGAATACTCCCAACAAGGCAGAGATTTTACCGCTTTATATTCTATTTCGCAATAAACTTCAGGATCAGGGGCAACATCCTCAGGCGCTTGTATAATAATACTATTTTCAAAATCCAGGTTTTCATATATTTTAACAAACCAGCCGTTTCCGTGTTTATAGCCAAGACGAACATAATCATCTGTATATGTTTTATATGAAATAGGAGAATTTTCATAATCATAATAGAATTGTAAAAGTTTTATATTGGAAGGCAGATTGATGTTCCCTGTGTTAAAAATTTGAAATATCAGTTCAAATTGATCTCCTTCTCTAATCGAAGGCCACTTTTCGCCTTTTTCAAAATATGGCTGCCCGCGGAAATGAGATAACAAATGGCTGTTTGCAGGTATTGTTTCTTTTCTTGTTAAAATTAATTTTGTGGCATCCTTTACCGCGGGTTTTATCAGATTTTCCAAATCTTTAATAGTTTTTAAGTTCAGCTCTTCCAGCAGTCTATCAAGTTTTTTCCAATAGGCGGCATTCTGCATGGCGCGCTTTTTATCGCCGTCTCTCTGGCATTCCTTTGATCCATAACCCTGTTCGGCGGCTTTATCTTTCCAATACTTATATTGTGCAGGATTATATTCAAAGCCATTGAAATCACCCATAAAGCAGCTTGTTACTCTGAATTGCGCTTCCGCAAGACCCTGCTGCGCCGCTTTTAAAAACAACTGCCCCGCCTGTTTGCGATCTTGCGCAACGCCGTAACCTGAATCGCAACACTCTCCTAAATAAAGCTGCGCCCTTGCGTTGCCGTATTCAGCGGCTTTTTTAAACCAGAAAAAAGCCTGCGAATAGTCCATCTCTACGCCGTCGCCGAGATAATAACATAAGCCGATTTTGAATAACTCTGCGTCATCATCAGCGAAGATGCCGCTGGTATTCAAATCGGTATTTGTTCTGTTAATACTTTTTGCGGCATAATCGCAGACAATACAAAATTGTTTTCGTATTCCTTTTACGCATAACCAGCAAAAAAATGAATTTATTTTTTTACCTATCATATTCCAAATTGCCTTCTTCAACTTTCCTTTCCATAATTACGGGCATATTTCATGGTGCAAATAATTAGCGTATTCTTCAGAGCTCATGCTGTTTATAAATCTTTCTTTTTCCGCTGCTTCCTTTTCTTCTTTCTCCTTCTTTTGTCTCATCCATTCCATTGCCAATTTATTTCTTCTTTCAATTTTCTTACTTACGATAATTACAACAACCGCAGTTATAGCTGCTACAGCGATAATTAATAAAATAATCCACAACATATAATACTCCTTTTATGCTTTTTCTTCTTCTTTATATAAATCTTCCTTGAATTTTCTCGCTTCCATGTCGAATAACATCATTACAACAGAACGGTTAGATTTTACAGAGAGCCAGTCTGCTTCAAAACTTGGATATTCTGTTTCGTCGCCATAAAGATTACTAATCCAGTTCAGCCAGAAAAAAGCCATTGCCCTGGCGTTATGCGCTGATTTATATATGCCCGGAATATCCATATTATAAAGCCAGGGCGTTACTATCCAGTCGCCGGTTTTTGTTGAATAGGAAATACCGCAGCAGCATATTAATTCATCTTTCGGATTTGGATTCTCTGTATTATGGAATATACCGTCTGTTCCGACCCAAAAGAATATTTCATAATCCTCTTTTATATTGATTATATTACTAATTATACATGTTACTTCATCGTGATTCATTATTTTTCTTCTTTCTTTATCGGTGTGTATATAATACCGTTTTCTTTTAGTTTAATTAATGCGCCTTTGCAGCCGAGATCGGCGGATTTTTTCCAATCATCGAATGCTTGTCCCATTGGACCAAGATTTAAATAAGCGATACCGCGCGCAAGGTAGGCGTTATCAAGAAAATATCCTGTTTTGATAGCTGCGTTGGTGTCAGTGATAGCATTGTGATAATCACTTTTTGCGATGTATGCGGTCGAGCGGTAAAGATAAGACATAGCGCGATCCTCATCGTTATCGTATAAGCTAATAGCTTTTGTATAATCAATAATTGCTCTGTCAAAATCACCTTGTTCGATTAACTGATCGCCTTCTTCAATATAATTTAACTCTATATTTTCAAATTGCGGTGTGTTAATATTTTTTTCATCAATTAATAATTCTTCCGTAAACTTTTCTTTATTCATAATTCACTTATTCCTTTCTTTCTTTTTTTTGCGGAAACTTTGACAGGCTTATTTATGCTTGCTTCATATTCTTTTTGCTGTTTTTCAAAAGCCTCCTTGTTCTCTTGCTACACCATTTCCGCCTTGCGTTCATCATCTTTTGCGGCTTCGATATTTCCCATTGCTTCGTGAATTTTACTGCGTGCGGTATAAAGCGCGGCATAATTGCTTTCTTCATCAATGGCGGTTTGTATGTCGGCAAGGGCTTTTTTGTAATTGCCTTTTTTCAAATAAGCGTTAGCGCGATGATTGAGGATATCAGTTCTTGAGTCTTCGCTGTAATCGTCTTTCTGTTTAAGAGCCTTGGTAAAATCGACGATCGCGTTGTCAGGATCGTTAAGTTCATCTAAATAGAGTAAGCCTCGTTCTTTGTAGAAAATTGCGCCTCTCATGCCTAAACTTTCCGCTTTGATGTAATCGGCGAGGGCTTTTTTTGCGTTTCTGCGCCCGTAGTCCTGAAGGAATTTTTTTGCCCGATTATAGTAATCTTCTCTATATTGTTCTTTGGATTTTTCAAGATTCATTTCGTTTTTTGTTATCAGTTCAAAGGTAAAAAGATTTTTTGCTTTACATTCCCACGCGAATTGTTTTTTAAGCCAGCTCCAGTTGCCGCCAAGCTGATTTATAATTTCCACGCACTTATCAAATTTGCCCAGGTTGCGGTTGAGTTCTGCAATCATAAAAATACAGTTTTCTCTGTCGCTGTTACTGAATTTTTTTATATTTTTTTCCAATTGCATTTCTTTTAAAGTTTTTTCTGTTAATTTTAAGAGGGCAGCGCAGTTATCCTGCCGGATTTTGAACTCACTGCCGCCTGATTCATCATATTCGCACCCTCTATTAAGGCCGCGCCACAAATCTTCGCGTAATGCTTTTTCTTCCTGCCATTTTTTAAATTCCTTGTTTCTTACCGCGTTGATAAGATCGTTTATTTCGGGGTCTTCAATTTCTGCTTTTACTTTGTTGGTATAAAAGTTAACTGTTTCCGCGTCTTTAACCTTATATCTGAAAAATAATTTCTTACAGTGCGGACATTTTGCAAGATCAGGGGTGAAAAAAGGACAGCAAATACCTGATTCTTTGATGTAACCGTCAGAAAAAGATTTGCTTGAGCTGACAGTGTAACTTGTCCAATTTGTCATCTGCATTTTTTTGCCGCACGAGGGGCATTTGTAAATAGTCGGATTTCCTATGTCCATAATTTTCTCCTTATTCTTCGTTTCACTCTACCGTTTATCTTATATTTCCAATGTCACTTAACTCACAAGTTCGCCGTTGTATTAGTTCTGAATAGTCTTTCCGCTTAAACAACATTTACCTGTAATCATTATTGTAAGTATAATCATCACTGTTATCTTCTTAGGGAAAATCAAGACGGAGACGTTCTTCCATCCATTTTTGATTCCAGTCGGCAATTACATCAACAGTAGTTTTTACTTTAGTTCCTTTATAACCTATCCATCTAAAACAGCCATTAAAATCAAAATATTCAGGCAATGATTTTTTCTCCTTTTAATATAATTCCTCATTTTAAATGAAAAGCTTACCGTTTTTTAACTCGCCTTCGTACACGCCGGCGTTAAGCGTCAACTTTTCATGTGGCATAACATTCCGTCATTTGAAAAAAACAGGACACTATGCGGTTCCATATGCGATTTCCACCGCCATCTGAGCAAAGTTATTTTCGCCTGTCATATCAATCATTCCGTAGTTTGTGTGTTTCTGTTCCGCGTCCCATTCGCCGAATATAAAACAAGGCTCGCCTGTTAGAGGATTGACTGAAAACTCGCATGTATAGTATGCGGCTTTTTCACGATCAGTCGGAATCGCTATTTGATAACTTTCAGGCGGCGAATCGAATTTAGGCATTGTAATAACAAGGACGCTTTTTCCAAAATTGTCTTCGTACATATACATGTCAAATTTTTCAATTTCAAAAGCAGGCTCAATATCAGGATTTTCCATTGCGAAATATTTGGATCGGTTATAGGCGAAATATATAAATCTTTGCATCATTTCAGGGCTTGGGGCGATTTTTTCATAAAAATCATTTATTGTCTCAAAATACAAGCGGGGCAGTTCCCTGTGCGTCAGTAAATAGTTAAATGTCATTTTATATTTGCGATCTTTATTTTTTGGCAGTAACAGGCGCGGAACATAAAGACAGCCAAGAAGTATTTTTAATCTTTGCTGTGAAAAATCGCCTCTTATTATTAAATAAATTCCGCGGTGTATTATAAACCGGCTTAATAAAACAGAGCCTGAAGGTTTTTCCTTTACAAAAAGAATATTCATTATATCCGCGAATAAATCAGCTCGTATACCGCTTGAGGCTAATTTTAAAGCTGTCTTAAAATAAGCGTCTTTTTCCTTTTCAGCTTCGCTTAAAAACGCCAGTATGTTTTCGCGCCGCGCAATATCGGCTAACTCCAGTATTCTTTCAGCGATAGGAAGGCTCGCTTCTTTATCAGCATCGGTAAATTCAACATTATCATAATTTTCACGTTTTTCGTATAACGAACCTGCCGCGTCGAATTCCGGAAAATCTTTTAAAAGAATCCTTGCTAAAAGATGCTTTATGCTCCAGCCTCTGGGTCTTAAAGGATCTTCCTTTCCTTGAGAAAGCATTTTTAAATAAACTGCGGCGCTTTCATCGCCTGAGTCTACAAGCAATTTGTAATAATTTTCAGCTTTTTTTAAATCTTTGGCTATGTTATATTGGCCGTATTCGTATATTTGCGAAAAAACCCATCTTGCTTCCCAGATTACTTCGGCATCATCGTGTTCGTTATTGTCCGCCGCTTTTTCAAGCCACATAAGCCCTTCGTTTTTATCAACAGGCTTATAATCTTCTTCACCTAACAGCCATTCCGCGAATTTCAGCATCGCCTGAGGATCGCCTGTTTTTGCTGCTTCTCTAAACCAATTGATTCCCTTTTCAAAATAAGAATCCGCGCCGGCATCAGGGGATCCGGTATATTTATTTAAATATATGTCAGCTAATTCTATGCATGAATCCGCGTGTCCCTGCTGCGCGGCATATGTAAACCAGTCAATCGCCTTTTCAATGTCTTTTTCTGCGCCTTCGCCTCTGCTGTAGCAAATACCAAGACAGTATTGAGCGTGTTCGTATCCCTGATCCGCTGATTTTGTGTACCAGTAAATTCCCTTCTCATGATTACATTCAACGCCCTCGCCTGTCAGATAACGGTACGCCAGTTTGAACTGAGCCTGCGCGTGGTTTTGCTCGGCGGATTTCGCGTACCAGAAAGCCGCTTTTTTATGATCTTTATCAACGCCGTCGCCGTCGTAATAACAATCTCCAAGATGGAACTGCGCCTGTGAATCGCCCTGATCGGCGGATTTTGTCCACCAGAAAACCGCTTGTTTATAATCCTGTTCAACGCCGTAAGCGTTATAATAACAAAGGCCAAGCATGCATTGCGCCGCGCTTTCGTCTTGTCCCGCGGATTTATTAAACCAGTCCACAGCTTTTTTTAAATCCTGCTCAACGCCTTCGCCGTAATAAAAACAGTTCCCGAATTTTAACTGAGCTTTCGCGTGTCCCTGCTGCGCCGCTTTTTCATACCAATCCGCGGCGGCTTTTAAATCCTGATTGACGCCTTCGCCCGCGTAATAGCAATAACCCAGATAATATTGACCTTGCGCGTAACCCTGCTTTGCCGACTTTTCATACCACGCGGCCGCCTGCGTAAAATCTATCTGCGCGCCTTCGCCGTTATAATATTTATCGCCTTCTGTTACCTGCGCGGCAGGATCGTCAATACCGCTGTTCATTTCATCTCCTG
>Ga0209755_10006577_pt1 | contig 12809 bp, 12 predicted proteins | sample TergutCo191P1_FD_187301 | JGI IMG/M metagenome (GOLD analysis project Ga0209755, IMG submission 187301) | Cornitermes sp. P1 segment gut microbial communities from Petit-Saut dam, French Guiana - Co191P1 (SPAdes) (version 2) | ecosystem: Host-associated > Arthropoda: Insects > Digestive system... | reverse complement strand
AATGGCACAGACCTATGCGGCTTCTTACGAGCTAACGCCGGAGCTGAAACAAAACGGCAAAGCAAGAAACGCCATGTTGGAACAGGCGAAAATTGAAATCGCCCTTAAAGAGATGCTTGAGACGGAAATCGCTGGCGCTTTTACAACTACATTCCAAGACCTTCACGGATTGCCGCAGCTTCCCGGGCTTGCCTGTCAGCGGCTCATGGAGCAGGGGTACGGTTTCGGAGCGGAAGGCGACTGGAAACAATCGATGCTTACCCACGCGGCAAAGGTAATGGCGCACGGTTTAAAAGGCGGCGTTTCATTTATGGAAGATTATACATATCACTTCGAACCCGGAAAAGAAGCGGCGCTCGGCTCACACATGCTGGAGATTTGCCCGTCAATCGCGGAAGGCAAGCCGCGCATTGAAGTTCACCCTCTCGGCATCGGAGGAAAAGCCGATCCCGCGCGAATGGTGTTTAACGCAGCGCCCGGCTCGGCTGTTCTTGCAACGTTAGTTGATCTCGGTAATCGTTTCAGAATGATTGTCAATGAAATTGAAACGATTAAAATTGATAACCCGATACCGAAACTTCCTGTTGCCCGCGCCTTGTGGAAACCCTACCCAAGTTTAAGCGGCGCGGCGGAAGCATGGATTCTTTCAGGCGGCACTCATCACGCGGTTTATTCGGCAGCTCTCACATCAGAATATTTCCGCGACTGGGCTGAAATTGTTAATATCGAATTTGTATTGATTGATAAAGACACAAAGCCGGACAGGTTACGCGACGAGCTGCGCTGGGGGGAAGCGTACTGGGGTTAATAGTGTTATAATCACGTAATATAAAGGAGTGTTTATGGACAATTATAAAACGTTACGCGAAGAGGCTTATGAAGCTAACATGGAAATTCACCGCCGCAATCTCGCAATCTATACATGGGGCAATTCATCTGCGTTTGATCCTGAAAAAGCTGTGTTCGCGATAAAGCCTTCCGGCGTGGAATACGATCAATTAAAACCTGAATCGATGGTTGTCCTTGACCTTGACGGAAAAATTGTCGATGGAAAACTTAAACCGTCTTCTGATACAAAAACACATATGGTATTGTATCGTGATTTTGATGAAATTTACGGCATTACACACACTCACTCGCCTTACGCGTGCGCGTGGGCGCAGACTGGAAAATCTGTTCCGGTTTTCGGCACAACTCATGCCGACCATTGCGCAAGAGGGATTCCGTGCACAGCTTTTATGCCGCAGGAAGCGGTAAAAAATAATTATGAACTTGAGACGGGGAATCTTATAATAAAAACTTTTAAAGATGAAAATTTATCTGCCGCTGAAATCAATATGGTGCTTGTCGCAGGACACGGTCCTTTTGCATGGGGTCCTAATGCCGCTAAGTCAGTATATCACTGCGTTATACTTGAAGAAGTCTGCAAGATGGCTTTGCTAACAGTTACTATTGCTCCGAACGCGCTGACTCTGCCTGAACATATAATACGGAAACACTGGGAACGCAAGCATGGGGAAGACGCGTATTACGGTCAGGATTAAGAAATTTAAAATCTACTGCTGTTTAACTTTCAGGTTGTTTTTTTTTCACATCTGTCATATTATAGAAGCTATCATATAATAATCGGGAGGCAGGAATGTTTGTTATATTTTGCAGGATATTTCAATTTGTATTTAATTTTGGAGCTATGGTTTTGCCGTGGCGGAAAGCGCTTCCTATTGAAGGGCAGGGCAGCATTAATAAAATACCCGAAATTCTTCGGGAGAAAAAAGTAAAAAAGCCGATGCTTGTGACAGATAACGGACTTGTTAAAGCCGGTATCGCTCAGCGCGTTATTGACGTTCTCGCGAAAGCGCAGTTTGCGTATCTTGTGTATACCGATGTTGAGCCGAATCCTTCGGTCAATACGGTGAATAAAATTCAAAAACTTTATGTTGAGCAGGGATGCGACGGCATTATCGCTCTTGGAGGCGGCTCTTCGATGGACGCGGCGAAAGGAGCGGCAGCCCGCGTTGTAAAGCCGCGTAAAAGCGTAAATCAGCTTGGAGGGCTTCTTAAAGTTTTAAAAAAGCTTCCTCTGTTTATCGCGGTGCCGACTACAGCGGGAACGGGAAGCGAAACGACAATCGCCGCTTTAATTACCGATACGGATACGCGTCATAAATACGCGATTATGGATTTAAGTCTTATTCCGCGTTATGCGATACTTGATCCTGATTTGACTGTCGGGCTGCCGCCTTCGATTACAGCCGCTACCGGTATGGACGCTATCACACACGCTATTGAAGCGTATCTGTGCTGGACTTACAACACAAGAGAAAGCATTCAGTTTGCGCTCGACGCGGTTAAAATCATTTTTGAAAATCTTGAAAAAGTTTATACTAACGGAAACAATATTGAGGCGCGTCAGGCGATGCTCTTAGCTTCGTATAAAGCGGGTTTCGCGTTTACCCGCGCAGGTGTCGGAAATATCCACGCAATCGCGCACACTCTCGGTGGTTTGTACAACACTCCGCACGGGCTTGCAAATGCCGTCATTCTTCCTAAAGTGCTGGAAGATTACGGGAAAAATGTACACAAAAAACTTGCGAAGCTGGCGGAAGCCGCGGGACTTGTTGCCGCGCAGGACAAAAAAACAAACGCAGAGAAAGCAAAAATGTTTATTGACGCGATATACGCGATGAATGAACGCATGGGAATCCCCAAAGGTTTTGACTGCATAAAAACCGAAGATATTCCGAAGATGATTAAATGGGCAGGCAAGGAGAGCAATCCTCTGTATCCTGTGCCCGTAATTTTTAATAAGGCGCGGTTCCGTAAAAATATCGAAAATATAATGATTGGAAAATAATATGGCGTATAACATTACAGAAGTATGCAGCGGCTGCACAGCCTGCGCGAAGTTATGCCCTGTTTTCGCGATTACTAAAATCGAAGGTTTGGGCGAAAAACATTTACGTTACACTGTCAACGAAAAACGCTGTATTGACTGCGGCGTCTGCGGCAGAATTTGCCAAAAGAGCGCAATTATTGACAGCGCGGGAAAACTCTGTACTCCTGTAAAACGATCCGAGTGGAAAAAACCTGTGATAAACAAAGAAATATGCAGCGCCTGCTCAATCTGCGTTAATGACTGCACGGCAGGAGCGTTGCAGATAACGCTTCCGCAGTTCCGAGGTGATATAAAGGTGTTCGCGTCTCTTGTTAAGCCGCAAAAGTGCACAGGATGCGCTGTCTGCGAATCGCATTGCCCGCTTGACGCGGTAAAAATGGAGGCTGTTAAATGATATTGCCGAATTACGCGAAAATAGATTTGAATACCGGAAAAGTTGAACCATTTCCAATTAAAGAAGATTATTACCGCAAATATATCGGCGGAAAAACTCTTGCGGCGCGGCTGTTACTCGATCTGATGCCCAAAGGAACGGACGCTCTCGATCCCGCCGCGGTTCTCATCATCAATACAGGTCCGTTAAACGGAACAGGCGCTCCGTCTTCAAGCCGCTTTAATATGACGTTTAAAAATGTTTTAACGGGCGGAATAGGAACATCAAACTGCGGCGGCACTTTCGGCTTTATGATGAAGCGCGCAGGCTACGACGGTCTAATCATTACAGGAAAGGCGGAAAAGCCTTCAAAGATTGAAATCATTGACGGAAATATTTCGATTCTTGATGCGGAAGATATTTGGGGGCTTGATACTGAAGCTGCGCAGGAAAAATTGAAAACTCATTCGCTTCCCGCTGCGGGCGGACAGGCGGCGTTTCACGGAATGTTAGTAATTGGTCCTGCCGGTGAAAACCTTGTGCGTTATGCCTGCACCGCAAGCGGAGAGCGCATGGCAGGCCGCTGCGGAACCGGAGCTGTTCTGGGATCGAAAAACCTCAAAGCGCTGAGCGCTTACGGAACAAAAATGCCGCAGACAGCGCATCCTGAAAAATTAAAAAAATTTATTATAAAATGGGTACGCTTCATTAAAGGCCATCCGATGACAGGTGACGCGCTGCCGCGATACGGAACAGTCGGTCTTGTAAACAAAGCAAACGCTACAGGAGCGCTGCCTACCCGCAACTTCAAATACGGATACGATCCTGAAGCGGATGCCGTAAGCGGCGAAACGTTAGCCGAAACTGAACTTACACGCAATTCCGGCTGTATTAGCTGCCCGATTCGCTGTGAAAGGCGCGTTAAAAAAAGCAGGAAAACCGCGTCAGCCGCGCAGGATAGCGCGGCTGACACGGCGGGCGCAGATGATTCCAATCATGAGATAAAGGGTCCCGAATATGAAACGACAGGTTTCTTCGGCCCCAATATCGGCGCGAAAGATATGCGGGCAATTATCGACTTAAATTATATTTGCGACTTGTTAGGGATGGATACAATTTCCGCTGCTTCGACAATCGCTTTCGCGATGGAGTTAAAAGAAAAAGGCATTGAAGACTTCGGTATTGAATTCGGAAAAACCGACAATCTTGAAGAAGTTCTTAGAAAAATCGCGTACCGCGAGGGAAAATATTCCGATCTCGCCAATGGCAGCAAATGGATGAGCGAAAAATACGGCGGAAAAGAGTTCGCCATGCACTCCAAAGGTTTGGAAATGGCATCTTACGAACCTCGCCGCTCCGTCGGCATGGGTCTCGGTTACGCGACGAGCAACCGAGGCGGCTGCCACCTCAACGGCGGCTACCTCGCCCTCCTTGAATCGGTCGGCGTTCTTTCAACTAACGCTCAGCATCCGGGAAAAGCCGAATTGACAGTGTTCATGCAGGACGCTCTCGAAGCGGTTTCCTCGGGCGGCTTTTGCCTCTTCAGCGCGCAAACCTTTGTGCCTGCGATTTTTTTCAATCTTGGACCAAACCACCCCGTTACGCGCATTACAGGAAAAATCGCCACTCACGCGGGGGGCGTAGTGCGCCTGCTGCTCGGCATAAAGCCCGTTCTTCGCTTCAATTCTTTCTTTCTGCTGCCTCAGGCGGAAGCGATCCGCCTTGCCACAGGTTTCCCGATTTACACAGGGAGTTTCCTCCGCCTTGGGGAGAGGAGTTTCAATCTGGAACATCTTTTCAATATCCGCGAAGGCTTAACATCCGCCGACGATTCTCTTCCCGACCGCCTGACAAAAACGCCGCAGCCTTCAAAAATTAGCGGCAAAGAGCCAGATCCGACGCATGTTGTTCCCCTTGATAAAATGCTCAAGCAGTATTACAAAGTACGCGGCTGGGATAAAAACGGCGTTCCGAAAAAGAGGACATTGAAGCGGCTCAAAATTGAAACGGCGGGGATTTAGAATAAGAATTTTACCACGAACCACACTAACAAAACGAACTTGTTATTTGATAAATTTCATTCAGGAGATTATTATGAATATAACTATTAAATACAGGGCTCAGTTGGCGGCGCTTACCAAAATTGCCTCTGAATCAATTGACGCGGCGGTTGTAAAAGATGTGATAACGCATATTAAAAAGCAATTCGGCGGAGAAGCTGAAAAATTAGCGAAAACTATGTTAATTGTTGTTAACGGACAAAGTATCAATTTGCTGAAATCGTTTAAGACTGCGCTAAAAGACGGAGACGATGTGAGCTTTCTGCCAATTTGCGGAGGCGGGTGAATATTCTGGTTACCCTTTACTGCATATAAAAATGTATATATAATTTATAATTAATTATGATTTTATATCATGGCAGCAGTATAATAGTTGATAAACCTCAATTGATAGAACAAACGCGAGGTCTTGATTTTGGCTCCGGTTTTTATCTGACAACAAATGAAGATCAGGCTAAAAGATTTTCTGATATCGTATTCAAACGGAAGAAAACAGGTTCCGCCTGCGTTAGCATATATGAATTTGATATGGATGAAGCGCTAAAAAAACTGAATTTTCTGAAATTTGAAAACGCGAATGCCGAATGGCTTCGTTTTGTCGCGGAAAACAGATTAAAAACTTATAAAGGCATTATTTATGACATGGTGATCGGCGCGGTAGCGAATGATACGGTAATGCCGACTATTCAATTGTACTTAAATAATTTTTTGAATGAAGAAGCGGCATTAATTACATTAAAAGCCAGCAAATTAGCAGATCAAATATGCTTTAAATCTGAAAAAGCTCTTTCGCTATTAAAATTTATAAACGCTTATGAAACAGCAAACAAAGGTCTTGCTAATGGATAGAAAAAATATTTCATCCATCATCGCGATCATCACCCCGGGAATCATCAGACTGCTTACTGAAAACCGTAAAATAAATATTGAAGATGCCGCGTCTCTTTTGTATAATTCCGAACTTTACAAAACTTTGGAAGATGAAGAAACAAAATTATGGCGGCTTGGTTATCCAATTCTATATGATATGCTTGAGGAAGAACTGACTACAGGATTTATTACCTTCCCAGAGGAGCAGATATGACAATAATAAAACCTGAAGGACGTATATGGTTTTTATCATCATGCGTCGAATTATATAAGGATGAAAAAGGAATCAGCGGGAAGGATGCATACAATTATCTTTTAAAAACAGGTGCTGTACAATTTATTACCGATTGCTGGGAAGGATTGCACATAACAAGTCCCGAATATATTATTAACAGTATTGATGAGTTTATCGGAAATGTATAAATTCCAAAAAAAAGACGATGTGCCTGGACGTTAGGGCTCATCACCCTTTGCACACCGTCTGATATATGAGAGGAGTTCCCTCCCGGTTACTTATTTATCGGCTGGTTGGCTGAATGTCTTTAGCGGCAATTTTATGAGGATTTTCTTAATTCATATACTGATTTAAAATTTCGTTTAAGGCAATATTTAGTTTATTTGTAATATCTTTAGCCAGATGAGTCATCAATTCTTTTTTATCGGATGGAACCAAATTTCCTTTAAAAAGTTCAAAAACTTCAACTTCAAGGACATTTGCGATTTTTGCTATCGTATCCGCTTTAGGGTATTTAACCCCTCTTTCAATGCTGCTAAGGAAAATAATAGAAATATCCGCTTTTTCGGCTAAAACAGCCTGAGTTAAGCCTTTTTCTGAACGGAGGAATTTGATATTCTTTCCCAAATTAGCCTTTACAGTTTTCCCGTCCACGCTCTATTTCCCTGATATATTTTCATTAAAAACCTTATTTTATCTATTGAAAAAAATCTAATAGGAATATACTATTCTTATAAGGAATATAATAATTCTACACATCTGCAAGAGAAGGAGTTTTCTATGAAGGTAGTTGGAAGAGTCACGTTAATTTTAAAAGTTTTCACATTGTTTTTAGTATTATTTTTGGCCGGATGTTCATCTATGGAATATATTCAAGTGGAAACAGATACTACAGAAGCAATCTACGAAGCTGCGTCTGATTTATTAAAATCACATGAGGATGGGATTACAGTAGATGCGCTATTATCAGATTTATACAGTAAATTTCCCGGATTAAAAGCCGCAAATTCAAAAATTGGCAGTAAGGAAATTATTAAGGAAATAATTATTAATTATCAAGGCATAGACTACATTATTAAGTGTGAAATGAGTTTAAGTAATGATAAAGAAAGCGCCGTTGTGACTGGCATTATTTCTGTCCAAACTCCTATAGCTATGACAAATGTTTTAAAAACTGAAAATGTATCAGGAGCAGCTCGTATTACAGAATTTGTAGCGGATAAAAACGCTTTTCGTATACCTTCACATACCACTATTCGTATACCTTCGCATATAAAGGGTGAACCTGTTGTATTAATCGGAGAAAACGCATTTAGAGAAAAAGGTATAGAAGGAGTAACAATTCCTTACATGATTTCATATATTGGTTTTCGAGCATTTGCGGAAAACCAGTTAATATCTGTGGATTTTCCGAATTCTCTTGACAAAACAGGTATTTATATCAATTTTGGCGCTTTTAGTAATAATCAAATTACTAGTTTAACTATTCCTGTCAGCATTAAATGGATTGGACCTTTTGCGTTTGAAGGAAACCAACTGGAAAATCTGACAATCCGCACTAATACTATAGTTGGACATGGAGCGTTTATAAATAATAAGTTAAAAAATGTTACATTGAGTATGTCACGCGATCTGTACATTCCTTCAGATTCAAAAGGAAGCCTGCAATACAACGATGGCATTATCGGAGCATTAGCGTTTTATGGAAATCAAATTGAAAGTTTAACTCTTGGCGGACAAATTGCCGGTATCGGTATGGCAGCTTTCCTGGGAAATCAGCTCGAAAATGTTTCTATTCCAAATAGTATCACTCGTATCGGAGATAGTGCTTTTGAAGGTAATAAGATAATAAATTTGTCTATTGGGAGAAATGTTACTAATATCGGGCGTTTCGCGTTCAGGAATAACCGGCTTGAGAAAATAATTATTCCAAATAATGTTACTTATATCGGAACCGGAGCTTTTGATAATAACCTCATTGAGAGTGTTACAATTCCTCAAAAAGTAAGCTTTATAGGAGGCGCTCCTTTTGGCAATAATCCAAAGTTAACAGAAATAAATGTACATCCGAAGAATAAAAATTTTTCTTCGATAGAAGGGGTTTTGTACAATAAAAACGCAGATACTATAATACAATGGCCCGCGGGTATTTCTAATGTGACTATTCCTGATACTGTTTCTAAAATCGGAGTGAGAGCGTTTTCAGGAAATCAATTAACAGGCATAACTATTGCGGAAAGTGTTACTGAAATACAAAACGGCGCGTTCGCTAATAACCAGCTTACAAGTGTTACAATTTCGCAGGCTGTTACAAAAATTGGACATGGGTCTTTCAGCAATAATCCAAGACTGAGGGAAATAAATGTTTCACAGGATAATCCGAATTTCAGCGCGGAAAACGGAATTTTGTATAACAAGAATAAAACTGTTTTACTTCAATGGCCGTCATCCGGATCTGATGTTACTGTTCCTAATAATGTTACAGATATTGGTGAAAGGGCTTTCAGCGGAAATCAATTAACAAATATAAATATCGGCAATAATGTTACCCGTATCGGCTTCGCCGCTTTTGAGGGGAACAGGCTTGAAAGAGTTACTATTCCTAACAATGTTACAGAAGTTGCCGATAGAGCATTTTTCGGAAATCAACTGGCAAGTTTAACCATCAGTAATAACGTTACTCGAATTAACCGTTCGGCTTTTTGCAATAATCAGCTTACTAATGTGACAATTCCAAATAGTGTTACTCATATAATGTATAAGGCATTCGCTGATAATCAGCTTTCCGGTGTTATTATTCCAAATCAGGTAACATTTATCGGAGAAAGGGCGTTTGCCGGAAACAATCTGACCAGAGTTTCTATTCCTGAAAGTGTTCGTAGTATTGGCAGTGACGCTTTTGCTTTTAATAAATTGACTCAGATTAATATCGGAGCAGATGTGAATATTGGCACTCAAAACGCGGGAGTATACTATAGAGAAAGTGAAGAAGCAATTATAGGCGGTGAAGATGCTCTAATTATTCAGAATGAAGCGATAATTAATATGGAAAACACGCAAATGGTTGATATAAACAGGCCGGACAACAGCAGTTATTTCTATTTTAGGGATTTTTATATCAAAAACTATAAAAGAGCGGGAATTTATACATATAACGAAACTGACAAAAAGTGGAGTTTTGTTTCTCGTTAGTTTATGAAAGTATGTTTCCTGAGAATGATTAACCATGATTAGAACAGTTATCTTTCATATTTTACTGTTTGGGATGATTCATTGCGGAGATCTTTTTAGTCAGAATGGATTTAGTGCCGGAACTGTGCAGGATGATAGGTTAAGGCGGCGGGTTATATGGAAAGGAGTTGAGCATGCTTATCGTTATGCAGTGGAAATCCAAAGATTGGAAGATGGAAAGTACTATAGTTATTTGCATTACTATACCAAAACATCTAATACTGAGGTTTTATTACCTATCGGAAAATATCGCTTTCGTGTTTTTACCTATGACATACTGGATCGTCATGATGAAGGGTCGCCGTGGATAGATTTCAATGTTATGTTAAATTCAAAAACGGAAAATGAGGATTCTGCAAATATCAGTTTTGATATTGAAGAAATTCATGTTTTACCTCAGGTAATAGAACAGCCGGCAATAACGGAACTAACAGAAAAAGAACAGCAGTTAATTTGGGTTCCGGTAGAAATGATCAAAGTTTCTGCCGGAACATTTATTAGGGGCAGTTCGGATATAAATGAAGCAGTGAATCTTGTTACTCTAACTCATGATTTTTGGATTGGCAAATATGAAATAACACAGGAACAGTACGAGTACATAATGAAGATAAATCCAAGCTGGTATCACGGGGGAGATGAAAGAGAAGCCGCGTCAGGCGAAGAACAAAGGAAACGTCCTGTTGAATATGTTACATGGTTTGACGCTGTCGAGTTTTGCAACAAACTGAGCGAGAAAGAGGGGCTTGCATCCGTGTATACGATAACAGGAAGAAATCCCGTAAATGGGTACCCGATTATTTTCGCAAATGTAACTGCGAATTGGAATGCAAATGGTTACCGATTGCCGACAGAGGCGGAATGGGAATATGCCTGCCGTGCGGGGACTGCAACAGTATATAGTACAGGAGATATTATTACCGGCAATACCGGCTGGTATTTTGATAATAGCGGAAATAAAACTCATCAAACCGGATTAAAAACGCCGAATGATTTTGGATTATTTGATATGCATGGAAATGTATGGGAATGGTGCTGGGATTGGCATAGGGTTTATTCAGGCAGAGCGGAAACAAACCCACAAGGACCCGCTTCCGGCACTTACCGCGCAGCGCGAGGCGGCAGTTGGAGTAACACCGGGCAGAATCTTCGTTCAGCTCTTCGCGGTATTAATTACCCTGATTCAAGGCTTAACAATATTGGTTTTCGTGTTGTCTGCGGCAGCATGAATTAAATTGCCATGCCCCTTTTTTTCTTGACAACCGGGCATTTTCAGCCTACTATTGTCATGGATACCAAAAAAAACTCCGGTTTTTGGAGGGTCCCTTATAAAATAACCCCCTTTCCGCCGGTGCGGTCAGGACAATCAGGGAGGCCAGCGTATGGCAAAAGTTGAATTGAAAGGAATTTCTAAAGTGTATGACGGCGGTGTTAAAGCGGTTGAAAACGCAAACATCGTAGTCGAGGACAAAGAATTTGTCGTCCTTGTAGGACCTTCGGGATGCGGTAAATCGACCACTCTCAGAATGGTCGCCGGTCTTGAAGACATCTCCGAAGGAGAGCTTCTCATTGACGGCGAAAAAATGAACGATGTTCCGCCCAAGGACAGGAATATCGCAATGGTATTCCAGAATTACGCCCTCTATCCCCACATGTCAGTCTATGAAAATATGGCGTTTGGTTTGAGGATCAAGAAAGTCCCCAAAGAAGAAATTGATAAACGTGTTAAGGAAGCCGCACGCCAGCTTGAAATCGAAAAATTTCTGGATCGCAAACCCAAAGCGCTTTCCGGCGGTCAGAGGCAGCGTGTCGCGGTAGGCCGCGCCATCGTCCGAAATCCAAAGGTCTTTCTTTTTGACGAGCCTCTTTCAAACCTCGATGCCAAATTGCGGGTACAGATGAGAAAGGAACTTTCCGAATTGCATCTGCGCCTTAACGCGACAATGATCTACGTTACCCATGACCAGGTAGAAGCGATGACCATGGCGAGCAAAATCGTTGTTATGAAGGACGGATGGGTTCAGCAGATTGGAGCTCCGCTGTTCCTCTATAATTACCCAATCAATAAATTCGTAGCAGGCTTTATCGGCTCACCTCCCATGAACTTCTTATTTGTAAAAGTTAAAGAAGACGGAAATTCTATCATTCTTGACGAAGGCTCCTTCAAAATTAAAGCGTTCCCCGAACATGTCGAGTATTTGAAGAAGTATATCGGCAAGGAAGTGTCCTTCGGTATCAGACCGGAAGATTTGGCCTATTGTGAAAACGACAACGGAAACTGCATGTCATTGAAAGTAACAGTTGTCGAGCCATTGGGCGCCGATATCCACCTGTGGCTTACCACCGACACTCAGCCGCTTGTAGCCTGCACAGAGCCTAACCACGTATTTAAAGTCGGCGACACAGTATTCTTCTCTCCCAGAATGGAAAAAGCCCGATACTTCGACAAAGAAACCGAGCTGGCGATTATCCCCGCCCCGAATGATGAAGGAATGTCGGCGCAAAGTTAGTATAAAAAATAATAAGCCTGACAATACGTTCAGGCTTTTTTTTTGCGCTGAGATAAAGCAAAGTAAAAGCGCTTTTCGTATGCTTTTGTAAGTGCCGAGCAAGCGGCTTACCGTCATCATCCCCAGAAAAACTCAGAAGGAGCCCGCCTTCGAGCCATGACTATAAAAACCACGTGAATTATCATTGTTACATATTCCTATCCAAGCATTTTGATAACAAAAATGAAATATGATAATAATTATCACTTTACGGTTTTTGTACTCAGATCTCTGCGGCGGGGAACGGCAAAAATTGTTTATCCCCCACGCATCCCGCCAGCCAACCGACGTACGGAAAAGGAGATCATTACTTTGCATTATCACATGGATATGGGATAGAGAAGCAATAATATAATGTTTTACTTACATATTGTGTAATTATTGTAAATAAAACGTTTAGATTTCACATCTCAACCCCGTTTTATGTGGTGATGTAAAGTATTACACTGATCGTATGCAGCAGAGTTGGCAGCAGACATGAAAAAACATCTTGCCGGTGTTCTCCGCCACAGACTGCGCAAAAACTGGTCAAAAATAATTATGTTCTAAAGAGCCTGAAATAAAAATTGAAACAATATTTTTGTTAAATGATAAAACC
>Ga0209755_10006576_pt1 | contig 12809 bp, 12 predicted proteins | sample TergutCo191P1_FD_187301 | JGI IMG/M metagenome (GOLD analysis project Ga0209755, IMG submission 187301) | Cornitermes sp. P1 segment gut microbial communities from Petit-Saut dam, French Guiana - Co191P1 (SPAdes) (version 2) | ecosystem: Host-associated > Arthropoda: Insects > Digestive system... | reverse complement strand
ACGGCAATGGGCTTTGAACCTGAGTGCAACGAGGATGAGTGCGAGACACAGGCCAAGCATCGTGGTATTTGCCCAAGTGACTGGCACATCCCAAGCAATGATGAGTGGAACGTGCTGTATGAGTTAGATGAATCAGGCGAGTGCGAGGACGGTGATGGTTGGGGTCAATGCCCGACCGCCGGTGCCAAGCTGAAGGCAAAAACAGGCTGGGAAGATTGCGGCCCCTCTGGTTCAGACGAACCTTATTTGTGCGAGGACTCCCGCGGCTTTTCGGCCCTGCCGGGCGGTTACGGCGACTCGGATGGCGGCTTCGACGATGCCGGCAACTACGGCCTCTGGTGGAGTAGCAGTGAGAGCAGTAGCAACAGTGCCTACGGCCGGTACATGGGCTACAACGACGCCTACGCCTACTGGGGCAACAACGTCAAGACAGATTTGTATTCCGTCCGTTGCGTGCAGGATTGAAAACCATTGTCAGAATCAGGATTACCAGCCTGCGGCTGTTCAGTCGCTCCGCTTGGTATGGCCAGAATTTGATTCAGACAGAGAAGCGCTTTGTGCACAACCTATGCAGGGCAGCCACTGACAGAGAGTAGTATTTACTATATTCCCTATTGTGGACAAAAACTATAAGCTCACATTTTCAGGAAAAGCAACTAAATTGCTCCTTTCCATGATTTTCTTTTTAACCGCCGCAACAGCACAACCATTTGAAAACGTAAATAAAACACTTATGTTTAACGGTGATACGCCTTCAATCGGTGGTTACCGTACTATCAAATACACATTTACGTTGCACGAGCCAACGGCCTTAACTTTTAACAGCGATGTTAATGTTTATATTTCCTTGCCGGAATATCCAAATCAAAATATGAAAGAAATCTCAGTTCTTCTTGAAGAGGGAACCTATACTTTAGAGATAGATGATAATGGGCAAACAAATGATTTTGAAGCAACGCTTACAATCACGACTTTTCCAAAAATTACATTGCCGTTTGAAAAAGAGCTATCGTTTATTAGCTCTGGCAGATTAATATATCAATTTACGCTGGAATACGATGCGGAATTGATTTTTGAAAGCGATGGCGACGAAAAAATTTGCTTTGATTTATACGAGAATCGCCCCCCTAATTTTGCCGGACTTTTAAGCCCAAGTTCACCTTTTTATAATTATAGTCCAATTCTTGTAGAAAAGAGCAGTGATGCTTATACTTGCAACGATTATTCAACAGATTTTGAAGCGGGAACTTATTTTGTACACATGCATAACGATCAGGTCGATACTACAGAAACTAAAGAATTTTCTGCCAATGTCAAAATCATAAATAACTCAATGCCTTCCAGCAGCAGTAGCGCAGAGCTTTCCAGCAGCAGCGATGTAGAGCCGTCAAGCAGTAGCAACGTAGAATCCCCAATACGCATAACGCAACTTTCTGCCGGAAACATTCATGTTTATGCAACAAGCAGTGCCATTGTGCTGGAAAACGTGCCGCCCGGCGCAAAGGTAGAAGTGTACAATTTACGTGGTGAACGTAGAGACGTAATGCATTACGTCTCTACTATAAATGGTGAATTGAAAATAAACGTCCACGCAAAAGGCATATACATGGTAAAAATAAACGGAAAAATCTTTAAAATGGTTAAGTTTTTATAGGGTACGCTATGAATATCCGCCTCATAGTCCTTTCCATAGCTCTATGTCTTGTCCCGGCAATGGCGCAAACAGACCAAGTTGGCACAACTTTAGCTGAACTGCTAAACGACTCCACAAAAATTAAGAAAACTATCACTTATGGCACTAATTTGCTAACCATACCATTTACGGACTTTGGGCAATTCTCTGAGTTAATACAGGGTGAAACCGGGCAGCATTTCAGAGAAGACGGTGCTAACTATTGGGTTGCGGCATATAAAATAACGCTTTCCAAGGGGAGCAGAATTAGATTGAAATCGTCAGAAATCAATGGTGATTCTCATTTGGATGTCTATTTTAAAAACGGAGATAAATATGAATTTGTAGATCACAGCGATGATATATATGCAAGCGATTTGGATTCCTATTTGAGCCTCACAATACAAAAAGACGGCGACTACTACATAGTTATAGCCGATGACTCGCCGGATGTGCAAGGTTTTTACATGTTAGTCGCATGGATACCAACATCTCCTCTATATACAGACATTCACTATAAGCCTCTTGCGATTAACGCTTCGCCCGCTCTTGGCACAGAATTCAATTTGCTGGAAATTAGAGGCGAGGATTTTCCCGGAGTAGGATACAGCTTTGTCGCAGAAAAAGGCAAAACTTATGCTATTAACGCCAATTACTTTTCCTCTAAAAAACACGATATGTTTTACTCCATAACTCTGCTTAATAAATTAACCGGAGATTTGCTCCAAGACAGGATAAATAGCTGGGATAAATGGGCTCATAATGTTTTTGAACTTACTCATAGCATTCTTTATACAGCCGATGAAAACGGCACTATATATATATTGCTGGATAATTATGATCCTTTTAATCAAGAAAAATTTTATGAAAATGTGTATTGCACAATCGAAATAAAAGAGGCGGGGAAAAAACCGATTAGCTTGGCAGAGCTGCTGGACTCCAAAGCCAAAACCATCACTTACAAATCGGATATGGCATTTGTGACCGGCGGAGAAATGATTGATTTGGTGAAAGGTCAGACAGACTATTTCAGAGTTACCGATAAAAACTACTATGCTACAGCATATAAAATAACGCTTGCTCAGGGAAATCGCATTGAAATATTATCGTCAAAGGAATATCCATATACTCCTTGGCTGGATTCTTATTTGTATATCTATAGAAAAAACGGAAATACATACGAGAGCATTGCCTATAACGACGACGGTTACAAATTCGATAACAATATGGATTCCTATCTAAACTTCACGGCAGCTCAGGCTGGCGATTATTACATAGTTGTAACCGATGTCAGCCCGGACCTCGCAGGTGCTTACTACTTGAAAGTATGGAACACTCAGAGCCAACCTAAAAACGTAATAACCGCCATACACGCAAATGCCAGCGTAATAGATGCAAACCACAATGAAACTGCCGAAGAAATACTCGTAAAACTTGTGGCACTGAATCTGAACGGAACTGTTGGCAACGGTACAGTCGCTATTATAAACAACCCACACGACTGGACTATTGCAAGCGATAAACGCTCTGCTACCTATAAGCCAGCCATTGCGCCTGTAACGCCATACGGTTTTAAATACGCAGGCGCATTGGAACCGATAACAGTTAGCATAACTATTCATAGCGTTAGCGTGGAAGTGAGCAGTAGTTCAGGTGACAATCCGAGCAGTAGTTCCGGAGGAACCCCAATACGTTTAACGCAACTTTCTGCCGGCAACATAATCGCAAAAACAGTGTCTGGCGCCATTGTGCTGGAAAATGTGCCGGCCGGCGCAAAGGTAGAAGTGTACAATTTACGTGGTGAACGTAGAGACGTAATGCATTACGTCTCTACTATAAATGGTGAATTGAAAATAAACCTCCACACAAAAGGCGTTTACATTATGCGCATAGGAACGCAAACGCTTAAGGTTGTGAGCAGATAATTTTTTCTACTTTTACCAATATGAAAAAACTTCGCCTAGAAACCCTTGCAGTCCATGCCGGGCAAGAAAAGCCCGATAGCGCAACCAATGCTCGTGCAGTCCCAATTTACAGAACATCCGCTTACGTGTTCAACAGCGCAGAACACGCCGCTAATTTGTTCTGCCTAAAAGAACTCGGCAACATTTACACTCGCCTCACAAACCCAACTACAGAAATTCTGGAAAACAGGGTTACAGCCCTTGAAGGCGGAGCGGCATCTGTTGCTCTTGCAAGCGGAATGTCTGCGATTTTTTACGCAATAGCAAACCTCGCTCAAAACGGCGACGAAATTGTGAGCGCAAGCAACCTCTATGGCGGAACTTACACGCAGTTCGATGCAATTCTGCCAACGTTTGGCATAAATGTTAAGTTTGTCGACCAAAGCAAACCTGAAAATTTTGAAAAAGCCATTACGCCAAAAACCAGAGCTTTTTACGTTGAAAGCATTGGCAACCCCGGGCTTGAAGTGGTGGATTTCAAAGCGATTGCAGATATAGCTCACAAACACGGGCTGCCCCTTATTGTTGATTCAACTTACACAACTCCGTATATGTTCAGAGCAATTGAGCACGGCGCAGACATAGTGGTAAACTCGCTCACAAAATGGATGGGCGGTTCAGGAACAAGCGTTGGCGGCATAATCACCGATGCCGGAAATTTCAAATGGGAAAAACATCCGCTTTTCTCAGAACCGGATAAAAACTACCACGATATTCGCTGGGCATTTGATGTGCCGGAATCTTTAAAGCCTGTGGTATTTGCAGTCCGTGCGCGCTTTGTGCCGCTTCGCAATTTGGGTGCGGCTCTTTCTCCAGATAACGCTTGGCAGTTCTTGCTTGGCTTGGAAACCTTGCCTCTTCGCATGGCTCGCCATAATGAAAATAACCTGAAAGTTGCAGAGTGGCTTGCCAAACACCCGAAAGTTTCATGGGTTCGCTATCCCGGCCTGCCAAACGACCCGAGCTATGAGCTTGCGAAAAAATATTTCCAAAACGGTTTTGGCGGCACACTTGCAATGGGGCTGAAAAGCGGTTATAATGGCGCAGTGAAGTTCATAGAAAATGTGCCGTTGCTTTCGCACGTAGCAAATATAGGCGACACAAAAAGCCTTGTTACGCACCCGGCAAGCACAACGCACTCTCAGCTTTCAAAAGAGCAGCAGATTGCATGCGGCATAACGCCAGAGTTTATGCGCTTAAGCATTGGCATTGAGCATATAGACGATATTCTGGAAGCATTGGAAGAAGGCATTAGCAAGGCCGGGTGAAACTATTTATCCCAAAAAAGCTGCTTGCATTTACAATTATTTGCGAATGTTTGTCCAGGCTTACGCTTCTTTTTGCCATTTTTCAAATTCCGGTTTTGGCAGAAAAATCGTTTAACAGCGAAGTTTGTGTGAACGATTTGGCCATTTTTCTAATCGCAATTTTTTTATGTGCCGCATTTCATTTTATTTCGCAAAAATTATCTCTCCATTTGGGTGGCACTGCAAAGAAAAACATACGAACATATTTTCAAAACAAATTTTTAAACATCTTGCCAATTCAAGACCGAACACAAAAAGGGATGCCTTTGCAGGAACTCTCTCTGCATTACATTAAAACCGCAGATTTAATGGAGCCTTGGTATAGCCGTTTTTTGCCAAGCATTGGAACTGCCGCAATTTTGCCTTGCATAATTTTATTCACAATGTTTTTCATAGACAAACTTACTTTTGCAATTCTGTTTTTCACAGGATTGCTGCTCCCTCTTTTTTTATTTTTAATAGGAAAAATGGCAAGGCAGAAATCGGAAACACAGTGGCAAAGTTTTTCAAAATTAAGAGCGTTTTTTTTGGAAAGCCTGCAAGGCTATAAAACCATAAAAATTTTCAAAAAAGTTAGAGAGCGAGAACGTGATTTGGAAATTGCCGAAAATGAATTCAGCGAAAAAACATTGGCTGTTCTAAAAACCGCATTTCTTTCGGCTCTTATTCAGGAATGGGCTACTTCCATAAGCATTGCTCTTGTTGCAGTTAGCCTGGCTTTGCGCCTAATGAACGGCTCTATGGCTTTTGGAACCGCATTTCTGGCTTTGCTGATAGTCCCGGAATTTTACAGACCAATACGCCAATTCGGTTTGGCGTTTCACACAGCAATAAATGCGAAAACTGCTTGGAGAAGTGTATGTTAATGTATATCACAGGGCCTGCCGGCTGCGGAAAAACACGAATGATTTTGGAAATGCTCGGGCATATTGAACCGCAAAACACCAAACTCAAGCTGCTCTATGACGGCGATAAAAACGATATTGCGTGGCTTCCGCAAAACCCTGTTTGGCTTAAAGGAACTCTTTTGGAAAATCTTTGCCCTGTTGAAATGAAGGCTCTTTCTGAGGTTAAGGTTGCTTTGGAGCGTGTTAATTTGGCGCACTTTGACGAAAGGCTAAATGAACAGGTTTTGGAATATGCCGCCAATTTCAGCGGCGGAGAAAAGCGGCGGCTCGCAATAGCCAGGATAATTTTATTGAACAGGCCGGTTTGGATTTTAGACGAGCCTTTTGCCGGCCTGGACAAAGCAAACATTGGAATAATCGAAAAGTTGCTGAAAAATGAAGGCGAAACCAGAAACATTATATGCATTACTCACCATTTTGATTCCAGACCAAGGGCGTGATCAAAAATTTTTTCTAAATTTCGCATAAATGTTTCTCCTTTTTGTCTTGATTTTTTGCGGGTTAAGCTTTGCGCAAGAGTTTGTCCGGTTTGAGCTTGAGGAGAGGCAACAGGCAGATACAACGAAAACCGAGAGCGGCGGTTGGTTGGTAGAAGACGGTTCAAACGACACATTGGAATACAATGCCGTTGATTTGGAATACAATGTTTTATCAAAAACATTCAACTTGAACAGCAAAGCACAGCTCAAATACCGCACGGCAACGCTCAGTGGCGATACCGTTATATACAGTCAAAAAGACAAAACCATAGAGGTTATTGGAAACCCGATTTTCAGAGAAACCTCACAACCGTCCCTTGCTTCTTACAAAATGAAATACAATCTAGGCACAAAAGTAGGAGAAATCGTTTACGGCACAAGCTATATGGATAATCAGCAATTCAACGGAACCGTGATAAGAGCAGTTACGGTTCAAAGCCAGGATACGCTAAAAGAACAGAGATTTTTAATTGAAAGAGGAGATTTTTCTACCTGTTCAAACCCTGAGCACCAGCATTACGCATTTTACAGCAGGAGAATGGTGCTAAAGCCAAAAGAGAGTGTAACGGCGCGCCCCGTGGTTTTGAATATGGGTGAGGTTCCCGTTGCGGTTTTGCCTCTTATGGTATCTCCAATGAAAAGCGGGAGGCAAAGCGGCATTTTAACGCCAAAATTCGGCGGTGATCAGTCTCAGGGCTTTTTTATGAACAACATCGGTTTCTATTACGCTCCAAATGATTACTGGGATGTGCAACTATACGCAGACCTTATAGAAGGTTCAGAAGCGGATTTTAGCAAAAGCAGCTTAAATGAGTCTTTCCTCTACAACAAAAGATATACGCTTGAAGGCTATGTAAATGCAAAAGGCTACTGGAACGATAAAACTTTTTGGCGAGATTACGATATAAACTTCAGGCACTCGCAAAACATAACTCCGGATCGTAGCAAAACCCTTAACGGTGAAGGTTCATTTGTTTCTCGGCAAGATTTGAGGCAAGAAAACGGCATAGATGAAAAAACCGTTCTAAACCAGCAGGCAAATGCGGATATGACCTATTACCAGAAAATAGGCGATAACAAAAACATTACGATAAAAACAAGGCAGGAATACAATTTGATGACAGGGCTTATACGCAGGCAAGCCCCAGATGTAAGGTATAGCATGTCCGGCCCTTTGTTCGATGCCGATATGTCAGGAGAAAACATAGATCCGCCTTGGTGGGAAAAAATAAATTACTCCTATTCGAATCATTTTAACCATTTTATACAAAGAGCACCGGACACAGTTCGGATAGATACAACAATTTTGTATATAGTCGATACAACAGCCTACTACACGGGTTTTTCGGACAACCTTTCTTTTAATCTAACCGGAACTCTCTTTAATGTTTTTAATATCACGCCATCTATCAACCTTTCTAGAAGCTGGTCTGCCTGGGAATATGTTGCTCCTGAAGACTCCACAAACGATAATCGCCGTTTTGCTTTTGATCCTATAGAAGACGAGTGGGGGCATAGTTTTCTGAGAGGCAATGCATCTGTGGATGTGGCTACAAAGCTTTACGGAATATGGCGCCCGGAATTGGGCAGGTTTATAGGCGTTCGCCACACACTTTCGCCAACTGTGCGTTTCACTTATGCGCCGGAACTGGATACTAACCACGTATTTGCCCCGCATCCGTTTTTAAGCCACAGCACTTTTCAGGAAGAACAAAAAACCGTGCATTTAAGCCTAGGAAATGATTTCGACATGAAATACTTTTTGGAGGGCGCAGACGAAGCCGGCGAAGACGCAGATATGGACGATTATAGCGAAAATTTGAGGATTCTCTCCAGCAGGCATTCCTCATCATATAACGCCGCCGCAGATTCGTTTCATTTTGCGCCCATAACTTCATCTTTTGGTATTCAACTTTTAGAGAACTACATTTTCACAATATACACTACTCACAATGTTTATCATCTTTTTGAAGAAGACAGGAAAAAAGTTCGGTTTCCACAGTTAACAAGCTGGAACTATGGATTCAGCCGCCGTTTTTCCTGGAACGGCGAATTTAATGCGGGGCATCCGTCTAAAAGCGGCAAATACGAAAGCAAAGCCTGGAGTGCCGGGGTTGATTACAATTTCACTTTTTCAAGCACAAGAATAGGCAAAGAAATTTTCAGAGACGATTACAGGCATTATGCGATTTTTTCCGCTTCGCTTTACCCAACCAAAAACTGGAATATGCAATATTCTTCGCAATATTCGTTTGAAGAAGGGCAGTTTACATCTCATTCTCTGCAATTTTTCCGTGACCTCCATTGCTGGAAAATGGATTTCACCTGGAGACCCACAGGAGCAGCCCCAGGCTGGAGCTTTGCCATCTATGTTACAGACTTGCCGGATGTGCGCTTGAGTGCTGCTAATACAAAGGATTATTATTAGTGAAATTTCTACATTACCATCCATGCATCCATTTTTTGCCTTGTTCATAGCTTATATGCTTGGCTCTATACCAACAGCGGTGTGGGTTTCAAAAATCTACAAGGGAATAGATATTAGAGAACACGGCAGCAAAAACGCCGGGTTAACAAATGTGTTTAGAGTTTTGGGGTGGAAGCCTGCAATACCGGTTATTCTGGTTGATTTGTCAAAAGGGTTTTTCGCGGTTTTCATTGCCAAAATGCTAAACGCCGGAATGTATGAATGGCTTCCTATAACAGCCGGGTTGCTCGTGATTTTTGGGCACAGCTTTACCTGCATGGCAGGCTTTAAGGGCGGAAAGGGAGTTTTAACAACTCTGGGCGTAGTCCTTGCCTTGCAGCCTGTGCTTGCTCTCACTTGTTTTGCGTTTTGGGGAATTTTGCTTGCTACCACAAAATATGTTTCCGTAGCAAGCATTGGTGCCTGTGCATCGCTTGCAGTGCTTGCGACTATTGGCTATGTTTCTGAAATCTTGCCTGTTTTTCGGGTGGATATTTATGTTTTTATTTTATCATGGCTTGTAGCGATTTTTGTTATTGTAAAACACAAGGCAAATATTGTTAGGCTTTGGAATGGCACGGAAAACGGTTTCGGAAACAAGAGGAAAATATGATAGAAGATCTTGGTGAAGAATGTGGCATAATGGGAATCTTTAACGGAGATAACATTGTCCGAAATTTGGCCACGGGCCTCTATGCTTTGCAGCATAGAGGGCAAGAAAGCACCGGCATTGCTGCGGCAAACGGTGAAAAAGTGCGTGTTAGCAAAACAATGGGTTTGGTGGCAAGCCTTATGAACAGCGGCAAGCTCGACGAAATAGGCGAAAACTGTTTTGCTGCTGTTGGCCATGTTCGTTACAGCACCACCGGTTCTCGCACGCTTGCAAACGCACAACCTTTGCTGGTAACCTGCAAATGGGGCTACCTTGCGGTTGCGCACAACGGAAACATAACAAACGCCGGCAAGCTCCGTGCAGAAATGGAAGCAAACGGGCACATTTTCCAAAGCACTTCCGATTCCGAAGTCTTTTTGCACGAAATTTCCCGCACAAAAGCAGATAACCTTGCAGATGCCATTCGTTTGGCAATTCCAAAATTCAGAGGAAGCTATTGCCTGCTGTTCCTCACAACAGACACGATGTATGTAGTGAGAGATGGTTACGGCTTTCGCCCTCTTTGTTTAGGCAAAAAGGGTGATTCTCTGGTTTTGGCAAGCGAATCTTGCGCATTCGATTTGCTTGGCGTGAAATACGAAAGAGATGTGCAGCCCGGAGAGTTTTTAACCATAACCAAAAACGGCATGAAAACCGAGCAATTGATTAAAAAAGAAAGGCGTGCATTTTGCATATTCGAATTTATCTATTTCGCACGCCCAGACAGCATTATTTTTGAGCAAAGCGCAGACAAAATTCGCAGAAAAATGGGGAAAAAACTGGCCGAAGAAAGCCCTGTTGAAGCAGATATAGTTATCCCCGTTCCCGATAGTTCCTCAACCGCCGCTTTGGGATATGCCCAAGCCAGCGGAATTCGCTTTGAAATTGGGCTTTTGAGAAACCACTATGTTGGCAGAACATTCATAGACCCTACTCAAGATGTCCGGGAGCAAAAGGTAAAATTAAAATTCAATACCATAAACGGCGTGTTAAAAGACAAAAAAGTGTGCCTTGTTGACGATTCAATTGTGCGCGGAACAACTTTGAAAATTCTCTGCAAAATGCTGAGAGAATCGGGGGCAAAAGAAGTTCACATTCGCATTGCAAGCCCGCCTGTTATGCAACCGTGCTATTTTGGAATGGATTTCCCCAGCGCAAAGGAATTGGTGGCAAATTCGCTTGCTCCAAACGAAGTCGCAAAAATGCTCGGCGTAGATAGCCTCGGTTATTTGAGCGTTCATGGAATGAGAGAGTGCACAAATGCGCCAAACGATTATTGCGGCGCTTGTTTTGACGGCATTTATCCGGAGGAAGTATAGTGGGTATTCCTACACCAGAAATAAGGCTGGCAGTGCTTTTTGCCTCTGTTTTCATAATAGCGCTTTTTGTGTCTGTGGTTATTATAATGCATTCCATAGGGAACATGACAAACCACTTGAGGCGCATGGAGTTCATAATTTCAAAGGAAATTATTCTGCGCTATAACCAGCAGATAAATTATTACAAACAACAAAAGCAAAGAAGAATCGCGCAAAAGGAACGCGAGCTCAGGCAAAAGGACTTGCTTGCTATTCCTTTGGTGAGGAATGCGGAGCAGAAAAAGAAAGAGAGGCTATAGATGGGGAACCTCATTGTTTTTTCTGCAGCAAGCGGTGCCGGCAAAACAACGCTCATAAACAATGTTATTGGCAACTTCCCAAACATTGTGTATTCCGTTTCGGCAACCACAAGAAAGCCACGTGCCGGCGAAATAGACGGCGTGCATTATTTTTTCAAAACCGAAGATGACTTTAAAAAAATGATAGAGCATGACGAGCTTGTTGAATGGAATCAGGTTCATAACAACTACTATGGAACGCCGAAATTTTTCATTGAGCAAAAACTTGCCGAAGGCAGAGACGTGACTTTTGACTTGGATGTTTTCGGCAAAATTAATTTTGACAAGGTTTACCCTGAAGCGATTGGCATTTTAATTTTGCCACCGAGTTTGGAGGAACTCGAACAGCGGCTCCGTTTGCGCAACACGGAAACAGAAGACTCTCTCAGGCTCAGAATGGACAACGCAAGAAAAGAAATTGTATTTGCAAAAACAAGAGGAAAATACGAATACACAATTTACAACGGCAATTTAGAAGCCGCTGCCGCCGAACTCAAAAGCATAATAGAGAAGTATAGCCGTATTCTCCAGTCAACCTGAAAGTTTCATCTTTCAAATCGGATCCATTATTTTTTAGTGTCAGCATTTTTGTTTTCTGGTAATAAGAGCCGGCTTCCCAAATTCTGTAAGGTATGGGATTTTGCATTTGCCATTCGCCTTTATCGTATATGTATATCAGGCTATCTTCGGAATAGGCTTCCAGCGCAATGCCTCTTGTAAAACCTTCAAAATGAGCGATAATGCCGGTTATGGTTATATTATTATAGTCAATTACTATCTTGGCATAGAGACTATCTCCGGGCTTGCCGCTGGGAATTCCATTGATTTCTTCCGGAGTTTCCCATGTTCCTCGCAAATTATAGTCGAATCTTTTAGAGTTCGAATTATCTGGAGACGAAGAGCAAGAGCAAAGCAACGCAAACAGTGCTCCATATAAAACAACAATTAACTTTTTATTAATCATAAGAGTAATATAAAAAAATTAAACCCATGCTTCGTATTGTCCATCCGTATCCGGTTCTGGTTCGTCATCACCATCCGGCCCATAACCGTCCACTTTGTACCGCCAGCCTTTAGAAGCCATTTTTTCAGCGATATAATCGCTTACTGTTTCGTAGGGGCCGCTGCAATACCACTTTGTATATTTGTCTCTGCCTTCCATAACGGCGATTAGCGACCCTGCGCTGCGAAATGAACGGCGGTACGGCTCTTCGTTTGGGTCATCTTCGTGATACCAACTGACATTTGCCATAGCAGACCACAATTCGCAGCCGAAATCTTCATTTTCTTTCAACCGCTCCGTAAAAAGCTCCCGGAAATCCTCATCAAACTTTCTGTCAAAATCATTATCGTAAGAGTATTCAATTTTTTCCACACGTTCTGACATTTCTTTTTTCTGCCTTTTAATTATTAATTTTGTAGCATAATCGCAAATAATGCAAAATTGTTGCCTTATTCCTTTTACGCATAACCAGCATAAGAATGAATTTATTTTTTTTGCTATCCTGTCGGCAGTCATAGTTTCATCTTCTGTTTTCCGCAATGGGACACCCGATGCATTAAGTAGTTTACCACAAAACAATTCCCCTTTTGGGAGGGGTCGGCGAAGCCGGGGGTGGGATTAGCTTTGCGATGAAGATGCATTTACGCTCTGGGATTGCTACCTGCAACAACGGGTGAGAACGCAGCACATCCATCACTCC
>Ga0209755_10006575_pt1 | contig 12814 bp, 14 predicted proteins | sample TergutCo191P1_FD_187301 | JGI IMG/M metagenome (GOLD analysis project Ga0209755, IMG submission 187301) | Cornitermes sp. P1 segment gut microbial communities from Petit-Saut dam, French Guiana - Co191P1 (SPAdes) (version 2) | ecosystem: Host-associated > Arthropoda: Insects > Digestive system... | reverse complement strand
TCCATAAACAGGTACTGCACGTCTTCGCGTTCGATGAACGTTTGACGCCATCCTTCGTTTTTGATTGCGTATTGGAGTTCGTCCATAGGGCTTCTTTTTAAAGTCCCGTGCGTGCGGCGCGCGTAAGCGTCCAGCGCTTTAGCGGTTTGACGTGCAAATTCCCCGAAGGTATTAGTATCAATGGTTTTATCACTCCGAATGATGGCAATGGTAACAATGCTAACGAAGGCAATGGATACATTAAATTATTTAAGTTATCTTAATTTATAGTTACTGAAATAACATTGTCATTTTTTAGAAATAAAACAGATAATGGAAAACCATCATCTGTGACAGCGGAAAATTTTGGATTTGAAATATAAAGCAACCATTTCATATTTATTTGTTCTGAGATAGTGTCAGAAAAATTAATATCGTCCATCCATCCATCGGCACTTAATATACCTGCCTTACCTGTAAGATTAAATATTTTTACCGCGTATGAATCACGATCATAAAAATCAAATTTCAATGAAGGATTTGTATAAATATAACTAACTTTCTTATTGGGTGAATAATACTCTACGCTCTTGCTTGGGTTTACGGTTTTTATTGTTTTTATTGACAATGATTGACCGGGATTTAATAAAACGATATCAGTGTGTAAAAATTTTACGGTTACGATTTTATCTGTTGAATGATTAGTTATTATTGTATCGTCTGGCTCACTTAAAGTACATGAAAAAAGTATAAAAATCAGCGGTAAGATTGAATATTTCATAGCACTCCTTAATATACTTTTATTATATTATAATTTTATCTTAATTGGAACAACCGGCTTTTATAATGTTCTTTTTCATAATATATTCTTGATACTAGTTACTACCTTACCCCCAATTAGGGTAATCGTCATCTACACCTGATACACTTTCATTATGGCATACAATAAAACAGTTGGAAAGCCCGCAAAGGCTCTGATCTGACGCGGCACAGAAAAGAGCAAGAGACGGCAAGATCGGTGCACCTTTTTAACGAGCCCAGCGCGGTAACAGAACCCGGCACGCCTTTCAGTACGCAGAACATGAATCATATTGAAGACGGCATCTTTGAAGCGCATGAGATGATAGCTGCGGAAGAACAGCAAAGAAAAACCTCTGACAATAATTTACAAACAGCGCTCGCTGATGAAGCGGCAAACAGGGCGGCCGCAATAAATAACGAGGCGCAAGCGAGGCAGCAGGCCGTTTCCGATATCAACGAGAAAATCCCAAATCAAGCAAGCGCAACAAACCAACTGGCTGATAAAGATTTTGTTAATTCCAGTATTAATAATGCAGCCGCGTTTTTAATTACACCGACAGCCGAAGGGGTGCATCATTGGCCAAGCTTCGCGGCTTTGCAGGCAGGCCCGTGGTTTTCAGGCGGGAACCCCAGAGCGCCGAGCCAGAACGATTACGCTTTTTTCACAAACATTGATCTTGAAATAGGAGAAACAGGCTCTGAATGGAGGGCGTTATTCAGCGCCGGAATATGGACGCCCGGAATCAAGATAAATAATACGCCGTTTACCGCCGCCCAATTAGCCGCGATAAACAGCGGTATAACACAAATGTTAGTAAACAAGATCGCAAACCCTGATAACGTGCCGGAGCGCGGGAGCGGAGGGTTTGTAAAATCAGGCGGAATATTCGCATGGTTCGGCGACGCTGTAACGGCATTGCAGACCACGGCAAAAACCGTTGTCCAAGCAATTAACGAGTTATTTAATAACAAGCTGGACGCTGTTTTAAAAGGGGCGGCTGACGGCGTCGCCGAGCTGGACGGCGACGGCAGGGTGCCTGTAACCCAGATCCCGAATGTACCCGTATCAATTAACCGCACGGTTACGGTTAACGATAACGCTGTCGGCGCGGTCACAGACACGGGCGATAATCTTAACATACCGCTCCCCGTAACTGTTGCAGCTCCCGTTGCAAGCAGCGCTCAAACAACGGCGGGGACAAGACCGTCAAGGGCGCAATTAAAAATATTAATTGACAACATTGCGCATCTGTTCGCAAACAAAGCCAATGACAGCGATGTTGTTAAATTAACAGGCGATCAAACCGTAGCGGGGATAAAAACATTTTCAACAAGCCCTGTCGTGCCGTCTAAAAACGCCGCCATAGCAGCTTCAACAGCAGCGAATACTGCCACAGCACAGCGCACGGCGGCGGCAACAGAGGCGCAGGTTGCTGTAACAAGAAATGATTTGCAAATTAACATTGATGCTAAAGCGGGGTTTTATGCAGGCTCCGCTCAAAACAATACGGACTTTCCGTTAGGGGCAACAGTGCTGGTTTGGGGGGCGTTTAACAGAAACCAAGCTTATCCCGTTTATCTAGGAAGCGATGCGCGTCAATATACGGAAACAGGCACAACGGCGCTTGGCGGAACATGGAGAGCATCAGGAAGCACATTCCCGTCAAACGGTTATACAACCTTGTTCAGAAAAACAGCGGTATAAATTATCAAGGAGTAAATTATGATAACGAATGTAAGAAATCCAAAATGGACGAGTCCGCAAAGAAAACAAATCATTGTGGAAATAAAATCAAGCCTGTATCCCGATGACGGCTGGATACCGTTTGTTGCGGGTCCGAGCGATTTGAATAAAGACGAAGCCACAATTTACGGGCTTGCGGTTAACGGTCATTTCGGCGAAGTCGCTCCGAGCGACGAGGAATTAATCCTTGCAGGGGAGATGCCCGTACCGGAAGGTTACGCAATCATAGACGGTAAACTCGTAAATCTCGCGGACTGCGAACGAACGGCAAATGAAGAACTCAACCGCCGTCTCGCGCCTTATTTATCAGCGGAATCACAGGCAAGGGCGTTAGTTGATAAAATCTACGCTGCAGAGCGCGATGCCGCATTAGTGTCATTGCTAGCGGTTTAACAACAGCCTGGCTGGCCTGTTAATGTGGATTGGCAAATGTGATTTTGGGTATAACCAAATAGAAAAACACGATTAAAATTGTAATTTAACCAAATTAAATAGTTCAATTTTAGTTATAAATATGTGTTCATTTCTTGTTATAAATTATACAAATATAACAGATACAGAAAGCGCGAAGATAAAAGGCCCTCACGGATATATACAAGGATATAACGGGATAACAGCCGCCGACAGCGGGAATCAGGTGATAATATGCGCGAAAGCGGCAGGAAACGCCGAAAGCGGAAATTTTTCTGTAATGCTGGAAAAGCTGGAAGAGAATATGAAAACAATAACCGGGAAAGAAAAACCGTTAAAGAAAGCGTTATGCTTAGGCGACACAGGTTTTTTTTCGGAAGAAAATTTGCAGGAAGCGATGAGAAGAAATATAGAGGTGATAATCCCCGACATGCAGTTCAGGCAGCGCGATGAGGATTTTGAAGGGCGCAGGAAAGCGAAGAAGGCGAACAAGAGATACGGCGCGGAAGATTTTACATATAATAAAAGAAAGGATGTTTATATATGCCCGGCCGGGAAAACATTGAAGTGCAAGGGAAGGATAAGATTAAGAAACAACGAAGGGTATAAATATCAGGCGTTATCATGCGACTGCGCTAAATGCCCGTTGATAGAAAAATGTATAGCGTTAAAACACCGCAATGCGCGTAAATCGAAAAAACACGCAAGAACGTTGTACATAGCGGAAAGAAAGTACGAAGAAAATTTATCAGAAAAGATGAAGAAAAAGATAGACGATCCTGCATACCGGGAAATATATTCCAGACGGCAGCAGATAATAGAGCCGGTATTCGCGGACATAACATATTGCAAAAAGATGAGCAGGTTCACGTTAAGAAGCGAAATAAAAGTAAACACCCAGTGGCTGTTATATTGCATAGTGCATAACATAGGGAAATGTATAAAACCGATAGAAGAAAAGATAAGAAACAGATTGAAATACGTGGAAGCAACCGGGCGTTTATGTGTTGTATAAAGATAAAATATCGTAAAAAGAAAAAAAGATTTATAATTACCGAGTTGAAAAATAATTGATATGCGAAATATTTTTGTATGATGAATAATTATCATTAAAAAGTATAAATTCGACAACTTCAACGAGATGCCTCAAAAAGAAATGTTACCGAAGCTAACCTTGCCCTTTGGTCAATTTGCGGTTGATTTAAGCGAGACGCTGCCTAAGACGCAGGATAGCTTTGTTGACATTGTGCTGAAGTTCAACAGGATTGTAAAGCGAAATTTGAATTAAAAGAGAATCTTTTATTTTTTGATCCAGTTGAGGGTTTTCTATTAACCGTTGGAACGGAGAGCGGGGCTCGTCGTAAACCTTGATCTCTTTTGAACCGATTCTGGTTTTGCTTTTCAGCTTTTGATCGGGCATGAAGTAATTGAGCAAGGGAATCAGAGAACTATAAACGGCGGACACACGAGCCTGTTCTTGCGAACCTTCAAGCCTGTAATAACCGATATACTCGCGGACGACAGCGCCGTTTGCGAACCTTTGGTTCGACTGTTCAACGAAACAATTGTCGTTCTTTCTCCTGTCGCGGCTTCTTGTAAAGGGGACGCTTTCTTTTTTACACCAAGCTTCAGTTGCGTAGTTGATAAATTCCGATCCGTTGTCGCTGTGAAATTCCAGAACAGGGAGGATAACGGCCGCTTTGATGTCGGCTAACGCTTCAAAAGTCCATCTTTGGGCGTTATTGAGCAGGGAACGCAGCTCGATCCGCCCCGTTGCGATGTCTGTTGCGGTCAAAGTATGCAGGTATTGCCCCGAAGCGCTCTGCCCGCAGTGATGTACGGTGTCAATCTGCCAGAAACCTGGTGTTTTACGCTCGTGCGGGGTGTAGAAGGTGCGGATAGGGATGCGGCTTTTCAGAGAAGCAAGCGGTTTTGTGAGGCTTTTCCCTTTAAGCCTCAGAGCGTCCTTGTCTTTTTTAAGATACCGGTCGATGGTCGCGGGGCTTATCTTTTTGAGCTTTTCCGCGATTTCATCTGTGACGTGAAAAGCCTCCCACTGGGCTATATAACGCATCTGCTGCCTCATAAGAGGCGCGAGTATTTTACCGCATTTATACCAGAAGAATGTCCAGATTAGACGCAGGCAGCTGATAACTTCGTCTGTGTAGACGCGTTTCCCCTTTCGGTTCGCAGAACGTTTTTTTCCGGTTTGATTTTTACCGCTTTGCCGTTCATGTAGATCATTACCTGTTTTGTCTGATTTGCACATAACACTCTGACCGCTGATTTTCGGTGGTAGCCTGTCAGTTTAACGAATTCGTCCAACAACGTTTTTTTCTCTTTCTTCGTCACTTTTTTATACCGCGGTTTATATTCCATCGTTACAGCCTGTTTTTCTTTCATGTTTAACCCCATTCGGATGCCCTCCTTCCGGCACCCTTCAGACTAAAGTCTGTGTTTAATTTGGGTAACATTTTCTATTTGAGGCATGACCCTTTTTCGGTAACATTTTTCTTGAGGCAATGCGCTCTATTGACTATTTATATGTAAAATTATAGAATTTCTTCAATAATATGAAAAATATGAAAAAAAATACAAGTTTGCATCCTTTTAGCTGGATTGCATGTTCAATATGCTTGGCTTCCATCCATAACTTGCAAAAGTGGGCTGTCTTAATTAATAATATTGTTACCCCTTTGAAGTTTCTTTATAATTATATTACAAATAATATTGTGTATTTAAGACATTTATACAAGTTACCAAACAAATTTATTATAAAAGTAGTACATTGAATATGAAAAGTGCCATTAATTTTCATTTAACAGATAAATGTAATTCATATTGCAAACATTGTTTTGTAAAAAAAGAGAATAACCAATTAAACATAGAAAATTTAAAAAGACTAGTTGATATGCTTTGTTACCACAATAAGATATCAAATTCTATAATAGAAAAGATAAATCTTGCGGGTGGAGAACCACTATTATACGAAAATATTTTAGATATTATCAATTATATTAATTTAAAAAATGTTCAATGTTCAATTATTACGAATGGAACGTTATTAACCAAAAGTTTTATTGATAGCGTAGTTGGCAAATTATACATGATTGGAATCAGTATAGACGGCATTCAAGATGAGACAAATATTAAACTAAGAAGAAGAATTATAAAGAACATTGAAGAAATATGCAGGTATATAAAAGAAAAAGGAATGAAACTAAAAATTAATGTATGCGTAAGCAGACAAAACCTCAATGAAAATTTTTATGATTTTTTTCAAAAAATAAATCCAGATAGAATTAAGCTTCTTCAGATGATACCATATAGAAATGAATCTAAAGCAGATATTATAACAGTTGATGAGTTTAATGCATTTTGTAATAAATTATCAAGATTTAATCCTGTATGCGAGTCAAATGAATTTATTACATCAGAATATTTAATCATTGATTCCAAAGGGGTAATGTCGCTGAATAATTACCATAATTCAATAAATAATGTTTTATCTGTTAGTCCTGACGTTTTTTCTAAAATGGCTGAATTTTATTTAAGATTATCATATTCAGAAATATCAGCACTTGAACAAACAAAACTTGATGAAAAATATTATCTTTCATTGATAGATGTAAAAACAGTAACATGATACCAAATTATTAAATAAGGAGAAAACAATGGTTGAAGGAACTTCTGAGAAAATTGAACAAAAAGAGAATAAAATAATGAATTTCTTGAAAAACAACCCTATCAACATGGTTTTAGGTTTTATAGCATCAATTATTACAATAGGTCAGTATGCTTTTGTTGTTTATAATAAAATAAATATACCAGATTTTGAAATTGAAAGAAAAGAAATAATTTATCTTATTTCTAGTATTATTTTTCTTTTTATAATTATTTTTCTTATATGTAAAAATACTCAAAAAAATAATCAGATAAAATCACATAAGAACCAATTGGAGAAAATGTATGACATAATAAAATCATATCCATATCAATTTGATGATTTAATTGATATGAAAAAAATTGGAATTGTTAGGTGTACCTCAAAATGGAAAGAAACAGGGTTTACTACTACTAACTGTATGAAATCAATTAATAAAGAATTGTTATTTATGGGTATTGGTGGAGCGAAATGGATTGAAGAAAATAAAGAACGACAATTGTTTGAAGATATGTTGAAAAGGAATGCAAATAATGATGGAGATGTAAAATTTCTTATTATACATCCTTATAGTAAAGAATTAAAGGAAATACAAGATCAATGTGATAGGAAACTAGTTACAGAATCAAATTATAAGATTTGGGTTGACCTTGTAGAAAAGTATACTTGTTTGAAGGTAAAATGTTATAATCATACACCAGCATTTAGATTACAATTTATGGATGGTACCTTAATGGCAGTTGCAAGGTATCAATTTGCAAGCGAAGAAAATAACGGTACTAAAGATTGCCATTCTCCTCACTTAATTATTAATAATAAAGAGTCTATGTCTTTTTATTATGTGTTTCAAAGATACTTTAACCATGAATGGGATAAAGCAACGGATATAACAGAAATAATGAAGTTAAAATAGATTATGGATAAGATTGGTGTGATACACGGGCGATTTCAAGGCTTACATTTAGGGCATATGGAATATTTGCTTGAAGGTAAAAAAAGATGTAAACATCTTATTATCGGTATAACAAATTACGAACCATATTTAAATTTTGAAGTAAATAACCCAATTAATTTAAATAGAACAAAAGTAGAATCAAATCCGTTTTCATTTTTTGAAAGATATGCTATGCTTCAAGGTAGTATGCGTGAAGCTGGCGTTAATATTAATTCTTTTAATATTGTCCCCTTCCCTATTGAAAATCCTGATAATATTTTCAATTTTACTCCAAGAGATGCTGTTTATTATATTACTATATATGATCAATGGGGATATGAAAAAGAAAAAATTTTAAATGAAATTGGATGTAAGGTTGAAATAATGTGGATAAGAGATGACTCGCAAAGAATTACAAGTGGTACAGAAATTAGAAATAAAATAAAAAATAAATCAGAGTGGAAACAACTTGTTCCAAAATATGTTTACAATTATATTATTGATAATGAGATTGATAAACGGATAAGAGGTGAATGTTGAATTATTCAGTTTTGGGTAAGGATGTAAGTAGGAGCGATTTTGGTGTTAAAGCATATTGGATAAATTGGCTTTATAAAGAAGGTTATAATGTTCCCAAAAGTATTTTTTTTTCATGTACTACAGAAAAAACATTTTTACAGCAAAATTTAATTAAAATTTTTAACGAAAACAACTTTGAATCTAATAAATATGCTGTTCGTTCTTCTTCAACCACAGAGGATTCTTTCATTGAAAGCAAAGCAGGCATTTTCAAATCTTATTTAGGAGAAATGTCGTTTGATAATATTTTGAAAAATTTTGAAAATGTTAAGAATAGCCAAATACTATATCCAAAAGGAAATATGGGTGTCATTATTCAAGAGTTAGTAGACCCATTAATTTCTGGTATAATATTTTCTTCAAACCCTCAAAATTTTTCCAAAGATGAGGTAATAATCAGTTATACTAATGGGCTTGCAGAAAAACTGGTATCTGGTAAATCCAACGGTATAGATTTGATAGCAACAATTCAAAATAATGATACAATAACTTTAAGCATTGCAGATGAATATTATGAGCAACACATTTTAAAACTCGTAAAAGCAGTGAAGCAAATTGAAGAAAAGTTGAGTTTTCCTGTAGATATAGAATGGGCAATAAATACTAATGGAGAATTAGTCTTTTTACAGTGTCGTCCTATTACAAGTTTTATTTTGGAAAACAGTAGAATTAATCTAGTTACTGAAAAAGAAATAGAATTAATCCCAACAAATTTAACATCAAGTGATAAGATCTTACTAAGATTATTATGTGAGAAAAATAATATTTTTATTTCAAGGGCTTATCTTTTAACATTAAATTGTGGTTATCAAAAAATAAAAATGCCTAATCTTGAATATATACAAAGAAGTGAGTTTTGCAGGGGATATAGTGTAGTTGTTATTTCTCCTAAAAGAATCGAACAAAAAATCATGAGAGCTTTCGTTGGTGACAAAAAGAATTTTTCTAAATTTGTTAAATGTCATAGATATGGCGTAAGAGCTGTGTCAGATTATGAAAATCTGGAATCTTGTATAGATCAATTCATAAAGATAATAGAAAAGAATTATTGGGTGTGTTCTATTATTATTCAAGAAATATTTGATCCGATATATACAGGAATAATAAAAAAAAATCAAAATAATTTCATAATTGAGTTAGCAAAGGGACATTTCGTTTCAAAAGGAATTGTTCCAATGTCAAAGTATATTATTGAGAATAGCAAAATAGTTTTTACTGATGAAGTTGAGCAAGAAAAATATATCAGTATTATTGAGGGCTGCACATTAGAATATTATTGCGGATATGAGAGTAGATATAAAAATAAAATTGTTAGTTTATCAGAAGATGAATTATTATTAATAATAGATGAATTTAAACAAATTTGTGAAGAAAATGCAATGATAGAATTTGGAATATTAGAAAGTTACGATAGAATTAAACCTTTTTTAATAGATATTATTAAAGAAGATATTATTATTGATATAAATGATATTAAAAATGGAGTTCTCTGTCATGGTAAGCTAAATGGCAAAATTATTAAATTGAAAAGTGAAAATGCAGACTCATTAAATTTACACTATCTAAATGAAATAACTACAATTAATAGAAGTGAAGAAAAAATTATTTTTATTGCAAAACTACCGGACATATCTTATCTGCGTTTACTATCAGAGTATAACCCCAAAAACATAGGTTTTATTTTTGAAAGCGGTTCGGTTTTGTGTCATTTTTCTATTTTACTAAGAGAAAAAAGGATTCCTTCTTTGATTGGATATGATATAAGCAAGTTGAAAGAAGGTGAGATTTTTGAACTAAATATTTGATTATGTTAATAATTAGTATTTAATATTGGGAAAGTGGCATTTAACAAACGTTAAATGAAAAAATTATCAGAAGATGAACAGTACAAAATTCTAGCAGCACTTTAGCAAGAATAAGAAAGCTTGTTATAAAAAATGTTTAACTGACCATTAAAATGGTAGAAATACCAGAGGAGAAAACATGGTCATGCAACGAAAAAGGAAAGAAAAAGAAAAGGACATCTTGGATCAGAACCTTGACACTATTAATTTCAAGGGACTGACACAAGACGAGGTTGTCGGGCAAGACGGGCTAATTGAGCAGCTTACAGGAAGAATTCTTCAAAGAGCCCTTGAAGCCGAGATGACAGAGCATCTTGGTTATGAAAAGAATTCTAATACCGGGGACAACAGCGGAAACAGCAGGAACGGACATACCGAAAAGACTGTTCTGCTTGAAAATCAAGAAACGACAATTGAGATTCCGCGCAACCGCAACAGCACATTCGAACCTGTAATAATTCCAAAACATGAAAAAAGAGCGCCGCTATTCAACGATCAGATAATATCAATGTATTCATTCGGGATGAGCGATCGTGATATAAATCGGACTTAAGTCCGCGCGCATTTGGAAAAGATATATAATGTCGATGTGTCGCCGGATTTAATAAGCAGGGTAAATAATGCTGTTCTTGAGGAAGTGAGAGAATGGCAGAACCGTCCTCTTGAAAAATCATACGCATTTTTATATTTAGACGCTATAGGCGTTAAAGGGCGGGAAGACGGAAAAGCCGTCATGAAGAGCGTTTATGCGGCGCTTGGGGTTAATTTTGACGGGAAGAAGGAAGTATTAGGTCTTTGGATAGCGTTGAATGAGGGGGCGAAATTTTGGATGAGCGTGCTTGCAGAACTTAAAAACCGCGGGGTTCAAAATATTCTAATCGCATGCATGGACGGGTTCTCAGGATTTCCCGAAGCCGTGCGTTCCATATATCCTGACACTCGCGTTCAACCCTGTATCGTTCACAAGGTGCGCAATTCTACAAAATTTGTTTCATACAAAGATTTGAAAAAAGTATGCGCCGATTTGAAAGCGGTCTATTCGGCTAGCACTGAAGCGGCAGCCAGAGAAGCTCTTGAAGAATTCGGTAATAAATGGGATGGCTTGAACGAGTTCTTTAAATATTCTCCTGAAATTCGCAAGGCGATTTATACAACTAACGCAATTGAATCGTTAAATTACCAATTGCGTAAAGTAATAAAGAACCGCTCGTCATTTCCGACAGATGATGCTATATTTAAGATACTTTATTTGGCGATAAGAAACGCTTCAAAGAAATGGACGATGTCGGTAAGAGAATGTGGGCGAGTGTTAAATCAGCTCGCTATTGAGTTTGGAAAAGAACGGGTTCCGTTCTAATAATATTCTGTCATTTACACAAAATTTCGGACAGCTTCTAAGAGCCTATAAATAAATTTGTGTAAAACGCTATACTACCAAGGAGGAAGTATGGCGATAACAAAAGAAATACTGGATGAATTACTGAAGGATTGCAAGGGTCCTGACGAATTCTACGGACCAGACGGGCTTGTAAAACAATTAAGCAAAGCTCTCATTGAGCGAATGATGCAAGCTGAATTAACGGATCAATTGGGTTACGAAAAAAGCAAATCAGGCGAAAAACAAACAGAAAACAGACGCAACGGAAAAACATCAAAGACATTGCGTACGGACCAGGGGCCTATGGAAATAGAGGTTCCAAGAGACCGTGACGGCGAGTATGAGCCGAAAGTAATCCCAAAAAAAAGATTAAGACGGTTTATATGCAATTATCTGTATAAAGGTTATTCACCGGAGATTATAGCCGCTATGGCGGCAGAAATGAACAGAAGATGGAAAACAAATTATGAAACGATATATCAATGGATATATAAAGACCGAAAGGATTTAATAATATACTTGGTAAAAAGCCATAAAAAACGATGTCGCGGTCTTTTATTCCAGCGCGTGCGGGATAGAAATCGACCGCGGCATTGCGGACATTTTGATAAAACGCTCCAAAGGCGCATGGCGCTCCCTTGTCAATGACGCGCTCGCGCTCGCCCGCATGGGGCGCGCGTCAGGTATCGCTACGGTAACGCCGGAAATGATAGAGAAGCTGGGGTAAACAAATGACCGAACTCCAAAAAAAGAAAATGATAAAACTGATCCACACGCAAAAGACACGCGCCGGTATTGATGATGAAGCATACTGCTGTATCCTTATGGGTTCGGCGGGGGTGCAGTCTTCGCTTGATATGCAGACAGAAAAACAATTCAAATCTGTTATAAAAGCGCTTAACAACCTTCTCGCGGCGCAAGGCAAAGCGCCTCTTGGCGGATATTACCGTCCCGCTGTCCCGCGCAATGTTTACCCTCTTGTAAAAAGAGCGGAAAAATTATTAGGAACGGATATGGAAAAAAGATTCGGAGGCTATATTAAAAAGCCCGGTAAGAATTCCGCGAACGATCTTACTCCCGAAGAAATCAGAAAATGTCACGGATTTTTATCACGCATTGAACAATGGGGGGATAAATAACATGCGGTGTGGCGAACTGTTTGAACTTTCAGAATTACGCATACCTCTTACGCCGCCTATGAAAGAAACAACGCTGCGCCGTATTACCGAAGCCGCGCGTCTCGGAGCGCAATATACTTATACAATCAAAAAAGCGTGCGGCATTCTCGGCATCTCGCGAGATTCAATGGATTATTTAATTCATACATACCGCGTGGATGCCGTTGCCGTCGGAACTATCTACAGAATCGCATGGTACTCGCTTGCGGAATACATTATCGAACCCGGCGAAGATGTTGACGAGGTTTTTTATGAATATATTCGATCTCGATATCGAACAGCTTGATCCACAAGAAGCGAAG
>Ga0209755_10006574_pt1 | contig 12816 bp, 10 predicted proteins | sample TergutCo191P1_FD_187301 | JGI IMG/M metagenome (GOLD analysis project Ga0209755, IMG submission 187301) | Cornitermes sp. P1 segment gut microbial communities from Petit-Saut dam, French Guiana - Co191P1 (SPAdes) (version 2) | ecosystem: Host-associated > Arthropoda: Insects > Digestive system... | reverse complement strand
TCTACAAGGAAGGAGGGAGCATCACCGGAAATTACCGTGGGACAGGTACTACGGCTGCCGACATATTTTTTGGACAAGCCGTGAACCGTTTTACCCTGTCAGGAAGCGCCGCAATTGGCAATCTTGTTCTTCAGGGCTCTACCACCGGCAGCCCCATTATTACCGTTGGAGCCGGAACCGGAGTGGTTCAGTATCTCTACCTGAGGGCAAGCCAGGCTAACGCAAGTGACGTTGCCGATATTTGGACAGGGCGCGGTACACTGCTGCAAGCAGCGCCAAACCATACTCTTACCGATACCAATGTTGCCGCAAGGTTCCCCATGATACGCTTTATAGGCAATGCGGAAGGCGGGCAAGACCTCAACCCGTATTATGGAATAGTTATCGACGAAAGCGGCTTCGGCGTGGTGGGGGAAGTGGATTAAAGCAGAGGCTGTAACGCGGGGATAACAGGCACCAACACGACAATAACAATACGCTCGTCTGGACATAATAAAACCCCTAAAGTTGCTATTCGCGCAAAAATGCACTATATTTATTTAGGCAGCAGCATCACCCAAGGAGAAAGCCATGGCAGATACAGCAATGAATCACGATTACTTTGACGCACGTTTCGAAAAAGTGTGGGCAATACTGCAGGAAGTAGCTGAAGGCCAAAAAGAGACCCGGCTGCAAATGCAGGAGACCGACCGGCTAATGAAGGAAAATGCCGAGCGCCAAAAAGAAACTGACCGGCAAATGAAGATAACCGACAAAAAATTCGGCGAACTCTCCAACCGTTTTGGCGAACTGGCTGAGCATCTGGTTATCCCCAACATCAAGGAAAAGTTCAACGCTCTGGGGTTTACGTTTGTCCAGGCATCTGAAAACATCAGAATTACGGATATGGAGGATAACTGCCTGGCGGAGATTGATATACTGCTGGAAAACGGCAGCATTGTCATGGTGCTTGAGGTCAAATCCAAGCCGGCTTATAAAGATGTGGACGCCCATATCAAGCGCATGGAGGTTATACGCCGTGCCGCAGACAAACGGAATGACACGCGCGTGTTTCAGGGGGCGATTGCCGGCGCGATAATGAGCAAGGAAGTGCGAAACCATATCTTAAAGAACGGGTTTTACGCGATAGAGCAGACCGGCGACACGGTAATGATAAACATTCCTGAAGGTTTCAAAGCTCGCCAGTGGTGACGCCATAGCGGTAACGCAGGGGCAAATTACTGCACATTCAGCGATTTAATGGTTTCCAGGTCAAGGCCGGTTATGTCCCGAATCATTTCAAGGGAAAGCCCCCGCGAAAGAGCGTTGCGGGCTATTTCTGCCTTGCCCCTGGCCTCGCCCTCTGCCCTACCCCTGGCTTCCCATCGTGCCGCCGCTCCTACTTTTACAAACACTTCGTCCACTGTCAACGTCCGTTCACTCATTTTATACATCTCCTCTAAACTCTTCGGGTTTGCCTGTATTATCGCGTCTATATACGCCGCTATGTTGGCCGCATTTCCAAGCCGCCATAGCTCCTCCGTCAGTTTGCGCATCTGCTGCGCCGTCAGCCGGTTGTCCAGCTCTTTTAGCCATAGGTTTTCCTCCGCAGAAAGCTTGCGGCTGTCTATTAGCTGGATGGGCATTATGTCGCCCTTTACATTATATATCCCACGGTAGCTTTCTTCAACGGTGAAATTTCTTTGCTCTTTCAGATGTTTTATAAGCTCCTGGGGGTAGTGGCTTTCCACAAAAGACAGGGTCAATTCGTTTATGGCTATGTCTTTGTTTTCTATCAGTTGTATATACTGGCAAGCGTAGCCGTAGACTTTGTAAAAATCCTTGACGGAGATATTGTTATCAGGGCTTTTATACTCCACAAGGTTGACTTTTCGGAATATGGCGGCGATATTCTTCTTGATGGGTACGTCTGCTGTATTTTTTATGATTACCACGTCAATGCGCTGGGGGCCAGTGGTAAGCTGGTAGTCGTAATGGAACTCAAGGACTCCTCGGTATTCGTCCAGTTCCAGCTGGATTGCTTGAAAAAAGGCCGTGTGCCATTGTATTGGCTTGCTTTGCTGGGAATCTTCCTCTTGGGTGTCCAATTCTTCCATGTATTAAGTGTAGGTTTTTCCCGTTGGGAAAGCAAGGATAAATGGGCAGAGGCCGCAAAGCGGCTGAAAACGAGCGGCTTCGGGCGCAGCTCGCGGTTAGATCCTGTAATCTTCCCGCAATCACAGCAAACTCACCGGGTCAACGTCAATCTCAAGATAAACCCGGCTGTCTTTCCCATTCCCGTAGCCCCTGATAATGCCGGCGGCGGCGGTGTGGAGGGTTCCCATGGTTTTGCCCCGCAGAATGAGGTGCCAGCGGTGCTGGTTTGAGATGACGCGCAGGGGACATTCGGCAGGGCCCAGGGCGTCAGCGTCCGCCGGCAAAAGCGGCAGGGCTATGGAGGCAAGGCGGGCGGCGGCTTTGCGCGCACGTTCTTCGTCACGGCAGCGGAGGGTAAAGCGGATAAGGCGCGTGTACGGCGGGAACGAGAGGGCCTTGCGCTGCGAGAGTTCTGTGTCAAAAAAGCCTTCCACATCCATGGCGCAGGATTTTTCAATGGCCGGATCGCGAGGGCGCAGGGTCTGGACGATAACCTTGCCGTCCGGGAAGTAGCGGCCCGACCTGCCGGCCACCTGGACTACCAGCGAGAAGGTGCGCTCGGCGGCGCGGAAGTCCGGCAGGTGAAGGCCGGAGTCGGCAAGCACCACCCCCACAAGGCGCACGCCGGGGAAGTTAAGGCCTTTGGCGACCATCTGCGTTCCAAGGAGTATGTCGATTTCCCCGGCGCGGAAAAGGTCAAGGGCTTTTTTAAGGCTTCCCTTTTTCTCCGTGGTGTCCGCGTCTATGCGCAGTACGCGCAGTTCGGGGAAGGTCTTGCGCACTTCCTCCTCGATCATTTCCGTGCCAAAGCCGGAAAAGCCCGCTTCAAGTGAGCCGCACTGGGGGCAGGAAGGCGGCGGAGGTACGGAATAGGCGCAGTAATGGCATAGTGCCCTGTTCCGGCTTTTGTACCAGGTAAGGGACACCGAACAGTTTTTGCACGTAAGTTCATAGCCGCAGGAACGGCAATGGTAAAAGTACGAGAAGCCCCGGCGGTTAAGAAACAATATGGTCTGGCGCTTCATCTGGCTTGTCAGGCGTATTTCTTCTTTTAATTCGGGTGTAAGGCAGCCGTCACAGTTCTGGAGGCTTACGGGGAAAATCTCAGGCGGGCTGCCCCCGGAAAGGCGGCGGGTAAGGTCAAGGCGTTTTATCACCCCGTCCTGCATGAGTTTCCAGGCTTCGGCCGACGGCGTGGCAGAGCCCATAACAAGGCGCGCGCCGTTTGAGGCGCAGCGCTTCATGGCGGTCTGCCGGGCGTGGTAGCGGGGGGTGCTGCCGGACTTGTATGAGCCGTCCTGTTCCTCATCGATAATGACAAGCCCCAGGTTTTTCACCGGCGCGAACACTGCCGAGCGCGGCCCCACCACAATGGCCGCCTCCCCGTGCCGTATCCGCATCCACTCGGACAGCCGCGCCGCGGGACTTAGCCCCGAATGAATCGTGGCCGCCGCCTTCCCAAAGCGCTTGCCTATGGCTTCCGCTGTCTGGTGGGTAAGTGAAATCTCCGGCACCAGGTAAATGACCGATTTCCCCTCTTTAAGCACGGCCTCGGCAGCCCGCAAAAACACTTCGGTCTTCCCCGAGCCGGTTATGCCGTACAGGTAAAAAAGCGAGCTTGGGGCGGCCGGGGCGATGATTTCTTCCAGGGCGTGCCGTTGTTCTTCGGAGAGTTCCAGGGCTGAGGAGGTAATGTCCTCTCCCCCGGCAAGCGCGGGGTAGTCCCCGGCGCGTTTACCGGAGGGGATCATTGCCGCAAGCGCCTCGCCGGGGCCGCAGAAGTAGTAAGCGGCCATCCATTTTGCGAGTTCCAGGTCGCGCTCGTCAAAAACGGGCTCTTTGTCAACAAGACGGCGTATGGTTTTCATGGCGCTTTCCGGCACATCCGGCGGAAGGGTCTCCTGCCGGCCTATGATATAGCCCAGGCAGTCCCGCCCGCCAAAGGGAACCATGGCCCTTTTGCCAAAGGCCGCCTCGCCCTTTTCATCCCCCTTGTAGCTAAAAGAGCGCTCGGAGGGGATATTAAAGACAAGTTCGAAATACGGCACGGTTTAGTCCTCAAGCGCCAGGTGTGACTTAAGGAGTTTTAAATCCTCCCAGGCCGGGCGCTTTAAGGTTTCGTCCCTTAACAGGGCACTGGGATGAAAGGTGCACAGCACGGGGATAGTCCCTGTTGTTGTGTTAAAGTCGGCGAAAGTCCCCCGCAGGGCATTGATGCTCTGGCCGGTTTTAAGAAGGGCCTGGGCCGCTACCCGGCCCGCGCAGAGTATCACCTGAGGACGGAGCAGGGCAATTTGCCGCTCCAGAAAGGGATAACAGGCGGCGATTTCCCCCGGTTCCGGGTCACGGTTTTCCGGCGGGCGGCATTTTACCATATTGGCGATGTAGCAGTTTGTATCCCTGGAAAGGCCGATGGAAGCGAGCATTTTGTCAAGGAGCTGCCCCGCCTTGCCCACAAAAGGCCGCCCCGAGGCATCTTCATCCGCGCCGGGTCCCTCGCCAATGACCATCACCAGGGGACGCTCCGCGCCTTCGCCGGGTACGGGGTGAGTTCTTGCCGCGGCAAGGCCGCATGCGCTGCAGTGGGCGATTGCCGAAGCAAGGTCGTCCAGGCTTTCGCCCATTGTGGAGTTTCCGGCTTCTTCGGCGGGGGAAGCGCGGTTTTCCCAGTCCTCGCCTTCTTCATCCATTTGGTAAGCCAGGGGCAGGGAGGATAAATCTCCGGGGCCTGAGGGCAGAGCTGTGTGCTCGTCTTCAAAGGTGCAGGGCTCCCGGTCTTTGACATAGCCGCCGGCCAGGTAATCTCCGGTACAATCGAGAAAGCGGGCGAGTACGGTTTTTTCTTCAGCGGTCATGAAGGCAATTTTCGCAGAAACGGCAGGGTATAGGCAAGGGGGAAAAAGGGAGGGTTAACGGAAAAAGTCATTTCTCGTTTTTCAGTATCTTCATGAAGTCAAAGAAAAGCATGCAGATGAGTATGCTTATTCCCGTAAAAAACGCGATAATTCTCAAAACCAGGTTGGGTACATATTGAGGAAGCGTGGCAAAAACAACTTCGCCGGCGGCAGTTCTGGTCTGCTGGTAGCCTCCAAGCCCGACAATGCGGATAAAGCGCTCCTGGGCAGTTGCATAGCCCAGTTCCCGCGCGAAAACGGCCACGGTATCTTCATCATGGAGCAGGGCGCTCATGGTATGTTCCAGTTCCTGGTTTATCAAGCGCAGTTCTTCGATATTTGCCTCTTGCCGTGCCTGTTCATACTGAAGCTGACTGTACGCCAGAAAGCCCCTGGCCCCAAAAGAAAGCGACAATACTGCATAAATCAAAACACCGGCCCAAATTGCAAAAAGATACTTTACCACACTCATTATTTCAATTTACGGTATTTGGCAGGATTTCTTGAGTCACTGGGCACTGGCAGGAAAGGGAAAGGGCGCTACTTCGCACCTCTGGCGCAGACAAAAGCCACCGCAGCGCCAATTACCGGCAGAATGACAAGCAGCCTGAAAGCCGCGCCAAGCCCGTGAATGTCCGCGTAAAAGCCCAGGAAAGGCGTAACAATGCCGCCCACGCTGCCGCTGAGAGCCAGGATAATGCCCGAGCCAAAGCCCACGTTTTTGGGAACGCATTGCTGCGCCAGCACTATCAAGGGAGCAACAACGATGTAGCTCCCGATTGCGATGGGAAGCAGCATCAGCCACGCCAGGACGGGGTTTGTTATGTCGGTGAAGAAAAACAGGGCAGGAATCAACACTAACCAGCCCAATCTGACAATTCTGTGTATCCCAAAACGATCCGCCAAATAGCCGCTGGCAAGATTTACCATGAGCCCCGCGGAAATCATGAGTGTTACCACTATCGCGCTTGCGGCCATGCCCTGGTTCAAAACATTAAGCCAATACAGGGGAAGAAAGGTATTCAGGCTGTGGGCGATAATGGATTTTGATGTGATGGCCACGCAAAGCAGGACAAACTTAAACCATTCGTTTTTGCGCTCGCCAAGCGCTTGTTCGGCCTTTCTTTCTTCTATTTCATTTGTTTCCGCAAGAGCGCGCATGCCCGGAATCAGCGAAAAAAGCAGGACACAGATGATGATTCCCGGAACCGCCAAAACAGCGCTGCCCCGCAGTCCAAAGTGGATAAGCGCAGGCATGGCGATTAAAGGCCCAAGGGCAACGCCAATGCCGCCCCCCACGGAGAAAATACTCATGGCGCTGCCTTTTTTTCCGCTTCCCGAAAGCCTGTTTACAAAGCGGGCGCCTTCGGGGTGGAAGGCCGCAACGCCAATGCCGCTTAACAAAGCCGCGCCGAACATGAGCCAATACTGGTGCGAAAGCAGCCCTATCAGCGCAAGGCCGATACCGGACACCAAAGCGCCAATGGGGACGACCCAGGCTTTGGAGAACTTGTCGGCGATAAGGCCGAAAATAGGCTGCGTTGAAGTTGAGGCAATGGCAACCGCGAACGTAAGCCCCGCGGCCTGGGCATATCCCATGCCGCTTGCGATCATTAAAAAAGGCAGCATGACCGGCAATGCGCCCTGATTCATGTCAGCGGCAGCATGTCCTGCCGATAATGCGATAAAGTATTTCTGTTTCATGGCAGCTGCTGCGCGTTTGCCGGAAGCCTTCCTTTAAAGGGAATCTTCGACAAGGGTAAGCGATATTGCTCCTTCGTTTAGTCTTTCTATGCCCCTCGCGTTGATCCTGACCGGAAGAAGGGTGAGGTTTTGCCTGGCCGCGTCTTCCCCTTCAACGAGAAAGATTTCGCGGAACGGGCCGGAAGTTCCGTTGGAACGGAATTCAAGCAGTTCCTGGCCGTTTATCTTGAAAAAAGCGTATTTGCCCTGGCGCAAGGCCCCGCCGGAAAGTATCTGGTAGGAACCGTCGGGGAAAAAGTGTATCCGCCCTATGGGGCTGTCAAAACGGGCCTCAAGGTGGGCGTTCAGCGCGGCCGAGGGCACGGCCGGGGCGACATTCACCGGGCGGCCGGCCATTCGGTAGGAACCGTCCCAGGGGGCGGCTACTCCCCGGAACGCGGGGCGCAGGTTCTCGGTTGTCCGTATCCGTATGCCGTTAAGGGATTCCAGTTGAATATCGATGGAGCGCCTGATCGTGCTAATCGAGATATTTTGGCTGGTAATATGAAGCCCCTGGCGGGTGGCGATGGAATTCCGCCAGGCAAATACCTGCATGGTTTCGTCGGCGAAAAAGATGATCTGTTGGTTCAGGGGGTCAAAATAAATGAACTGGTTTCTGTCCGTAGTCCCCTGGGGGGTGACAAAATGCCAAAGGCCCGTGATAAATTCCTCAAAAGCCCGGGAGTCGCCCAAAAGTTCCCTTACACGGCGCTGTTCTATCTGGGCCCCGGGAATCCGCGTTCTGCTCCTCTGCTCAAAAACGCCGCTTGCCGGGTTATGCGCGTAGATAATCTCTATCTGATCCATCAAATTGTCAGAATCACTATCCCTGCCGTGGGCGGCAATGGTAAAACTCTGCCCCGGGCCAAAACCCATCTGGTACGCCTGGGAACGCGCCACTTCCATCACCGTGATATTGCCGTCTATCGTGATTTCGGCGATTTTCCTGAAGCGCTCCTCTTCTTCCTGCTCAGGGCTCATGTGGAAAACGGTAAGGACATGATCGCCCTGCTCGTTCATCCCCGAAAGCAGTATGCTGACACTTCTGTCCCCGATAATGTCCAGGGCGTCAAGGGTGACGGTATCCGGCCGGGCGGCGGCGGTGGGGACAGTCCAGGCGCGTTTAAAGGCCTGGGACGCCGGATCATAGGCGATAAAGGTAAGGTATACGGGGCTTCCCGGCGTCTGGGTGTTCCTGTAGGCCACAAACTGTTCCTGCACGGGATTCCCGTAAAAGTTACCGTTAAGGACAGCAAGGACAACATCCCCTTCGCCAAGGGGGAGCCTGGCTGTCATTGTTTGGTGAAACAGCGATTCCCCCTGGTCGTAGGCATAATCTTCCAGCCACGTATCCAGTGTCCTGGGAATGACAACCCGGCTTTGCTGAACAACGCGGTTGTTTTGCTGTTCCCAGGGGGACGGGAGAATAATCAGGGCCGCAATACCCAGGGCGGTAAAACCGAAGATGATCACCGTTACAACTTTAAAAATACCATTCATTATGCGGAGAGCCTCCTTTCTCTGTGTGCCGAAGCTGGCCGTCTGCTTTGCCCAGCTCTTCTGCTACTTTTGCCAAAACCGCCGCCAGGGTTTCCCCAAGGCTTAAGGGGCTTCTGAATCCTGCAGAGGAAACATGGCCGCCCCCGCCCATGGCCTGGGCGATTTTTGACACATTGACTGTGCCTTTTGATCTGAGGGAACAGCGTATATGGCCTTCCCTGTTTTCTTTCATTAAAACCGAAACCAAAATATCCTTGCTTTTCAGGGGGATATTTATGAAATGCTCGGAATCCTCAAAAAAGGCCCCGGTGGCTTCCAGGTCGCTTTTTAGAACCATCTGCACCGCAACCCGGCCTTCGTTGTGAATTTCCAGGGAGGAAAGGACTTTTTTCTGCAAAAGAAGCGCCGCAATGGAGTCACTTTCGTTTAATCTTCTATATATATCGTAGGGAGTGACACCGGCGTCCACCAGGGAAAGGGCGGTTTTGAATGTTCTGTCGGTTGTTTTTGCATACGCAAACGATCCCGTATCGTAAACGAGGCCCGTATAGGCCGCTTTCGCGCAGGGGGGAGGCAGGGCTATGCCCGCCGCGTGGGCCAGTTCCACAATCATTTCGCAGGTGGAAGATGCGGTATTGTCAATGTAGCCTTTTAACGTGCAGAATTTATTGGGTTCGTGATGATCGATGACAAAGACTTCCGGCACATACGGGATAATGTCGCGCAATTCCCCTATAAAGTATTCATCCGTTGTATCCAGAATAACCAGGGCGGCATTCCTGTCCAGCGTTCCCTTAATGTCTTTCCAGGTTTCTATGGTGTTGTCCGGGTCAATAAACTGGAATTTCCCCAGGGTAGGGCCGGAATTAACAAGCCGTATCTGCTTCCCCATGCTTTTGGCAATAAAGGAAAAGGCAATTTCCGCCCCAAGGCCGTCCGCGTCAGCGGGATCGTGGGTAGTAACAATAAAGGAGGAGTGCCGATCCAGGAACTCAAAAACCGCGTCTGTAGGCATATCAGCGCTGTGAAGCCATGTATGCGGCGGCTGCCTGCTGCACTCTGCCTCCAATATTTGGGGATACAACGAGAACCTGCCACCGGGCGGACTTTTCCGAGCGAGACCAGCGCAGGAGCTGAGCACCCCCGGTCAGCGCAGGGTGCAGGCCCTCTGCCGAAGCTGCTATCAGCATGGTATGGGACAACCTGCTCCTGCCTGTCTGCGCCGTCCTTGAGGCAACGTCCCTGAGGGCACCGGCAAAATCCGCCGTGCCGCCCCTTGCATCCAGGGCTCCGAGCGTTTCCCTGACTTCCCGTATTCCCGCTTCGCCGGAAATCGTGGCGGAGTGAATGATGCGGGCGCTGTCGCCGGCGCTCCAGATGGTAATGCTGTCACCATCCTCAAGGATTCGATCCACCACGTGTTCATTCACCCAGGCAACAATTTCGCTTCTTGACTGTTCCAAAGCCGAAGATCCATCAATAATCAGATACATATCTAAAGGAATAGCCCGCCTGTCGGTGGCATTAAGCAGGGGCATAAAGCCGACAAAAATAAACACAATAAAGATTTTTCTTAAAAGAGTAATCTGCATAAAACATTCTATCACACATAAAAAAAAATTTGAACACGAATTCAAGAAAAAAAAGCAAAAAAGGCTAAAAAAGGCTAAATAACTCTTTACATTCTTTTAAAAATCCTGCTAAACTATATATGAGGTATTATATACTGAGCTATTATGTACTAAACTTTAATAGTAAATATTTTTTTTATAAGGAGAGTTCAAACTATGGGTGCTATTGATCTGCCCAAAAGTCCTAATGTATTTCATCCGGAAAAACCGAGTGCCGTAGGTTCGCGGAATTCGTTGGCTCAGGAATACAGGGATCAGCAAGCTGAGGTAAACCAACTTCTGGAAGAGGAAACCAACAAGGTTATTCACCATCTGACCGCGAAACTCCCCAAGGACGTTTTGGAACGCTTGGACGTGATGGGCGGCCTTAAAGAGAAGCTGTACAACTACTTCAACCAGAATTACCAGAATATGTTCAACCGTTACATGGTAACGAGCGAAGATGAAATGGTAAAAAAAGTTCGGAATTTCATAGACAAGGAAGAAACAAAAGTCCTTGCCCGTTACACTCCGAAAGAAATCGCCGACCTTCTGGACGCCGTTGGCGGTGCCGACAAGTTCAACACCGGCGAAATCGAGAAATCCATCGTCAACATGTACGGTCACCTTCAGGGCCACGTACAGCGCGGTGTTAACGAGCTGGAAACCCACACCAACAGTATCCTGCGCCAAAAAACCGATACCGGCGCTTTTGTCCGCGGCGAAAACGCCTACTCAATCGTAAAGTGCGCGTTTAAGGACAATTTGCTTAAGCCCAAAACCGTTACGGACGTAAAACTCTCCGTAAACATTCTGGATTCTGAGCTTATCAGCCCCATTTTCCACTACCAGGCCACCGTGGAATACCTTATCAAAGACCTTCTGAGCAAGCACCTTGTTGACTCCATTGACCAGGCTATTGAGAAGATCAAGGACGAAAGGGTAGACCAGGGCCTTGAAGAGCTTAGTGACAGCGAAATAATCTTCAATAAGCTGGGACAGGTTCAGAACTTCACCGATGACGATGTTGAAAGCCCCAAATCAAAGCGCTATTCCATCGTTGCCAAACTGCTCATGGAAAAAATCCACGGCCTCCGTGCCGAAATTGACCCTGAGACGTTTGACCAGATGAATATCCGGGAAAATATCAAGAAAATCATTGATATCGAAAACATCCGGAACCGCGGCTTTAATACCGCCATTAACTCCATTACCGCCATTCTTGATACCTCCAAAATGGGGTATCAGTACATCGAAAACCTCAAGAACGCCCGCGAAGTCCTTATCCGGGAATACGAGGAAACCGATGTGGCCAACCTCCCTGACGAACGCTACCAAATCAAGCTCCGCTATTTCGACAACGCACAGCTTGTGGAAGACCGCAAGGCCTACGATGTCCAGATGAAGAGCTTTGATACCGAAGTCATGCACATCTGGGATATCCTGGAAGTAATTTACCAGGAATCCAAATCTTCCTGGAAAGTCCATGACTTTAAAGATTTGGCCGCGAAGAAAAAAGGCGCAATCAAGAAGACAAAAGACAAAACCGGCGAACCTGTATACGAAGATATCGCCAAGGTTTGGGACGAGATTTCTTTTGTGCCGGCCACTGAAACCGAAGTTGAAAAGTCCAACCGCACCTACGTCTACGAAAAAGACAGGATTCGCCAGCGGATCATCATCATGCGGAACAAAATGAAGAAGATGTACGACTATCTGTACCCCATTGAAAGACGGGTTATGGAAGACAGGCTTTCCTTCCTGGAAAGGGAATACTACCGCTTTGAGTACACAATTAACCCCTACCACCTGCAGCCCGGTATTCTCCTTGACGTTGACATCACCTCCATCAAGCGGAAAAAAGCCACTCTTGACGCCATGGCCAACGTGCTGAACGAATTCCTGCACGGCGTGTCCAAAGGCTTCCAGGATGCGGCCTTCGCCTCCTTCAGCCGCAGACGCTCCACGGTGCGCGAAGACATCAATCAGTCCTTCGGTTCCGCGCCGGAGGAAAAAGCCCACGAACCGGCTTCGGCAGGTTCCGCTTATCTGGATCTTATCAATGCCGATTCAGATTCTGACGGTGCGGCCAGCGTTTCTGATGAGCCCAAAGCCATAGCAGCCCCCAAGAGGGGAGGCAGAGGCGGAGCGAGAGGCCCCAAAGCCAAGGCTGGTGCTGACAAAGGCGGCCGCCGGGGACGACCCCGCGCGAGCGAATCTGGCCTGACAGAAGTTTAATTTTGTAGCAGGATGTTTACCGAAACGTCCCCGAATTACGGGGGCGTTTTTTGTAGGAGGATTAATGAGCAAAGAATCAACAAACCTTGAGGTGCTCTCCACCCGGGCGGGATTCAATTCCGCAGTGAGGCACATGACAAAGACAATCGAGATAGCCGGAACCCTGGGCCCCAGCGCCAATCTGGGTGATTTATTATACGAACGGGGCGATGAAAACCTTTCCGGCGACCGGGGCGCGCTGCTTCTCAGGATGCTTTTGGTGGACAAATTAGGCTATAAGGCTGTTTCTTCCAACCTTGCCGCCGTAACCGCTGATGTCCCCGCTTTGGCTGAGGAGTTTGAAACATGGAAAGGCGTTGACCTTGTCGCCGCTTACCACCACCCGGATCTTGGCCTTCTTATCGCCAACCCGAAAGTGGCCGAAGAGCTGGCTAACTTTGGGATGCTGCGGAAACGGGAATTGCTGGTAATATATGCCGGCAAAGGCGGCGATGCGGCAGACGCAAACTGCCAAAAAGCCGCGGAAGCCGCAATCGCCCTCTTTGAAGGCGAAAAAGCCAAAGTTCCTGCGGAGCTTCTTAAAGGCAACTTCACCGTCAAAAAGCTTAAAAAAGCGGAAGATGAGCCTGCTCCCAAAGCCGCCAGGGGCGGAAAGGCCAAACCGGCCGCCAAACGCGGAGCCAAGGCCGCACCGG
>Ga0209755_10006573_pt1 | contig 12819 bp, 9 predicted proteins | sample TergutCo191P1_FD_187301 | JGI IMG/M metagenome (GOLD analysis project Ga0209755, IMG submission 187301) | Cornitermes sp. P1 segment gut microbial communities from Petit-Saut dam, French Guiana - Co191P1 (SPAdes) (version 2) | ecosystem: Host-associated > Arthropoda: Insects > Digestive system >... | reverse complement strand
GATACCAGAGGCTGTGTAATGCAATTTTGACCTCCTGATGATGAGCACATGTGCTCGAAACATGTAGAGGCATGAAATAAACTTATTGTAAAACAAAAATTTTGTGCATCAAGTTGGTTAATTACTGGGATAAATAATCTATTAATGTCATAAGTGTTCTACACAAGCATTACAAATTATGCCAGTACAACTCTAAATGTTACAGACAAAGTCTATATTCTATGACCGAGATTACTGCCACAGAAATAAAGGACAGTATATAATTTACATAACAATAACACACCAAGGAGCTGTACCATGTTATAACTGAGCAACATACACAGTACATAAAAACTGTTCTTTTGTATTATCATTTCACTGACACTAAATACCCTAATACAGTTGTGTTTTACAAACCAAATGACCACATATTTTCTCATCTTATCTACACTAAATTTACACACAATGAAGTTTATGTTTAACAAATACTCTTCATATCTACCTCAATCACCATGAAAAAGCTTTACTCTGATATAAGGGTAATAACTTACATGGCAAATAAAATTCTGAAATAAATGCAGCCATTCAAAACAAAGAAACATACAATATAAAACCAAAAGTTATTGTTAGTCACCATCTTTGTTCACTGATATACAGCATTCTTTTAATCCAGCAACTGATAATTTGGCAGACGTGATGGTTCATCACTTCAGGAGAGTAATCCCAGGATCTAAAGTTCTGTCATCTGTAACTCCAGTGCATGTACTAGCTCTGTGACTTTATATCTGGTTATCTGGACTATGGGCCCATCAAGCTACTACAATGGCTTCAAAAAAACTGAAAATGAGTAGACAAGACACTGCTGGCAAGAGGAAACACCTAATTTCATGATTCCTCAGAAACTTTAAATAATTAGGAGGTCCAAAAGTGGTGAAGGCTAAAGTGTGGTTGTAACTTCATACACCATCGACTGTTAACTATCTACAACATCAACAAATTGAAGGGCCACTTACAATCATTATGGCATCACGTAAAAGTGTGAAGGACTTTTTCATGCAGCAGACACTGAAATGGCCCAAATTCATACAATTTGAACAAGGTGTTGTATAAGCGGTTTACAGCAATGTTTAATGAATGAAAACCTGTGACTGAGCCTATGATAATTGTAAAAGGTACGTTTATTCATGACAAAATGAATACAACTGACAAGTTCACAATCTTTTGAGGACAGTCAAAAAAATTATACATAAGACTTTGGTTTCAGTACAGGTACTGCGTGAAAATGCAGAATACTGGATAATTTGGCACCTGTCCAGTTCAGTAGGTGCTAAATTAAAGAAATTCTACTACATTAAACTCCAGGCTGTAGTAATTGTTCCATACCTTAGCTCAGAAATGTGTTGTGTCAAATGGGTATGATTATGTTGCAAAATAGTGTACACTCTTGTTTACATAGCATTCAAAATTGCATTCACATTGTTAACAAAGAGAAAAATTTAAAGAGAGCTTCAATTCTGCAGTAAAGTATTTATTCCTGCCCACTAATAACACCTGAGTTGAAGCAAGAATACCTAAAAAACTTAGCAAAGATGCACATATTCTTAAGTTCAGAAACACAATAAGCAGTTCTATTGTCAACATTTACATCCTGTATCCACATCTAAGATTTTTGTCCAGTTAAAACTGTACATTCACGGGAGGATCCATATGGATTTGTAATTCTGTAACGATCCAAGGAATGAAAATAAATGATATGATATAATATGATAACTAGATTTCTAAAGCCTCCCATCACAAACAAAATAAGTACCCAGCTATTAGGAACAAAAGTTTTAAAACTTTTAATATGGAAGCTCCCATATGGACATGATCCTGAACCATTTCAATCCAATGCCCATCTTCACACTCAGTCTCTCCAAATCCTTCTTTCTGTTATGCCTCTCGGTCAGCAAAGTGATCATTTTTAATTACATTTCGCATACTTACTTTAACACAAAAAAGAACCTCCTCTCTGCATGGAAATATTTAGTTCAAAGGATATAATAAAAAGCCCACTGAAATAAACTCAACACATGAAAGTTGGCATGCACTAAACAGAACTTAAGGAATATTGGGTTGACAATAAACACCAGCTGCATTTACATCTACACAAGGAAATGAAGTTGCATCTACCTAAAATTGACAGTAAGGGTCAACATAAAGCCCATACCTGGTACAATTTTACATAATATAACTAAGAAATTTGGGACATGCAAACAGAGAGTGTTGCTAAATTTAACTTCACAGCAAATATGATTCTAAACACAAAACCCAATCTGAACTTTGTTTTCAATTTTACTGCATAAACACCAAACTGAAAACAAATGCTCTACTGAAGATTATATCACTGTCTGGAATTTAAAGCAAAGTAATTCAGTAATGAATCCACTTTCAGAGGGACAAGAATTTGGATTGCAGTGAATCTGTAAGAGCAGCGTAAAATGTTTGGAATAATGTGGATCATAAGGATCATATCTGTAATACAGTAACAAAAAACGTGAGGAGTGGCATTTAGATACTTTCAAAGCTATTTTTCATAGCATGGGTAGGTCATGGAAGGGAATGTGGGATGAAGCCATGTCATGTTCTTCAATTAGTAGTGCATATCTGGGGTTTGACTGGATGCCAGTACACATCATGGAGCAAGTGGAGGTAGACATAAACAGATTTACTACAGGTAGTTACATAATGACTTTTTAAAACAGTTTTGACTTTCAATTTCCTTCTTAAGAAATTATAAAATATTTGATTGGATTTAAAAAAATATGTAGAGTTTTCCCAAAATAAATGAATTCCTCACATTCATACTACATACTTACTCATTATTGTATTGTACCTCACACATTGAAGACATTCATAAAAAATTTGATGTGCCCTCATAAGACAACACAGAGTGGGCAATTACAGGAAACCATAATTAAGACCAAGTAACTACACAGCTACTTGAATAGCATAAGAATTTTAATTACCACTACTGGTTACCTACCTAGTAAGTTGAAAATAATCAAATGGTTGTTGAGTGCACTTTGGTTAAAATTGTAAATATTCATGTCAGCTCTTCGTAGCTACATGCGTTTTGAAAGACAGCCTCCTCATGATGACTAAATCAGTTTCAAGTAGTGGTAGTACTGATAATAAGCTGTGAATTTACATAAATACTGTTCTACTTTGATAGTTGTGTCTTGCATTGAAAGAAATAATAGGTCATTCTCTTACAGTAACAGTGCCCCAAAATGGGCCATTCTCTTACAGTAACAGTGCCACAAAATGGGTCATTCTCTTACAGTAACAGTGCCCCAAAATGGGCCATTCTCTTACAGTAACAGTGCCCTAGAATGGGGTGATCACATTAAGTCGGAGGCTTCAAGAACATTTAATTCATGACAGTAAAAAAAAAACCTATTAGGTATGGGTTACAGGCATGAGACTTTATATCAGATTTAGTAATGGGCATGAAACTTTATACCAGATTTACTCTTCATTTGCTGTGTATGACTTTCATGACAACCTAATCACTAACAGACATCCCACATATCAAGTAACTCAACAGTAGCAAGTATGGCAAATGTTCCTGAAGTTTATTACATATTAACTTTCTCTGAAATTTGCTGTAACAACTACCATTGCACTAAAACATAACACTTACAGCATGCAATTTAAGGGTGATCACCAATCTTGCTCACTGATATATATATATATATATACACACACACACACACACACTATTTTACACAACACAAAGAGGGGACTGCAGTAGCACAGTGGTTAAGGAGCTGTGTTACAAATCGGAAGGTTGCTGGTTCGTTTCCAGATGGTGTCATTGGAATTTTTCATTGACATAATCCTTCCAATTGCACTATGGCCCTGGGGTTGACTAAGCCTCTAACAGAAGTGAGTACCAGGAGTATTTCCTGGGGGTAAAGGCAGCCGGTGCGTATGGCTGACAACCTTACCACCATCCTGTGCCGTTGTCATGCAATCTGGGAACCTTAACTTCCTGGAACCCTCTGAGCCACTCCAGGCTTGTAACGGGACTGCTTTACCTTTACCTTACACAACACAAAGACCTTTGTGGCAGCCCTGTGGCATGTCCCAACAAAAGTAACGCTGTAAATAAAAGTCAGCTACATTTCCAGTGACACCAAAGTAAATAAACTATTTTTCGGACAAGTTCTAAAGACATTACTTTCCAAGTACTGTTTGGCCTTATGAAGATTTACCAACTCAGTATGATACAGTGAAGTTTCTTTCTCTGAGTTTGTGGTAGTACGAAATACAAAATACACTTCAAACTACTCAAGTTACACAGGCACTGTTCTGGTGTACACAATGAGCACATAAGCAGATGCATGCACATGCAAATATACACATGATGATTTGCACTGAGAATATTTTGAATCAGGGATAACCAACATAAATTAAAAAAACAGTAAGCAGCCTTCCCCAACTATGGTGTGATATGTGTAGTTGGACCAATAAAGAAAATAAATTACACTTAATATTATGCTTCTACTGCTAATATTATCCAAGTCTAAAGAAGTAAGAGGGTGAGAAAATTATACACTTTTGTTACACAGGCAACTAACATGATTACATAAAATGACTCTACATTAAAAAGTTAATTTTCAAGTTAATTAAATATTCTTGAAATGTCCTTCCAGACAATATTGCACTCATTTCTGATTGCATACTTACTAAGTGATAATACAGAAAGATATAATGACCCCTATCATTTAGTAACCCACGAGAGATATGATGGCTTAGTCTGTTCAGCCCACAGGGTCTCAGATGTGGTCAACATGGCTTCAAGAAACTACCAGTAAATTCTTATGTGGCCACGAGCTAACTTCATGACTAGTAAGTTTTTGGTGAAAGCTTTCTTACAGTCATGAGACAATTTTCTGTGTATCTTCTGTATATTCACTATTTTTATCCCAGTCTCTTGCACTTACAGATATGAGTTTATTCTTGGACTGTGAACACTATGAATAAACGCACTGCCTTCATCTTCAAAGATCAAGAAGTCTTAGGAGTATTCTTCTAAGATTCCTTGACCCCTGAAGATAAAAACTGCATGTTCCTTCAAAGCACTGGAAGTCAATAACCCTGCTGCCCAGCATAACAACCCAAACATCCTGAATCCTCAAAATCAACATTGTGTAAATCTTGAAATTCACATTAACCTTTAGGCACCATGCATCCTATATATAGGATAGACGTACCGCTACTCCCCAGAGAATTCTTTTTGTATATTTAATCAACAAATATATTTAAATTTTTTTTTTGGACCTTCTCTCGCCATATTTGTTTATTCCTCCACAAAATGTCATATATTTCCTAATGTTACCCTTCTTGGTTCATAAAATATTCCCATTTTACATAAATGGTGTGCTAAACTGTAAAAGTCCAACTCCAGGGCCAAAGGGTTAATGGTTACTCAAACATTTTGTGAATGGCTCTAACCAATTAACATATGACAAAATATTTTACATAATACATTTGACGCAAATAATAAAGCATTATATCTCTTTAGAACAAGATGGGTGAACCTCCTTAACATTTGTAAACAAAAATCAAGAAAAGCTTACTCTAGTGTGGCGATACAGAGCCAGGCCAAGCTGTGGCAGTCAAATAGAGAAAAAGAAAGATATAGTATTAAACATTCAGGAACAGAGTGTCAACAGCCTTAAACACAAATATAAAACCAAACATTATTAACATGAGAACAGGCAATATATTTATAGTGAAATTATGTTAACATGAGAATATGATGTCAATAAAGTTCCAGACTAATGCTACTGTGCAGGTAATGTTTGGTACATAAACCAATTGTAATCAAATTCTATTAGTTCCTATATAATTGCCACCAATCAGTGAGAAAGTTCTAGTTCAGTCAGTTCATCCATAGCAGCCATGCAGGTAAGATGAACTTTTCTCTGTTGTCATGAAGCTGACAAAAAGTTATACTTTAACACATGAGCACAACTTCAAAAGCATATAAAATGCTCGAATCTGCTTCTAGACATAAAAATGTTTCATACGTGCAACTCTGAACTTTTTAAAAGATTTTGAGAGGGATGTGAGGCCTTGAGGATGATCCAAGAAACGTGGTGATCAGCTGTTTGAAATCCAGAAACACAAAAGTTCATAAAGTGGTGCCCAGAGACAACCATGTGACCCTAAAGTTAATAAAGGATCAACTGAACAACATCTGGTAGAAGAATTGTTAGATTCTGCATGAAGATCTAGGACAGAGAAAGATCTTGGCCAAGTTGGTTCCACCAAGTTGCATGAATGAGCAAAAGGCACGCAGCATCACAATTGGTGAAGATGTCATTCAGACCTGTCAGACAAATCCACACTTTCTCAGTTGCATCATTACTGGAAATGAGTTTTGGAATATTCTTTCTTTGAAATTTCCCATTTCCAAAGTACAATTCTAATGAACTGGTACAACTGTCCTGCATGTTTACTGTCTTTTACTTCTTCTTGAACTATTTTGTTTGTCACTATTCTATTTTCCATGTACTTCAAATCATCCACTCCTGTATTTTCCTATTTCCTGTCATCCAGTCTACCTTCATAACCACATACACACACACACACACACACACACACACACATACCAAAATAAACATTTAATTCAAAGGCTTCACGCATCATACGAATAAAATAACATTTCACTCCTACAGTTATTTCATTCATTTCCAATATAACAGCACCAATTACACACACCACAGTGTTTGGCATTCCAGCATGTCATCTTTATGATACTCTTCTTATGATCTTACCCATCAGCACATTCAAAAATTCTGAAGACAAAACACTTCCCTGTTCGACCCACTGAAAACAGGGGTGCACAAATCCTTGGATTTGGCTGCTCAGGTTATTAAATTTCATATGGTGGCACCTCATGTGTTCAGCAAAATTATTGCGACTTTTTTTTTTTCTTACATACAGTGAAGTGTACCAACAGATATGCAATGAGCAGAAAGCACCAAAGAACTGTGGGGCACACAGGTCTCTACACAACTTGAGTCCTTGGTAGGGAACTAGCTGCATGTCACCTCCTGGTATGTAGAATAATGAGGTGGCTCCTGGATTTTTGAAAAATTTGTGCACACTCACTACAAACATTTTAAAAATCTTATATGATCATGGTATTTTCACATTTTCTTAAGTGCCCTCATTCTCTCCACTAGACTTATGAAAACATTTTACCTCCATAATGCTTCCCGAATTTGTTTCTTTGTATTATAATATGCCTTTTCAATATCAGTAACATGCAAATACATGTGCAGACATTCAGCCTGGCAGATATTTATCAACTCTTGCATTGTTTCATATCCTTCTCATAAATTTCAATTATCAGGCATTTTGTCCAGTACTTGGGTATTCTTATTTTGTTACATTCTCAGTACACTACCAAGCACTGATACCCAATGGGTCTACCAGCTTTTATCAAACAAACTAATGTTATATCTTCTCCTGCAGCTTCTCCTTGTGCCAATTTGCTCATTATTATTTCCAAATGTAACATATTAATTTCTTCACATAACACTCTTCCTAGAGCCTCATGCAGGTTCCTTGAGACACTCACTTTACTGTACGGTGGAAATAAACATTACTGCACATATGACAATGAATTATGCAGAATGATGAAAGACCAATAAACACTGTTTCCATACCTATTACACTGCAAGAATGCAGCAAATGAGCATAGCAGAGGAATAAGTGTGAAACACAAAGATATATGATATACTAAAGAAACATCTAACAAAATGCTACATTATTTCGTACCTCAGGCTTCGAGATCGAGGACGATGAAATGGAGATCTTCTTCCTTCATCATCAATGCTAGGATTACTGTCATTTGATGAGAAATGAGACGTCAGCATCTGCAGTTCTTCTGAGGTTGGGATATTTGGAAGCTGGTGTAGCCTTTCTTGACTTGAACACTGGGACTGGAAAAAATAAAATATAAATAAAACCATCTTTCACATACAAAGTTAAACCTGTTTAACGACCCTGCTGAACCCATGCAACATTCCTGCCATAATATACCTGAAATATATTGTGTGTGTGGGTGTGTAGCACATTGTTCTGGCAATTGACATGAAAAGACACTTACAATTTGGTACAATCTGAACTTGTGGACAAAGACACCAACATATCTGTACCTAAATGGCTTTACCATGTACAGTCCAGTTGAAATGTGATGGCACATGGTAATGAATAGGAGGGAAAGTGAAGGGGAAACTGGCAAATGGAGTGGGTAGCCAGTACTCTTCACACTAACTTAGAACATGCTGTATCCAGCATTACTACTGCTGATGAGCACACCTCGGCTGCCAGTATTCAACTGAACTGAAGCTCCCGCCGATTTATACGGACTTGTCCGTTTCGCTGAAAGATGAAATCAGGTTTCTGTGCGTGTGCCATCACATTTCAAATGCAGTCTACCTGTGCACTGCTGCTGCTTTTCTAGTGTGTTATTTAAGGATGCTGGTAATTGCTGAGATTATATGTTATTGGTGATAGATGAATGAACGAGTATGGCACCAGTGGAATGGTAGTGACAGGGCAAAACCTAAGTACTTGGAGAAAAGCTTGTCCCAATGCCACTTTGTCCACCTCAAATCCCCCACAGATTGGCCTGAGATTGAACTCAGGCCACCAAGGTCTGAGGCCAGTGACTAAACACCTCAGCCACAGAACAACTATCACAGCTATTTCAGAAGGATTATCACATAGGGTATGTACACCCACCACCTACTTAGAGCTTGTTTTTCGTCCAACATTCACCTTGCCTTCCCCGAACTGCTGACCTGCTTGTGTGGGTCTCACACCTTCTGAAAAGTGACTGATAACCTGCAAACTCAGGCCTCTTAGACCACCAGATTTGAATTTGTGCAATTAATATTTGTGTGGAGGAATAAAAAAAGTGTATGTCAACAATCAAAATTCTATGCAAGAATTGAAAGTCAGTATTCAAAGCGAAAACGCTAAGATTTCAACATGAAGGCTCTGTCATGCATGCAGAAATATTTTCAAAAGCAGTAAGGCCTGTTTAGAAGCTGTAGGCCAAAGCATTTTCTATGAAATAGGGTAAGCAGAACAGCACCATAAAAAAATGAACTCTAAATCCCTTGAAAATGCAGGCTCCTGATGTGATAATGCTTCTACGACAGCTACTGTGCTCACAGACGCACTATAAAAATCTCACTGTATAAAAGTAAATGGTACCAACAAAGCATATAACCATGCCTACCGAGACATTTGAGCTGCCTGGTGTTGTTCCATAACCAGAAGATGGTAAGGAAGCCACTGACCATCTTCTGCCATCACCCCTGTAAAAAAAAAAAAAATTTTCCTCTCATTTGTGTTCCTTTGTATATTGCAATTCAAATAATGCTATGTTTTGGAGTATGTAACCACATGGTATCATTGAATTTGAGGGTTCAGCGCTGTAACCACACAAGGGCATTCCCTGCAGTAACTGTCTATGACATTGACTTTGCTCAGTCACAAATACGTATGCCAGCTAACACACAATACACAATAAGGTCTACATAGCATCACAGGGAATCTGTAGGTGAAATATTTTAATAACTTTATACACCTTCACATAGGAGGTTAAATAGTCTAAGCTAATTAAAATTTATTGTATATTTCCAGTGTGATGATTATCTTCCAAAATCCATGTTTCACACTGGAGTTAAAACATCCCCACAATAACCAGACGTAACATCCAGCTCTCAAATAAATAAAGCTGACAGCATAACAACATACAACTCCAGCACTCAATTTTACCAGAATATATGTACACGTACAGAATTTCAACCTAGTGTACAACAGCTGAAGACAAAACCCGCACAACAATTTCATAATTTTATAATTTTACCAACTTTACTCGTGCACCTATACATACATGTTATACTTAAAATCTTTATAACACAGTTTATACTGTACATCTTCAAAACTATTTACAATTTTAAACTTCAGTGGTAAATCAACAAGTATTTTAATAATATGTGTACAGTACTCATAACTTTGAATTCAAAAACATACTACAGATAACACAACTATAGCTGGTATCAGCTACAAAGAATAATAATAACTGTGAATGGGATCCCATAATATTGATGAGTTATATTATATGCACCAACATTTTTAAGTTTTTATAAATATTGGCCTGATGATGACCTAGTCAGGCCAAAACTAGTTGCCAACATTTGAAATAATAAAATAAAAAGAGAATTGTGACAGACAGAGTACAAATTTTATTTCATTTTAAAAATTACCTAGTGTACAGTATTTTGATTGCCCACCAACCTTGGCATTAAGGCCACAAATTGCAGTGAACAAACGGTGACATTACGTTAGGGTTTGACTGTAATATAACCTCCCTACTTATCAGATACTCTTTCCTACAATTTTTCTTTGTACTCTACAGTTCAGGGCTTTGAATGGCCAAGGATCAGATCATGTGAAAACAAATGGACACACTTCAATGGAGCAACTGTTGATAACTCCACAAAATGATATCACAGTTTTGAGGATGTGGTGGCATGTACTTTGGTAGCAGCAGCAGCAGATATTAGCATGTTCCTTTGTATCTGTGTCAAATACATTACTACATGATACTGACTCTCAGAACACTACAATCTGAAAAATCCCTGCGGTGATATTTAAAAACCTACGTTATGTTGTCCAGTTTTAACCAACATTTATCCCTTCCTTTCAAACATCAAACATAACAAATTTTGTACTAACAATTTCATTCCCTGCTGAAACATATAAATATAAATTTACTAAGTGATAATAAAACAAGGGGGGGGGGGAATCCTGGCTGATTTAATAAAGCACTGTCAATGAATCACGCAGAGTTAATGTGCAGCTTCTTACAGAAGTTATACCTGCACTGCCTAAAATTTTTGTAAAATTTTTGCAAAAAGATAACGGATGATTTCAGGCTTCTGACGCTGCGTAAATGAAATCTTCACTCTTCTGAGATGTTACACAGTACACATTGGTACATTTACCGACGTTTCAACGCCACCTACCGGTCCCATCTTCAAGACAGTCCAAGAAACATTCTTCTCAAACTGTTTGACCCTCGAAGATGGAACTGGCAAGTTGTACTGGAACACTGGTTCATAACTACCAATCTAGACTGCGTTAACATCCCGGAAGAGCTAAGATCTCAAGATAATGAAAAAATTGCAATGTGCATGGAGAATAATGATTTACAGACAATTTATTTCTTCAATTCCCACGTTATTCATATCAGACCCACCCTCTCTGCTAGTTACTGAATAAAAATTTCTCACTTTTTTCCTGAAGTATCATACTGTAATGAAGTATCTGTCTCTATCATTACATGCCACAAATTAAGACAGAGCATTTCATATAAATACTTTCCAGGCCTTGTATTTTCTGGGGTTAATGACAATTCTAATCCAAAAATAATTTTTAGGGGTACAATTATTTCTGTCAAAATTGCCCTGCAACTTCCACACCACAGGTTTGTAAAGAAAACACAATGAACTCCCAAAATGTGGTATGTTAGAACATACTCGGCTTTTTACGTTTACTGGACCGATAGTTGAATAAAGATAGACCAACTTGATGTCACTTGCTTTATTATTTCACTATTTACTGCTCAACTTGTTTTGAATGTTAGTACATCCATCTTCAGGAGTTTGCAAATTATTGTGGATTTATTTCATGTGTTGTATTGCTGTAAGCAAGATGTATTGTTGTAAGCACTGCTTCAGCCTGCATAAGCATGCAAGTTGTATTGTTGTAACCACTGCTTCAGCCTGCATAAGGATACCACACCACCCTAGCCGAACCACGCCATAACACCAACACACATCGAACCAGAGCAATACAACACATGAAATAAATCCACAATAAGTTGCAAGCTCCTGAAGATGGATGTACTAACATTCAAAACATGTTGAGCAGTAAATAGTGAAATAAGTGACATCAAGTTGGTCTATCTTTATTCAACTATACTCGGCTTTCTTTTCTACTTCAGCACTGTATGATATCATGGCATGATGTGGGGCAAGTACAAAAATGCATATAATCTTCAATTATTGTGAACTGCATAAATTTTAATATTTAATAGTGGCAATTACTATGTACTAGTATCTCAGTTTCTATTTTTATGCATTACTGATATGTGACTGAGTAATTATTAAGGTACCACACCATCATCAAAACAGACATGTTTTAAATATTTACATCTAATATTATGATATGTTTTACACGCATGAAAATACAGTAGTCCAGCAACTACATAGGGCTACCTGACCAGTCTGAGCACAGACTACAAGTTTCTTGTTACCTTTTCACAGATGCAAATGCAAAATGTTGACTTGGTGACATTCTGGGGCTTTCCAATGGACTTCCTGCAAAGAAAACAAGTTTCTGTAAAGAAAATGGACAATTTTTATATTCATTCACACACTGCTGTAGAAAAAAATGCCAGTTTTTATATTCACTGGCATAAACAGGCACTGTTCACTGTCTAATACAGTCACTATGTGTGTTGTAATTTGTTACACCATACCCATCATTTTTCAAACCTGCTTTGTCATCAGAGGCTTTCTCAGGTTTCTATTATGGCTTAAGAGCTTTTATTATGGCACATGATAACTGACCACTATTTTGCATTGACATACACTAGTGAAAGTGTCAGTCTTTACAAGTAGATCTCTTAGTCCATGACAGTTATGACTATGGTGTGACTGTGCTTTATACTAGGGAGTTCAGTCAAGAGAACATTTT
>Ga0209755_10006572_pt1 | contig 12823 bp, 10 predicted proteins | sample TergutCo191P1_FD_187301 | JGI IMG/M metagenome (GOLD analysis project Ga0209755, IMG submission 187301) | Cornitermes sp. P1 segment gut microbial communities from Petit-Saut dam, French Guiana - Co191P1 (SPAdes) (version 2) | ecosystem: Host-associated > Arthropoda: Insects > Digestive system... | reverse complement strand
GCGCGTAAGCTTCGAGCGCCACCAGACCGACTGGACCATAGGATGCATCGCCGTAACCGACGAGGAGATAGACGAGCTTTACACCACGGTAAAGACCGGCGCGCGGATCATGATTCTGCCATGATTACCCGCTCCGGCAGCCGGCCCCGCCCCATACTGTAAAAGCACGACTTTGTAGGGGCGGCCGTCCCCTACAAAATCGTTTTGTTTTTATCATCCATTACACCAATAAATTACCATTTACCGAAATTCCGGGCATGGTGGGGCGTTGCACGCAACGCCCCTGCAAAACCGTATATCCATCACACCGGTAACCCCCAATTTACCACTGTTAAATTCAAAATCAACGTCTACCGCAAGTCCGCAGCCTCCTCTACGCAGCGCACGCTATACCGGTTCGTCTTGGGACTGCGCCCCAAAGACATACTGTTGTCGTCACGGAAAACGTATATGACCGTGGATATCGCGTACGTGGCACTGCCCTCGCCCTCATCGACATCCTCCGTGGCGCTCCACCAGTATCCGGTTTCGCCAATGCCCCAGAAGTAACTGCCCCAGTACTCGCTTTTGGATTCGTATCTGCCGCCGGGCAAAGCCGAAAAGCCGAAGTCATCCGTACCCGGCCTGCCCTCTCTCCACCCCGTTGCGGACTTCAGCGTCGTACCCGCGGCCCTCCTGCCTCCGGCGGCAGTAACTAAATCCCACCACTCACACGTATCAGGCAAACGCCACGGCGCCGGGCAAGCTTCCATCGCGTCGTTCCAGGTATACATCCTCCCGTATTTAGTACAATTGGAATCTGCGTTATCGTAACACCGGCTGCTGTCTGTTACGAAATTTAAATTTTGTGCCATCCACGTAAACTTCCCGATCTTCGCCGTGCGGTAGGCCTTGCCGTCGCGGCCGTCGGTGAACGTGCCGGCACCGCTCTTGCCGCTGCTTTGGGCAACAGCCCTTAAATATGACGGGGTGGCAGTATAATCATCCGGTTCCAATTCAAAAATCCGTTTATTGGGAGAATCTTCTATAGCCATATCGCCTAATTTCTCATTGTGAAAATACAAATTCATATACCAGCCTGTATCCAATTTATACCGGTGCCAAATATATTCTGTGCCAACCGAATCTGTCGGTTTCCCCGCCAATTTAAAGACTTCGGCAGGGCTCATCCCAATTTTAATTTTTGTAAATTTGGCAAGTGAATGTTTTGGCTTGCCGGCGTGTATGTCGGTGAACGCGCCAGCCCCGCCGCTGTCGCCGCTTTGGGCGACGGCTCTTAGAATGGTACCGCAGTCATTGTGTTCGAGTCCAAATCTCCGGCCACCGGAATTATCTGATATCCGTATTTCGCTTTGTTGTCTGATAATAACCCAACCGTAACCTAAATTATAGTAAGTTCCTCCGCTAAGAAGCATAAAACCTGTTGGTTTTCCCGCTAATTCAACCATTTCGTCATATTTCGTCTCCATTTTAATTTTTGAAAACTTGGCAAGTGAATGTTTTGGCGCGAGCTTTCTATATGCTTTTTCATCTTTGTCTATCAAATACCAAATATCGATTCGGTTAAATTCTCCCCGGTTTACCATAAGTAACTCCAGCGCGAATACGAGAAACAGCACAAAAGCGAGAACCAGCGCGATAACGGGAATAGCAATAATAAGAAACAATTTTTCTGACTTCACGTTACTTTCCTTTCATTGCAAATAACATCTTTTCAACGCCATTTTAATGTACTGCCGCTGTTCTGCGCTGCCGCAAGTCCGCGGAGCCCTGCAAACAGCGCAGCGAGAACATGGACATCTTGTAGTCGCCGTATTTTTGTACGCCGCCGGAGTAAAAATCCATGTACCGGAACCAGGCGTAGCTCGCATCGTACTCCGTGGCGCTCCACCAGCAGCCATTGAAGTGGACATTGTCGAAACTGCCATCGGCGTCGCGGAAACCACCGGGCAGGGCGGAGAAACCAAATTCGTCGGTCCCCCGGGTACTCCTGAAAAAGTACCAGCCAATTTTTGATCTGAGCTTTTCACCGGCCGTATCCCAATAATCACCTATATACCAACGGTCTCTGTCTTCATCTTCTGCGCGCTCATCCCCATCCTCATCTTCTGCGCGCCGGCCGCCAACAGCCGCTGCCAAGCGGTCCCAATCTTCATCACCCGGCGCCCGCCACCCGTCAGGACAGGCTTTCATCGCCTCATCCCAATCATAAAGCCGCCCGTATTTGGTACAGTTGGAATCGGCGTTGCCGTAACACACGGAGCGTTCGGTTTTGAAATTCAGATTCTCCGCCATCCACACTTGCGTACCTATTTTAACCGTGCGGTAGGCCTGCCCCTCATAAACAAGCGAGCCGTAGGCTATCTCCCGATTAAACTGTTCGCCGGCAGACCACGGGTCGGCAGCCGCCTCGTAATCATCCGGACCCGAACCGAGAATCCACGACAGCGCCAGCCACACAACAGCGCAGAAAGCCGCGGCGGCTGAAAACAGGAACAGGAGTATCGTTATTACGGTATCTTTCGCTTTTCTCGCCATAAAATAAATATACATTATAACCGGTGACGGAATGTATATTATCCTTATGGAGGCGAGAATGCGGAAAAAGATTATAGTCCCGGCGGCGATTATCGTTTTTGCGGCAATAGCGGCGGTGTTCTGCTGTTTCCACCCCAGAATCAGGCCCTTTTTGAAGATACTGACCGCGCCCATGCCGCCATCGCCCCAGGCCGCGCCTTTGGGCGACATCGTTATCGACAGCATAGTCGTTTATAAATCCAAGAGGGAGATGCAGGTCTACTCGGGCGAAGAGCTGCAAAAAACTTACAGGGTAGCGCTGGGCGGGCAGCCGGTTGGGGCGAAAGAGTTTGAGGGGGACCTGAAGACGCCGGAAGGGCTTTACTTCATCAACGACAGGAACCCCAACAGCCGCTATTACAAAAACCTTGGCGTATCCTACCCTAACAAGGACGACATAGCGTACGCGAAACGCCACGGCAAGTCTGCTGGCGGCGACATCAAGATACACGGCATCGGCCCGCACATCAACCCGCTCGCCCACCGGACCGACTGGACACTGGGGTGCATCGCCGTAACCGATGAGGAGATAGACGAGCTTTACACCGCGGTGAAGACCGGCGCGCGGATTATGATCCTGCCTTAATTATTTGCCGCGTCCGTCTGTATCGCCGTCTGCCTGCGGTTGATTCGGAATAATTATAAAAAATTCATTTTCAAGTGGCATTTTTCCGCCGCATGAAGTATTTTTCGGATTATTGTACGATTTTTTAGAAAGGTTACAGCGATTATGCACCGCCCAACAATTACCGCCCCCCTCGCCGCCGCGTTCATAATTGCGGCTGGCTTTTGGGCCGCGGCCTGCGCCTGTTCCGTATGCGCCCGCGGCCCGACCAACTTTCAGCGGATCGGCCTGCACACCGAGACGATACGCCTTGGCGGCGCGTCGGTTGGGGTTTATATCACACGCGGCAATGAGTTCTACAATATCGCCGCCGGCGAGTATTCTGACGTTGGGCTCTCTTCGCGCAAAGAAGCATACGGCCGCGCGATCGCCGACCTGAGCGAGGCGGTGCGGCTGAGCGCCAACAACCGTGATCAGGAACTCAGAAAGCGGATTTTTCAGATGAGAGGCGATATTAATTTGAGCGCGGGGAACTTTACCGCCGCGGCCGCCGACTATTCGGAAGCCATACGGCTGAACCCCGGCGATACTATCGGCCTTATGTGGAAGCCCAAAGTCCTCAGCGACGGCCTCTATTTTGCCAGAGGCGCGGCGCATTACCTAACCGGCGCTTACGACAAGGCGATATACGACTTTAAGGCGGCGCGGCGCACACGTGTTGCTGACGAAGATTTTTTGGCCGAGACCGCGATAGAGTTTGCCAAAAAGAGGATCGCCGCCGGAAGCAAGCTGCCCCCCGCCGCGGAGAGGGAGTATTTCAGGGGGCTTGTCTACTACAACAATTACGATGCCGAGACCGAGCGCCACGGCGTAAAATACTTCGCGGCGGCGCTCAAGCTCGACACCGCCAACGCGGAGTACCACCGCATGCTGGGGCTGGCGCTCTACAGGCCGGCCAACTATCTCGCTATACAGTATTTCGAGCCTTACGATGCCAGCGACCGCCCAAGCGCCATGCGCCATTTCGCGGAAGCGGTGCGCCTCGCGCCTAACGATGCGAAACACTACGCCGCGAGAGCGAAGGCCGACTCGCTTGACGACTACAGGCTAAGTTTGCGCCTCTCGCGCGACAAAGCTGACAATCAGACGAGAAAAGGCTGGATAGACAACTACACACAGGCAATACGCCTCGCGCCGGATGTGCCGGAGTACCGCATCGGAAGAGCCGCCGAGTACCTGCGGCAGAAAAATTACGACAAAGCCCTCGCCGACTACCTTGACGCGGTAAAATCAGACACCGGCATAATCTACCGCGCCAAAGCGCTGGCGGCGCGGGACAAAAACAGGGCGAGCGCATCAACAGGCTACAGCGACAATAAATTTAATAAAATGCTCTGCGCTGAGCTGAAGCGCCTCTATAACAACGGCGCTGATCTTTGCGGCAGACGCTTCACGTTAAAGGAAATCAACTATGAGGACGAGAAACCGGCCCAATCCGGCCCCGCGCCCGACACGGAGAAATATCACTACAACAAAGCAAAAAATAAGCACTCTCCAATTTGGGGGGCAGAGGCCGCCGACAGCGCTATCGTCCACTACACGAATTTGATAAAACGCTTCACCAAAAACGCCCCCTATTACGCAAGGCGGGCGATGGCGCACTACGAACGCGCCAAGGTGTCGCAGAAAAACGAGAAAGATGATTCGGCCAAAGCCGTCGCCGATTATGCCAAAGCGGTAGAGATGGACCCATCCTTTCTGTACTGGGAATGGTTAGAGAACGCGTGGCTCTACAGCGGACGCGGCAGTATAGGGCCCAACGTAAATTTCATCACCGCCCTCTACAGCGAGCTGCTCGGCAAATCTCCAGGCAACGCGGAGTACTACTATCAAAGGGGGCGAACCCTCGCCTGGCATGGGGGGCGTGACGAACGTGACAAAGCCATAGCCGATTTCAACGAAGCGCTGCGCCTGAAACCAAACGTCGCGGTATACCATAAAGCGCTCGGCGACATATACCTGCGTAAAGGCGATTGCAAAAAAGCCTTAGAGAACCACCTGAAAGCGATGCGCCTCGACCCCGACGGCATCTACCTCTTTCTGAAGCCGGGCGGCGACCCGATAAATGGCTACCGCGCCATGCTTGACAAAGCCATAGAGGGCGGCGGAAATATTCCGCTGAAAGAGTGCAAAATAATAACCGCTCCGAAAAAAGGTGAGGAAGACTGGGATTAAGCCGTAATTATTCGCTCTGCCGTCCGGCAGCATTACTGCTGCAGTGCAGCCGCCGGGCGGTACAGGCGCTGTTTTGAAGTGTAATAGCTACAGCCCGCGCATCTTGAGGCTGTCGAGCTCTTTCTGAACGGCCTTATCCATATCAAGCGATACCGCCGAGAGCAGGTAGTCGAACCGCTTGTCGGGCGCGGCGATGTTGATGGAGAAGATCACGCGCGTTTTCGGGAAATCCCACCGCGCGTAGGAGGCGGTAACGATCCGCTGGTAGAACTCGTAGGGGTGGTAGCGCAGGTTCCACCGCTCCTGCTTCAGGTAGGCGTCGAGCCGCGAGAACGCGTACCTCGGGTCGAGCCCCTTGAATACCGGCTGCTTGTGCCCGTACTTCTTGCGCAGGAGCGCGTAGATGTCGTACGTGAAGTTGAGCGTCTCGGCCCTTATCGCCGAATAGTACTCGCTTACGCTCCTGTATACGTTGTAGTTGAAGTCGAAGTTTTCCAGATTCGCGAACGGGAACCGCACCGTCGCCTGGAAGAAGCGGTCCCGCCAGAAGTAGTAGGTGGCGGTGGCCGGGTACCCGGCGATGGTGGAGTTCGCGCGAAACGCCGTAACGCCCATCTCCGGCGGGAAGCTCTGGGCCACGGGATCGGGCTGCCACCCCTGGGCGCCCACCGCCTGCTGCACCTGCGCCACGGTGCTGCCCCACGCCGCGCCGTTGAAGCCGTCCGGCGAGCTGCTCTGGGGCCGGGTTTGGGCCTGAGGCTGCGCCGGGGGCGGCTGTACCGGGGGCTGGGCGCAGGCAAATACGGCTGTCAGCAGGATGATTCGCGCGATTGCGGCAGTGTACGCCCTCATTGCAAGTCCATGTCCGTATTGATAAAACGCACCCGTTACCGCCGGATGCCGATAATAATCCTATTATAGCATATCGGCCGCGGAAAAGTAAACCTGAAATTTATCTTGGGTGATTTTTCGCGGCACAAACGATCTCCGCCGCGCACAATGCCGCCCCGCCACCGTCCGCCGGGACCATCTTATTGCCGGCAACAGCCTCCTCAAGCGCCCTCCCCCACCCTACCTCGGCGAACACATCCGCGCCCACGCAGACCCCGCTGCCCAGACGCCGCGCCTCCGCGTCGAGCGCGGGGAACTCGGCGAAGTCGTCCCGGGGGAGGTAGATCAGCGGGATACCGTTCAGGAGGGATTCGGAGAAAACGCCGTAGCCCATCTTGGCGACTATCGCGCCGGCGGAGGCGGAGAGGTCCTGGTAGCGGAATTGGGACTTGGATACGGTGTGATAGTTGCGGGGATTGCCGGGGAGCGGGTAGACGCCCACGAACTCCCATCCGCCTATATCCTCTAATTTGCGCCAGTTGACATCGTCAAGGCCGAAGTTCCCGGCGTAGATCAGGGCGAGGCGCTTTTGTTTGCCAATCCCGAATGCGGCATTGATCTCATCGCGGCGGTTGCGGCCTTTTCTGCCGAGGATGGGGGTTGGTATTTTGCGATTGAAGACGGGCATAGGGAGAGACGGGTAGAGCGTCAGCGCGAGTGATGCCTTGCGGTATTGGGCGGCCATGCGGGATAACATCTCCGTATATTCAGGGTATTGATTGACGTAGGGGGAATAGATGTCGTGCCATGTGAAATTGCTTATCGCGACCGAGGGGATTTTGGCCCTATCTGCAACGTCAAACGCAAATGGTGTGATGTCGCTGACTATGCAGTCAACGCCGTTATCAACGCACCACCGCGCCTCATCATCAAGCAATGAATTATTTTTGACGACAATATCGCGATAAGTCCGCAGAGTATCTTCGATCAACACCGTAACCCCGTCGCTCTGCAAGCATCCTACATCGAACCCGCCGGGCCTGATGTCGTGCGGGATCATCACTTCCTCTTTGAAAAATTGCGGGGGGATATCGCTGCATATTGTGAGTTTGACATCATCGGGCAGGCAGTTACAGACCGCCGCGCTCCTGACCGCGTGGCCGTATCCGTGGGATGTTATGTAATAGAGTATATGCATGGAAGTACCGGCCACTGTTACCTCTTTGTCAAGTAGTTAAATTTAAAAAACAGCCCGCCGAAGAACAGGCGCACTAGCCTCAGGCGCAAGCCGCCCGCCATCCCTGAAAATTTCTTGATGACCTTAACCGCAATCAATGGGTGCATCAACAAAAACAGTATTGATTTCATTGCTGTGCTCATCATCATTTTACGATTAAACCCTTTGACCAGCTCTTCCAGAAGCTCAGGGCCAAATTCATCCGTCTTTATCATCCGCCTGCTGAACATCTCCCCCCGCAGCCCCTTGCCTATCTGCGGGAGGACGGGATCGGTGAGGTACCCGTTCTCCTCGCAAATGCCGTACAGCCGCGTCCCGGGCAGCGGGCGGGCGAGGCAGAGGTGCGGGATAACGTCGTAGCGTGACAGCAGTTTCAGCGCGTACCTGAACGTATCGTTAATCTCTTTCCGCGTCTCCCCGGGGAACCCAACAACATAGAACGCGTGCACATCGAGCCTGCACCGGTAAGCGTCACGCGCTGTCCGTGTTACCGCGGCAAGATCAAGGCTCTTGTTGATGACTTTATCGAGCACACGCTGATTGCCCGACTCCACGCCGAAGATCAGGTACGTGCAGCCGGATTTTTTAGCTTTGGATATGACGGAAGCGTTCATGCGGTCGGCGCGTATGCCGTTTGGCGTGTCCCACGTTACGCCCCAGTTTTTGGCAATCAGCGCGTCCAAGAATTCCTCGAAGCGCGCGGGATCCATCCCAAGATTATCATCCTCAATATGAAAATGGCGCACGTTATGCTTCGTCACCAGAAGCTCCATGTGCCTGATGACGTAATCAACTGAATGATACCTCCATTTGCGCCCCATGTGCAGATGGTTACCGCAGAATACGCAGTCGTACGGGCAGCCGCGCGATGTGATGATTGATACCTCCCTGTGCGATCCGGGATATTCAAATGAGTAGCGGGATGGAAAGCCTGACTTGACTAAGGAGAATGTCTTCTCCACATCGGCCAGATGATACGCGGGCAAAGGCAGGGAATCCAGGTCAGCGATAAAAGAGCCGGGCGGCGTTGTTGTGATCTCTCCATCGCGCAGATATGCGATGTTCGGGACAGATGACAAGCCGGGATTGGACGATGTCACCGCACCATCCCCTATTACTTTCAATAACTCCAGCACCGACAGCTCGCACTCCGCCCGCATGACATAGTCGACCGGGCTGCCCTCATACAAAAATGACGCCGGGTCGCTGGTGGCGTGCGGCCCGCCCACTATCACCGGGATATCGGGCAGCGCGGCCTTAACCGCCTCCGCCGTCTCAACCGTGCAGCTGAAAAAATCGGAAAAGGGGTTCGTTATGCCCACAACGTCCGGCCCGAGCTCACGAACCTTCCGCCCTATCGATTCGTATGAAGCGCCAATATGGTAAACCCCATCCTCCCCCGGCCGTAAATCACAAACATCTCCGTCAAAATCAAGCAACGCGTCGTAGACCTCCACGCCATACCCCGCCTCTTCCATAGACGCGCCGAGATAAAGCAGGCTCAGCGGCAGCCCAAACCGCGGCCCCGACGGGTAGGCCATGCTGCGGCAGAATACGGGCGGGCGGATAAGGCAGATTTTCATTCCAAAATTCCTGTATATTGTGTCATAAAATCCATATAAAAAAGATAATAAAATAAGCGCAGAAAGTCAAATAAAAAGGAAGCATTCCCGCCTATCCTGTTGCCGCCCATCATTTTTTTTACAAAAAAATTGACTCTCCGTATGCCAAGAATGTATAATATAACAGTAAGGGTGTTATTACTTCGGATACTATAGACAGAGGGGAGGATATTGGCCGGTTATTTACAGAGGTTTTTTCCGTAAACATTAGTTTACTTACTAAATTTTTTGTCAATTTAATCCAACCGTAGGAGGTGTTTTTATGATGAAGAAGATTTTGGCAGTAGCGTTAGTTGCAGGCATTGCTGTGTTCGCCGTCAATTGCGGAAACAGCGAGCAAAAGAAGCAGGCGAAACAGGCGGCGGAAACGCTGGAAGCGAACCCTGAACTTGCGGCGGCGCTGGATCAGGCGGGCGCGGCAAACGAGGGCGGCAGCAGCGACAGCGGCCCCGTGAATATCATTGGCGTATGGAAATCTGATGCCACCGGCGCCCAGATCGAGTTTACGGCAGATAAGTTCTTCACATACAATGACGGCAAAAAGGACGAAAGCGGGGCCATTGAATACAAAATTGAAAAAGGCGTCATTAAGTTTTGCGGAGACGGCATCTGCGCCGATAATGGCGCAGGGTTGGTTATAGTAGACGGCAAACCGAACTTCGGCGGGCGTTTGCCGCTAACCAAGGTGAATTAAGGCCATCGGTTCTTTGGCTGCGAATTTCAAAACAATGGCTTGGCGGCCGGAAACGGTCGCCAAGCCATAAAATCCCCCAAAAAAAGAAGGCCGTTCATCAGATAGACAAACGGCTATAGATGAAAAAACCGGTGGCGCCCTGCTCCCCTACCTTAAGACAACGCTGTGCCGAACGACCGTTCCGCCGGTCAGCGCAATTCTGGCCAAATACAGGCCGCGAGGGTGGTCTGATTCTTTCCACGCCACTCTTGAAACCGGGCCCACCCGGCTGAATACCCGTTTTCCCGAAATTGTGTAGATGCTGAGGAAGGCGATATTTCCGCCCTCATCCGCCGAGAACAGCACTGTTCCGCGGCTGCGGCCAACGGAGACGCCCTGTTTTGGGACAGCCGCGCTTCGCTTCGAAACCTGCCGTACGCCGGTAAAGCTGCCGGTGTCCGCCGGCGCGGTTTTGGAAACTATGTAAGCCAGCGCGCCAAGCAGCCCCGCGTTGTAGTCGGAACCGCCTTCTGCGGTCTGATAGTTGTTTATGTCATCCTTGTATTTGTCCGATTCCCAGGTACCCCCTACCATGAACCCGAAATACTTGTTTCTCTCGGGAATAGCCACACTGTTTATAGTGTTGTTGTCGTTGAGGTATACGTTGGCGTGGTGAGGCTTTTTGACATCTTTCTCGCAGCCTTCGCAAAAACCGACCACAAACGACTGCCTGGCCCTGTTCGCGCCCAAAATATAATCTACCTGATCGTAGATGAATTGATCGTAAGCGGCCGAGCCCGCCGCTGCCGAGTAGAGCGCGGCGCTGAATGCGTGGTTGGCCGAGTAGCGCAGCGCCCCCCAATCCGCGCCTGATATGGCAGAAACTTTCTCCGCGTTAATGTTTGCCGGCTTGGTATAGCTGTCTAAGAATGTCGTCTTCATGAACTGCAAATGGGTGCTTTTCGCGTCTGGGAGCGCGCCTGCCAGCGCATAGGGCGCCAGATCGTTTGGATTCTGATAGTTGAAAGCCCACCAGTGACTCCCTCTTGCGCTTATATTCGCGTTTATATCTCCTCTGTAAACTTCATTCCCGCTTGTCCTGTACATCTCTGCGGCAGCGGTAAGAAACACGGTAACGGGATAAGGGGTTGGCCCATAGCAATTGTCGGTGGTACCCATGTGCGTGGATACCGATGGCACCGCCTTGTCTTTGCGCGGCCTGGCATAGGCGTACGCATTTTGCGCGTGCTTGAAACACAGATCCGCGTAGTCCGCGTCGTATTTGCGGTAAATTCTGGACATCGCAGCAAGAGCCGCGGCGGCAAAAGACGGCATGGCCCCATCGTCCGGATTCTTTCGTACAGGCCGCGGTTCTCCCCCCAAATTTACCGGGTTCTCTATAGACATATATCCGGCCGACACCCAAGTGGCATGGTCGTAACTGGCATATCCCTTTTCATGATAAAAGGTATTCTCGTCGGGCGTAGCTTTTATTATCCAGTCCGTTGCGTATTTCAGCTCTTCTAAAACATCCGGTATGCCGTTGGGCCTGCCCCCGTTTATGCTCCAGTCTCCCGATGCCGAATAGTCGCTGTACGCGCCGGCATAGTCGCTGCGGGCCGCTCCCCCGTCATAATGGTCATAAAAACCGGCAGGGAACGCCTCGTACGCGGTGGCGAGCATATACGCGGTAAAAAAGAATGTCTGCCCGAAAAGCATGTTGTCCCCGCAGTCGAACCACCCTCCCGAAACGTTATGGCCGGTAACGCTGTCCTTATCATTAACAAAGCTGGTTCTGTAGGCCTCGTTGGGGTGCCCCATAAGTATCCAGTTGGGCCCGCTGCCAGACCGCTGCCCGCCGTAAAACCGCGTAACCATCCAGAGGGCTTTTTTGTACTGATCGGGCGCAAAAGCCCCAACAACCTGGGCCAAAACAGGCGCCTGCCCCAACAACAACAGGCAAATAATCGCGGCAAACATAACGCTGCGGCATTTCATGGGTTCAACTCCTTTATTTAAGATATTATCCCACACTTGCGGCAGTTAGCCGCCTATACATATAAATTAATACATTCTCACTCCAAACGCAACTCTGTCATAAAATAAAGAGAAGGGGCTCTATCCGTACCAGCCCCGGCGAGGGCGCCCCCGCCGGGGCCGCAGAAAAAGAAACTTTCGATTAAGGTGGATCTTTAGACAAATTAGGACAAAAAGGAGAGCCGTTCATCAGTCAGACGAACGGCTCTATAATAACCTCCGGCGGTGCGCCCTACTCTCCCATGCAGTACCGTCGGCGAAAGCCAAACTTAACTTCAGTGTTCGGAACTTATTTATCTCGCCATAGGCAATGGGAACGGATGTGATACCTGCGAAAACCTGTTTTGTGTTTTCTACCATTGAACATGATATGTATCAGTATTATCGTATTCAGGCATTATATCACCGTTCTGAAACACACGCATTACATAATCCCCCTTCCAATAAAGACCCAAAAATATACCGACACCCCGTTTGCAATTCTTAAGTTTTTTAAAATCGCCATCATCACTAACCTTGTCAATTTTTATTTCAATCATGGCTACATACTCGCCATCACGACGCTGATGAATAATAATATCAGGGGAAATACCAGTATTTGGACTATTCTTTTCTCCATTCCACTTTATTTCATATTCACAATCGACAATAAGTTTATCCTCCAGCCCAATCTTGTCAATCTCGTTCTGCAAAAAATGGGCAATTCGATAACTGCAAGCCCTCTCCCGTTTGCCATTTTCATGGCTGATGATCGGATACTTTTTATCCTCTTGATAAAATTTTTCAAGTGCAGACCTTAGTACATTAATGACTTTATCAGATGTTAATTCCATTGTGTAATAATTTCCTTTCCAAATTTAAAGTTCGTTTTATCCCCAAAAAAAGAGAGCCATCCATCGTGATGAGATGAACGGCTCTAGATAAAAACCCCGGCGGTGTCCTACTCTCCCACGCAGTCGCCCACGCAGTACCATCGGCGCAGCAGGGCTTAACTTCCGTGTTCGGAATGGGAACGGGTGTGACACCTGCGCAATAGCCACCGGGAA
>Ga0209755_10006571_pt1 | contig 12824 bp, 13 predicted proteins | sample TergutCo191P1_FD_187301 | JGI IMG/M metagenome (GOLD analysis project Ga0209755, IMG submission 187301) | Cornitermes sp. P1 segment gut microbial communities from Petit-Saut dam, French Guiana - Co191P1 (SPAdes) (version 2) | ecosystem: Host-associated > Arthropoda: Insects > Digestive system... | reverse complement strand
CTGTGGTTGGAGCCTATCTAAAACCATCGAGTGGTAGGAGAAATTCACCAATCCACAGTATCCCTTACAGTGTAGCACATTGTCCTTGAAGAGGGACGTTAATAACTACTACTATATAATACAAGGAGTAAGAAGCAATATGGAGTTAGTTTATCCCGGATTAGATGATTTTCTTAAGACCGCTCTCGATGAAGATATCGGTACAGGAGATATCACGACAAATTGCTGCGTACCGCCCGAAGCATATTCTTCGGGCAGTTTTATCATGAAAGAAGCAGGCGTTATCTGTGGCCTGGGTGTTTTAAAGCGTGTCTTTGAATTATTGGACACAAACATTAAAGTAACCGCAACCGCAAGCGACGGAGACACGGTAGAATCAGGTGCTGTAGTTGCAAAAATATCCGGCCCTGCACGTCCCATCCTGACAGGCGAGCGATTGGCACTCAATCTTTTACAGCATATGTCAGGCGTCGCCACGTCAACGGCACAGGCAGTGCGCCAAGTTGCGGCGACAGGAGTCAAAATAAAAGACACTCGCAAAACCACTCCGGGGCTGCGGGCGTTGGATAAGTATGCTGTAAGATGCGGCGGCGGAACAAATCACAGATTTAATCTCGCTGATGGAGTGCTGATAAAGGATAACCATATCAAGGCCGCAGGCGGGATAACAAACGCAATAAACCTGGTAGCCGGAGATACAGACGCCAAAAAGACCAAGCACTTGCTCCGGATGCAACCGAAAATGGAAGTCGAGGTCGAAACCGAGACCCTCGAGCAAGTTGAGGAGGCGCTGAGTGCCGGCGCCAATATAATTATGCTCGATAATATGCCAACAGAAATGATGAAAGAAGCGGTAAAGCTGGTAGGCAAGCGCGCATTGACCGAGGCGTCAGGCAATATGGGTAAGCAGAGCCTTCAGCAAGTCGCCGAAACAGGCGTAGATTTCATATCCATCGGCTCACTCACACACTCCGTCAAGGCCTTGGATATAAGTTTAAGATTTGAATAGCAGCCTTCTTCTTAATCAGCCCGGAAGGTCTCCGCCGTCATCGAGTATATCAAACCTTCCAAGCAGATTATTTTGTAATGCCATACGCGTTATAAAAGAGCCTGTACTCACATTATTACGAACAACCAGGAACTGTGTTTCATTAAGCTGATAGAGTTCCAGTGTATCCGTTCTGCCATCAATAAAGCGCATGCTAATTGTAAACATGGGGGAAACATCAGGGATTGGCTCATCGGTATCCCCGATACGAGTTATCCTAAGTGCGGCGGTATATAACCGCCGCGCATTATTTTCGCTTATTTCTACATCGTCAAGCCAGCCTTGCAAGCTGCTGTCTTCAGCATTATGCTCTAAACGCAAAACACGAGTAACATTATTATCAAGCTCAAACGTCACCGAGGACACATCAGTAATATTATTGAGCCAAATCAATGTGGAGCGCAGTTGAGAAAGGCTGACATTTAAAAATGAATAGTCGCCCCCGGCAAACAAAACCGCGTCATGACCTTCAATCATCACAAAACGCCCATCGCGCTCTACATCACGTTTTCCGATCAGCAATGTGCCAACCCAGTCTTCCATAGTTATCGTGATTCTGGCAGGTAAATCCAAGCCATAAGCAGATAAATCAGACGGGCGTACAGACTCGATGCTCTCGGGTGCGATTGTTAAAATATTCTCCAGTATAGCAGTCTGCACGGCATAGTCATTACCTTCCGCTTTAATCGGCTGCAGTAATTCAAAGAGCGACATTCCCAGCGTTCCCGCAATAAGCTCTTCATCAGTACGCTTTCGCAGCTCAAACACATCATTTTCAGTTTCCAGCAAAATATGTCCGATCGCAAATAATGCCATTTGCTCCTCCGAATACTCATGAATGGGCGCAAATGTAATATCGTACACATTTTCAATCCTATTTGTTAGAATATCGCTGTTTCTTGCGCTGAGCAAAAACACCTCTCGGCTGTTTTTAATCCGTACAAAGCGCCCTTGCCCCGCTGCTTGAACCGCGCCAACCTCAAGTTCTATTGCCGTCGCGTCCGTGAGCTCAATACTTATGCTCATATCAGGCTCGTTTAATCCGAACATTTCGAGTTGTGAATCGTCAGCATCCTCTGTCAGTCTGCTTTGATTGGTCAATCTGATAGCCGCATTGAACATAGTGCGCATTACAGACATATCTCCGCTGAAAACCAAGTCCTCGGTGAAAAGTTCCAAATCTCCGCTCGATGGGTCTCGATAAATTGAAAATACAGAGCCGTCATAAGGCATAAAACTTACTCTGACCACATCATCTGCTTCTTCATTCAGTAAATCCGCAGTTTCCCCGGCAACGGAAGGGGTCTCATTGGCAAGGTCAGTATCAGGTAGCTCTTCCGGCCACAAAAGGAGCGCGGCAACTCCGCCGGCAAGCAGTATAACTACAATCACTCCGACTATAACAGTTGCACGTCGTCGCATTACAGATGCCTCCGTTTTCGCCATACTATGACACCGCATGCAATGATAGCCAGTGGCAGTGCAATTACCATTACTATGAGTATTGTGCGCGTACCGCCCGCACTCACCAGCATAGTGCTGTCGGATAACTCCCTTTGCGGAATAAGTACGCGTTCACCAAACGGATTCAAGTCATTTGCAAGATCACTAATAAGGATGTTGTTGTAAAAGGAGTCGCCATACATCCGCAAGAAAGAGTCGTCAAACATAGCTACACCGGCAATAATTAAATTAGATAAAACTTGATTACCTTCGGTGTTATGCGTCAGGCGAGATATGTGGTAGGCCAGTGTAAACGGACCCGATGCATCGCCGCTCTCCCTCTCATGTGTCGTTAAATTGCCATCGGTGCGATCCTTAGCATATGAGGATGCGGAAAATGTGCTGACCAGTGGGTTTCTGATAAATCCTCCCCCCGCTCCGTCCGAACGAAGCGGCAGCGCTTGAAAAACGCCCAATGGCATGATATTTCTGGTGATCGCTTCCGCATTTGCGGTTGAAGGAAGCTCACCTTCTGCGACATGCGCGCCGATTATGCCAAATTGCGGAACAAATGTGAGTTCCTCATCAAAAATCAGTTTATCTTCAATTACAACTCCCCACTCCGCCATGAAATTCTCAAACAGCGGCATGGACGGCAAGGTCGGATCATAGAGGATTATAAAATTCCCGCCCGAAGAAAGAAAGTCTTCCAGCTTTACTATTTCATCGTTCAAAAAATCAAACTGAGGGGCCGCCGTCACGAGCACTGTTGTATCTCCCGGTATCTCTTCTGTTGCAAGGTTAATTGTTGAACTCATATAGCCGCTTCTTTCAAATATCTGGGTAAAATGCGAAAGCTGGCTTTCTCCATGATTGCTTATAAACACAATACGGGCTATCTGCTCGTTTAAAACATAGATAAGTGCGCTTATAAGTTCCTGATCGGCTCTTACACCGGTTATAGCCGTGCGCCCCATTTGGTCTTGAGTTTGGGTAAACAGATTTCTTGCCGGCACTATTGCGGCTCTTCGCGAACTTAAAAGGATAATGTCATCACGAGCCATATCCTCAAGCTCCATATGAGCTTCTTTGAGGGCCGAAAGTGAGTTGTTATATTTTGGGCCGTCAAATGAGTTGAGATCAGGGTTGACGTATTGTACGCGAAGACTGCCGCCGGATGAGGCGGCATAATTTCTTAAAATGTTAGAAATCATGTCATGTCTGCTGTTTGCGCGCCAAGCGGACTCTTCCGCAAGCACTATTATATCAACCGTTTCATCGAGCTCACTCAAAAATTCTGCTGCGCTGTCTGATAAAGTGAATATGCCGGTGTCTGTCAAATCCACCTTAATAAAAAACCGCTCGGTCAGCATACCGACAAGGACATTTAATAATATGAGCGCTGTCAGGAATATGAGTGTAATAGCAATCGAAAATCCGCTTTTTTTGATTTTAGAAAGATTCATAGCTTACCCTTTCCTCCTTTTCTCAAGCGCTCTTACAGTTAAAAAGAGAAAGAATGCGCATACCGACAAGAAGAAAACTATCGCATCCAATGACAGCAAGCCCCCCGTTATTTCGTTATAGCGCCCAAATATGGAGATAAACAGGAAAATGCGCATGACAAATACCGGCAGCACGCCGCTTGAAAAGAACGTGAGCGCAATTATCTCAAGCAGGTAAAGACCAATAAAAAGTGCAAGCGATCCGACTGCGGCAATAACCTGATTTTCCGTCAAGGAGGAAATAAATACACCCATGGCAATATACGCCGCGCCTATGCAAAGAATTCCTACGTAGTTTCCAACCACTTCCGCTACATTGTTTTCGCCGAAAATCGAAACAGTAAACGGCCACAGGACAGTAAGCAGCAGCAGACAGATAAACACAGCCAGCGATGATAAAAACTTACCAAACACAATTGACAACACACTTACCGGCGCCGTGTGCAAGAGCTGGTCTGTTTTCTGTTTATAATCCTCGGAAAAAACCCTCATTGTAAGTATTGGTGTAATGAACATCATCACAAGCAGCATAAAGGCAAATAATCCGGCAAGCGATGAGGATGAACCCAATGCATTACCCAAGTAAAACATCAGATTGAGCACAAGAATATAAGCGCCCAGGTATACATATCCGATTGCCGATGTGAAATATGCGGTAAAATCACGTTTAAATACAGCAAGCATCCTATCCCACCTCCTCAGTTAATTCTAAGAAAATATCTTCCAACGTATCGCTTTGCGGGCGAAGCATGAGAATTGGATAACCTGCTTTTGATAACACCCTGAACAAGGCTTTTCTAATATCTGTATCCGGCTCGCTTTCCAGCAGAAAATCACAACTTTCCGGCTCGTACTTGCCCAAAAGCTTGACAGATTTTGCACCTTTGATATTTTGAAGAAGTTCCCTGATTTTACCGCTCGAACCTGAAACACGTACAATCAACGCTCTCGCCCCGGCGCCGGTACCAATAAGATTATCAGGCTTATCATCAGCAACAATGGCGCCATTTGATATAACCAACACTCGCTCGCAGACGGCAGAAACCTCAGTCAATATGTGCGATGAAAGGATTATGGTGCGTTTCTTGCCCATTTCCTTTATGACATTGCGTATTTCAACAATTTGTCTCGGGTCAAGTCCAACCGTCGGCTCATCGAGAATAAGGACGTCGGGATCACCAATTAACGCCTGTGCAAGCCCGACTCTCTGCCTATATCCTTTTGACAGATGCCCGACAACCCGGGAGTAAACATCTGTTATTCCAATGACTTCGCAGATATCAGAAATATGCTCTTGCCGTTTAGGTAATTTAACCCCTTTGAGTTCGAAAACGAAATCCAGATAGCTCCTTACCGTCATCGCTTGATAAAGCGGCGGATGCTCCGGCAAATAGCCGATATGCCGCTTTGCTTCAAGCGGGTGCTTTTGCAAATCGACTCCGGCAATCTCTACGTCTCCTGTGTCAGCGCTGAGATAACCCGTGATAATGTTCATCGTAGTTGTCTTGCCGGCGCCGTTTGGTCCAAGAAAACCTACAATTTCGCCTTCCGGAATTGAAAATGAAATATCCTCAATCCCACGGTTTTTGCCATACTTCTTTGTAAGATTGCTTACATTTATCATAGCATAAGTTCCTCTGCCGTTATTTATAGTTTGCTGCAAAATGCGTTTGTTTTAAATGATTTACAGGCTTTGTGCATAAGTCGCCAAGTCATTATATTCTCCGGCATCATCATTGTCAACTAAATCAATGCCGCCGGCGTCTGCTTCGGGACTTCAGATGCCGACACCTGCCTGTTTCCGGCATTACCATAATCACTTACCAAATTTATTATCAGTCGAGTTCAGCATTGCCTTCATGACGGCGTCTAACTTCATCGTAAAGCGCCAATGTCTCATTTCGCAGCTTAATCCGCTCACATGCATCGTCCTGTTCTCTCTCCAGTCTGCGTGCAATTTCCTGATCCCGCCACAACGCTTGCTTTGCCTCGTCAACAGCAGCCCGGGTCATTCTCTTTTTTCTTTTCACACTTCTCCCCCTTCGCACCACCAGAAAATAAAAATTCATGGCGATAACAACGAAAATAATTGCAAATAAATACGCCGCACTACTTTCCACTACATCTACCTCCACACCCAATGCCTGCGTAAACCCGTGTGCCTACCCTGATAGTACCTAATAATAATACCACAATAGACATACTAAAACAATCGGCGCAAGCAAATAATCTGCAATAATACGTTATTCTGTGTTATACTCTGATAAACCATACAGAATAGGACTGATTATGTTATGATTACTGTAAACAATCTTAGCCTGCAATTTGGCGGCGCCACCCTCTTTTCGCGAGTTGACCTTCAGTTTACCGCCGGAAACTGTTATGGTGTAATCGGTGCAAACGGTTCGGGGAAGTCGTCATTTCTGAAAATACTTGCCGGAGAACTCGATTACACAACAGGCTCAGTAGAAATAAAGCCGGATGTACGTATGTCTGTACTCAAGCAAGACCAAAATATGTTCGACGAATTTACAGTGATTGACACTGTAATAATGGGTAACTTGCGCTTGTTTGAGTGCGGAAAAGAAAAGGACGAACTATATCTAAAAGAAAACTTCTCCGATTCAGATGGGATACGGGCAGCAGAGCTTGAAGAAGAATATGCAGAACTTGGCGGCTGGGAATCCGAATCCGATGCATCGCAATTGCTGCAAGGATTGGGAATCCCCACGTCACAGCATTACTCGGCTATGGGCGAAATGGAACCGCGGCAAAAAGTCAAAGTTTTGCTTGCGCAATCACTTTTCGGTAAGCCGGACATCATCTTGCTGGACGAGCCAACAAACAATCTTGATGTCGGAAGCGTCGTCTGGCTTGAAGATTTCCTCATGGATTATGAAGGCACTGTTATAGTCGTAGCCCATGACCGATATTTTCTTAATACAGTATGCACTCATATGGTGGACATTGACTATGGCAAAATTAAAATGTATGTGGGTAACTACGACTTCTGGTACGACTCAAGCCAGCTTATACAAAAGCTCGTAAAAGAGAAAAATAAAAAGAGCGAGGAAAAGATACAAGAGCTTGAAGAATTTGTCCGCCGTTTTTCGGCAAATAAATCTAAGTCACGCCAAGCTACATCCAGAAAAAAACTAATCGAAAAGATCAAGGTAGAGGAAATGCCCGCGTCAACACGCCGATACCCATGGGTCGGCTTCAAGATGGAGCGGGAACCCGGCAAGGACAGGCTCTTTGTAACCGAGGTTTCCAAATTCGCAGGCGGCGGCTGTGCAGGCGATACCGAAGGCGAAAAGATTATCGATGATATAAGCTTTATAATGGGCAAAGACGATAAAATAGCTATTATCGGTGAAAATGAAAACGCAATAACGACAATGTTTAAGCTGCTCGCAGATGAGGCAGAGCCTGACAAAGGCAACATAAAATGGGGCGTTTCTACAACGCAAGCCTACTTCCCAAAAGATAATACATCATATTTTGCACATAATGAGCTTAGTATAATTGACTGGATTCGGCAATACTCTGACGACAAAAGAGAGAGTTATCTGCGGACTTTTCTGGGGCGCATGCTGTTTACCGGCGATGATGTCTACAAAGAAGTGCGCGTACTCTCAGGCGGAGAGAAAGTACGCTGCATGTTATCACGTATGATGCTCTCGGGAGCAAGCGTACTGCTGCTTGACCAACCCACAAACCACCTTGACCTCGAAAGTGTTGCGGCTCTCAATAACGGTTTAACGGAGTTTAAAGGCAATGTAATCTTCACTACTCACGACCATCAACTCATCCAGACAGTCGCCAACCGAATAATCGAGTTCAAAAACGGAAAAATCATTGACCGCGCCATGTCTTATGACGAATACATTGATTCAGTTAAAGCAATGAACGAGCAATAAGCCGAAAAGTAATACTATTAAATCCGGAGGCAAAGATGATAACTATGCTTAAAAGAGCTATGCACTGACGTGATTAAAAACAGTAATAATTCGTAAAGAAAGATAAATGCTTTATGAAAATTCTCACTTTTTCAGATTCTCATGGCAGCAAAAACATCATGCTCGACGTTGTACAGGCGGAGTCTCCCGGATTAATATTACATTTGGGCGATAATATCAATGACTGCGCTGTTATTTATACGGAGTACCCCGAAATCCCGCTTCGTTCCGTAAGAGGCAATAATGATTTTCGCTCCGCAGGCCTTGACATGGACGAGTTTGTACTTGAGGGCAAGCGCTTTTTTATGACTCACGGGCATTTATTCAATGTAAAGACAGGAAAAGCACACCTTGTCAGCTCTGCGCTTAATCGCGGTGTCGATGTTCTGCTGTTCGGGCATACGCATATACCGTACTACGCCGTCCTTGATGATCTCACAGTAATTAACCCCGGCAGCGTCGGTTATGCTCAAAACCAGTACGCCATCCTTGAGTTCAAGAACGGCGAAATGTTGTGTGAGCTTAAACGATTTTAAGCGCCTATAGCTCATCTGTATTCCATTTCCGTGGATTGCGGATGGCATTCTGCTTCCGAAATAACCCCGCAAATCTCGCGGTATCTCCCCCTGCTTCGTTAGAAGACCTTGAAATATCACTGATCTTCACGCTCCGTTTTCGGTGAATCGTGCAGACATATTGCGCATAATTTACCAAGCAATGACTTTGTACAATCAACAGCGCAACGTTCTGCACCGTTACGCTTCTGTGAATGTTGACCGCAGTATTCATGATATATTATTAAATGAGGTGCTTCTATGCTTACTCATTGTGGAACAATGAGCATTGAAACAGACAGACGTGAAGCGCAGGGCGGCGCGACCTTAGAGGGCGCAGTCTTTGAAATCGTCAACAGGAGCCAAGACGCTGTACTGGTAGAGGGTACGCTATACGCAGCCGGTGCGGTTGTGTACACCATGACCACCGACAGCGAAGGACGGGCGCGGACGGCTAACAACCTGTTGCCTTACGGCACATACCAAGTGCGCGAAGTGAACGGCTGACTTATCGTATCAACTATGGTACAATTAGGTATGGTCGTATACCCTTTGCAATCAGCGCAGAAAGCGATACGATATTGTACGGTTGACGGAGGATGGTTTATGGAACTCAAAGCACTACTGACAAGAATAGATGAATACAAAAAAGTAATCGACAACCGCAGACCGCTTCAGAAAGCAGAAGTAAAGCAACTTGACGACTACTTTCGCATAGGGCTGACCTATACCTCTAATGCGCTTGAAGGTAATACGTTGACAATCAGCGAAACAAAAGTCATCATTGAGGACGGAATTACCGTGGGCGGCAAGCCGCTAAAAGATTGCTTTGAAGCTGTAGGACACGCAAAAGCCTATGATTTCATGTTGTCTGCTGCCCGTGCTGATGATTTCACCTTTTCCGAAGAAATGATTTTGACCTTGCACAGACTGTTTTACAGCAAACTCGATGAAGAAAACGCAGGCAAATACCGTACTATTCAGGTGTTTATTTCGGGGACTGAATATGTCCCGCCAACAGCCGATGAAGTCAGAACGCAGATGAAAGAGTTTGTATCAGAGTTAAACGAAAAAATCAAAACGCAACACCCCGTTTTATTATCGGCGTTCGCTCATAGGCGGCTTGTTGATATTCACCCTTTCTTTGATGGCAATGGGCGCACGGCAAGGCTGCTGATGAACCTTATTCTTGTGAATAAAGGCTACCAAATTGTATCCATCCCACCGATTTTACGGACGGAATATATCAATGCGATAATATCATCACGACGTAGCGGTAATTTCAAGAAGTTTGAAACCTTTATTGCCGAATGTTTGATTGAATCGCAAAAAGATTACTGCCGCATGTTCCGAATAAAGTTGCCGAATAAAGACAGAGAGCGATAAATACAAACTCAATAAGGTATATACCACAGCCGTCCGGCATAAATCGGGCGGCTTTTTCTATTTCAAGGAGGTGCTTTCCCACGCCATATATCGACCCGGATGTAGTCGCCGAAGCAAAGAAAATGGACTTGTTTCGATACATGGGCAACATCAAACGTTACGCCACAAATCAATGAACGACTTGGATTAAAACTAGCTCCCATGAACATGAGAACCCATGCCCACGAAATAATCCGCACTACCCGAACCCATTGTATAGGTCAGCACAATAAAAGGAGTAGTTATCAGCTACTCCGCAATGCAAAAGACCGTATAAATGAACCGAGTGTTCTTACAATTCTCAAATGCTGTAAGAACACTCGGCATGGCAGCGGGGGAAGGATTTGAACCCTCACAGACGGAGTCAGAGTCCGTAGTGCTACCATTACACAACCCCGCTATATACTCACAAATCTGCCAACCAAAACCCTGTGGCTGCTATGGCATTATGCTGCATCGGCAGCCACAGAGGTATTTAAGCGGCGGAGCAAGCTCACTGCTTTCTGTCCGGCTTTCTTTCAAAGCCTCCGCACGGAGCACCGGAGGATTTCTCAACGGCAATGGAAGGCAGTTCGGCAGATTTAAAGCCAAAAAGAGTACATGATCTTGGGTGCTTGGGTTCCCATGTTACGGCAAAATGAACACAATGAAAGCAATCAATCTTTTCTTTATGTCCACTTTCCATATGAAACCCTCATGCCCCCTATAATATCAATAGTTTTCTGCTCTGATTTGGAAGTACGCTCTCGGATGATCACAAGTCGGGCATTTATCGGGTGCGTCTTTGCCCGTCATTATTTTCCCGCAATTAAGGCAATGCCACGCTATCGCTTCTTCACGTGCAAAAACTTTTCCGCCCTCAATATTTGCCTTTAGCACTTTGTAGCGTTCTTCATGATGCTTCTCGATAGTGCCAACTTGTTCAAACCTTGCGGCAATCTCGTCAAAGCCTTCTTCGCGAGCATCAAGCGCAAAATCCGCATACATCTTGGTCCACTCAAAATGCTCTCCGGCTGCGGCGTCTGCCAAATTCGCAAGCGTTCCCGGAACATCGCCGTCGTGCAAATACTTAAACCACAATTTTGCATGCTCTTTCTCGTTGTCGGCTGTTTCTTCGAAAATATTTGCTACCTGGACATAGCCATCCTTACGAGCTTTTGAGGCATAGTAAGAATACTTATTCCTAGCCTGAGATTCCCCGGCAAATGCAGCCTGAAGATTTGCCTCTGTTTTTGTGCCTTTTAAATTGATACCCATTATGTCTTCTCCTTTGTTTTAATACTTTTAAATTAAATTTCAGCCTTTATTTTTTTGAGTTTTGCAAAACGCGGCATGCTTTCTACTTGCTTACGGCTATTATCACCTTGTATCAATGGCAGTACATAATCAATAAATTCCTGTTTCACATGTGTACCGCAATCTGTTATCCACTCACGCGGGATTTTCTTTTCAGTGTTTGCGCAGATATCCAACGGCTCATAGGCTATGCCGCAATGATATGCGCCGTTTTTGGTCTCGCGGGTGAAGCAAACCATTTTACCGCTGCCGCCCGACAATGCATACTCAACAGCGGATTTTCCTGCAAGAAAAGCTTCGTCAATATCAGTTTGTGAAGCCAAATGCGCCGCACAACGTTGAAGGAGGCTAAGCTCAATTCCACGCACTTTTACTCCGAGTTTTTTATTGACAACCGCAGCGAGCTGGGCAGCGGTACCACCAAGCTGCGCATGACCGAACCCATCGGTTGCGGATGTTTTCGCATGCGAGACAAATGTTCCGTCAGCATATTGCGCACCTTCCGAAATGGTTACAAGGCATTTAGTCTTTCGCTTGTAAATTGCCTCAACATCTTTCAAAAAAGCATCCATGTCAAACGGTAGCTCCGGCAGATATACTAAATCTGGTGGTGAGCCGGACAATCCGGCTAAAGCAGAAGCCCCGGTGAGCCAGCCCGCATTGCGACCCATTATTTCCACAATGGTTATAGCTCCGGTGTCATAAACATAGGCATCTTCATGAACTTCGGCGATAGACGTTGCGATGTATTTAGCCGCACTGCCAAAACCGGGACAATGGTCTGTGCCGACAAGATCATTATCGATTGTTTTCGGAACGCCCATAACACGGCACTCATAGCCGACCTTGTTCATATAGGCACTGACTTTGTTGCATGTATCCATTGAGTCATTGCCGCCATTATAAAAGAAATAGCGGATATTGTACTTGACACAAATTTCATGAATCCGCTTCAAGTCTTCCTCTCCGTTTATTTTATATCTGCATGAACCGAGAGCCGAGGATGGCGTGTTCAGCAAAAGCGCCAATTCATCTGCATCCTCTTTGCCCATGTCATACAAGGTATCGTTTAAAACACCTACGATTCCGTGAGCCATTCCATAGACATTGGTGATTTCAGGCGCATCCAGAGCTGTTCTGATGACACCATAAGCACTGGCGTTTATAACTGACGTCGGCCCCCCCGACTGTCCAAATACTGCTGCACCGATAAGTTTTTCCGGCATTTTTTATTTTCCTTTCGATTTTTATCACCTTATGTTTGTCGCATTGAATACAGAACCAAAATATCCAAATCACAACATACACGCTGGCTTATTAGGAAGAATACCACACAACGAAGCTAAAATCAAACATCAAATAATACAAAAATACTAAAAATGCAAAAATCAACATAATGCATAAATTTATTGTTGTGCAAATCATGAGTGATATTGTATAATAACTGTGAACTGGAAAAGAAAGGACTAGCCTGCAAATAAAAAGTCAATAGGAAAATTAACAAAATATATCAGAGCAAAAAGGCATCAACACTAAAGCCGCTACTATTTGGTAAAAATTCAGTACCGACTTGAAGTTATGGGATCTGACATTA